>Ga0100379_10002545_pt1 | contig 17243 bp, 19 predicted proteins | sample CryGeymeta201503_FD_80418 | JGI IMG/M metagenome (GOLD analysis project Ga0100379, IMG submission 80418) | Groundwater microbial communities from Crystal Geyser aquifers in Utah, USA - Crystal Geyser metaG 2015-03 | ecosystem: Environmental > Aquatic > Deep subsurface > Groundwater | place...
ATCGAATAAATGGCATTTCTCCAGGAAAAGCGCTTTGGGGTTCAAGAACAGCTCAAAAACCTTACTCATCATCAAGAAAGTCTGTTGTAAGAGCATTTAAGATTGGAAGTGTAAAATAAGGAGCTTAAGTCCTTCTTTAGCCAGCCTAACAGTAACTAAGAAAATCGTCTGGCTACTAAGATGAAATTGCGGATAGAGGAGCTGAAAGACTCTCTTTCTGAAATTGAAAAAGCAAGAAACCTACCGCAACTACCGATGAGCGATATATGTGACTTGGTCAGGTCAAGACTGAGAACAATTGAGGAGTCTCAAAGCTACATAGAAAAGAAGATCAGGTAGGAAGAGCAAGGGAAGGTGGTGATTGAGGAAAAGGATGTGATATAATTTTTCGAGGGAATCATGAGAGGCAGAGATCAAAAAATCCAAATGGCAAAATAGAGATAGCAAGCAACTTCTGTAACAATATTACTATTCAGCAAAGACTAAGGTAGATCACAGTTAAAAGATAGCTTCTTTCTAGTCAGATAGACAACTTGGAGGAAGGCCTCAAATATCATAATTATGAAAATGTTGGAACGCGCATAGCTGGTATATCTTCACTTGGAGAGGATACGAATCTTGATAAGATTGGAAAATGGCGTAGGGATAACAGAGATAATGCTCGCATGGTTGCAACCAACCTTCTGACGACTACGTCAAAATATGTGGCTTGATATTTACCTTTTGAAGTTTTTGAACTAGAAAGCAAATTAATATTGGCGGTTTGCTTTGGGTTAGTTATTATTTAACAATATGGGCATCTTAGGACTACTCCAGTACATCAAAAAATGCAGAAAGGAACGCCACCTCAGCTACTACAGAGGCAAAACGGCAGCAGTAGACACATATGCTTGGTAACTCATCTCTTATGAAGGCTACACAAAATTATCAAAGGGCCTAGTGGGAGGTAGCTGATTCTGGGAGGACCCAACCGCTACCGGTATGTCAATGATTGCATCAAAAGGATCAATAAAATTCAAGCTGAGGGTGTGAAGGTCATCATGGTCTTTGATGGAGGGCCTTTACCAGGTAAAAGAGGAGAAGAAGAGTACCGAAAAAAGTAAATATTGTGTGAATCAGACGCCGAGATGAGATGTTCGAAAAGGGAAAGGAACTACTGGATCAAGGGGACGAGGCTGGCTTCAAAAAACTAGTGGATGCCATCGATATATCACCTGACATTGCTTACAGGTTGATAGTTGAACTGAAAAAAAAGGGAATCGAATATATTGTTGCTCCTTACTAAGCAGATGCCCAGCTCGCTTATCTAAGCAGAGAAGGCATAGCTGACTTGATAATTACTGAAGATAGCGATCTGATGGCATTCGGTGCCAAAAGGATGTTGTACAAGTTAGATTTTCAAAGCATGGTTGGCGAAGAGCTGGATCTTGACGAAGTGAGAAATTCTCCAGATGCTAACTTCAACTGGTTCACACATTGTATGTTCTTGACTACATGCATATTATCAGGATGCGATTACTTACCACAAATCAATGGGATCGGACTGAAAACTGCACAAAAATACATCGGAAGAGTCACTACTTTCAGAGGTTTTTTGGGATAATTGGGTAGCAAGTCTAGCGACGTGCCTCCAAACTATGAAATGAATTTTATGAAAGCCTTTCTAACTTTCAGGTTTCAGAGGGTGTTCTGCCCTCGAAGACGTTCCTGTGTTGAGCTCAACGATATGGGTCATCTCAAAAAGACTCTCAACTAGTTAGTTGAAGAGTAGAATAAACCCAGGTCTTGGAGTCAATAAGTTATGAATGTGGAAGTTCTTTAATTTGTGGAGATGAACGAACTGGATTTTTCTTTTTTGGGAGAAAAATATTCGGATCACTTGATGTGTAGAATAGCTGATGCGGATGTCAATCCTGTGAGCTATACAGAATTCGACCATAATTTTGCTGAAGGGCTCACCTATGTTCCCACTGTTCCTCTCAGGACTAATTCTATTGTCAATAATGCCAGACAACCATCAAAAGCAGGCAAACAAAAATCAGAGCCTTACAATAAACAAAGTTCTTTGCTGACAAATTTCCTTAATCCCAAAACACAACACCATCAAAAATTCGATCCTTTATAGTTTGAGTATAAATCACTCAAAAACGGCTAGAATTATGAGCTCAATCCAAATAGGAACAAATAGTTATCTGCACCTGAAATAAAACCAATAAAGGGGGGTTTGAGGTTCAGATAGAGTTAATAGGAATCTGAGGCTTAGGAAAGCCCAGTGGTATCTTAATTGACAAGCCAACAGTCCATATAAGATAACTCCAGCAGTCAAAAAGTGCTCTCGACTAGCAGTGCAAAAGAGTTGGGAGCAACAAAGAGCTGTAAAGTTGATGAACTGGAGCACATAGCTGAACAGTTGTTTGGCCAGATCTTTAGTCAGGAGTACCTCAAGAGTCCATTTTCATTTTGATTGTATTATAGTTGGTTTGGTATATATCTATTTGAAAATATTTTAAAAAAGGTATGTACGACACTGCCATCACTGTCTTCTCTCCCAACGGACACCTCTTCCAAGTTGAGTACGCTATCGAAGCAGTCAAAAAGGGACTCTGTGCTGTCGGTCTCACGACTCAAGGCTCAGTCATCCTCGCGGCCTAGGTATTTTTCCTCAAATTCAGAAAAAAGCTGTCACCAAACTTCAATAGGGCAGAACCATCAAAAAGATAGTGCAACTCGACAACCACATTCACATGGCCTACTCTGGACTCACAGCTGACGGAAGAATTTTGGCAAACAAAGCAAGAATTGAATGTCAGAGCTATCGTCTCAACTATGACGACAGTCCCCCTGTTGAGTATGTCTCAAAGTTCATCGCCGAAACTAAACAAAAGTATACTCAGAAGGGTGGCGTCAGACCCTTCGGTATCAGCTGCCTTGTTGCTGGATTTGATGCCAGTGGAAAACCTCATCTTTACTACACCGATCCCTCCGGATCCTTCTCTGAATGGAAAGCTCAGAGCTGTGGAAGGAACTCCAAGCAAGTATGTGAGTTTTTGGAGAAGCACTATAAGGAAGGACTCAGCAACTAAGAAGGCCTGAAGTTAGTGGTAAAGGCACTTTTGGATGTTGTCGAGTCAGGAAACAAGAACATTGAGGTTATGGTCATCGGGCAAGATGAAACAAGGCTGCTGAACGACGAAGAAATTGAAAAATTGATTTAGATCGCCAAGCAATGATGATGTCCTTTAGTATTGGATCTGTTCTCACTAAATCAATCAGCATATCGATGAAATTTGAGCTGTTGAAACTTATTAATGATCTTCCATAGATCTATACTCAAGATCTGCATTTGTCCTGAAAAAAGAGCGCCATGACGGACAGGATTGGTCAAATGAAATTCAAATTATCAACAATCTTAGAATTTTTCAAGAAACTCTGGGGTCAGTTTGAATCCTATCTTCTGAAGCACATTTTCTAGTTGTTTTTTGAGAGCGGTTCTTTCTCTATCGAGTTAGGTGACTTCTTGCTAAAGTTCAGTATACTCCTCAAGTACTTTACCATGCTCCTGGAGCAAAATTGTATATTTTCGCTGCTGTCTTTTGATATGTTCTTCTCTTTATCTTTCCTCCATTTTTCTCAATATTATTATATGCTTGTGTTGAGTGTTTAATATTTAAAAATCAGTTGAGAATATTGTTGATATGACTAGCCTGAATATGATGGTGAAGGCGGGGTACGTGAAAGGTGGGAAAGGCTTTAGAAAAGGGAAGAAACTTATAATAAATATTAATATATGTCGATATCCAAGAAGAGAAACAGCGCAGCCAAGAATGGTAAACATTTTTTCGAGGGAAAGGATTTCCTTCTTCCAGCCACTTTTCTTATTCAGATCGCAGCGAATAACGTTCGGTTGATAGCCGTAGAAATACAGAAGACATTCCCGATGATAAGGTTCGCATCCTCCAGGATAACCTCGTCTTCGTCAACGCTCTTCCTCCAGACGTCTCTAGCAAAGAAGTATTTATTCAACCATGTAGCTTCTCAACGATGAACTCCATTTCACTCGATACGGTCCTATCACAAAACTCATACTGAACCCGCCTTACCCCAACAAAAAAGGAGTCGCCTATCAAGCCTACATAACCTACACCAATCAACTGGATGCCTCTCTCGCTATCATCGTATCTATACTTCTCAAAATAGGCTCTTGATGGCTATAAGCTTTCCGATCGTCCTCTGAAGGTATCCTTTGGAACAACGAAATACTGCTCTCACTTTGTCAGAGGCAACTCCTGTCCTAACCCTGACTGTTTCTACCTTCATGAAATGGATAGATAAAGATAAGTGCTCAACGGCGATACCAGAGTTATCTTTAAGGAGCAGAACGCCAAAGCCCTGGCCTATGTCATCGACCATCTCACAGAAGTGGCTGAAAAAGCCTTGGATAGTGATCTCTAATAGGTTTAAGAAGGTTTCCCTTCCATCACCTAGACTTTGGAGTATCTTGTTGATAGCGAATAAATAACTGCTAGTTAGTTCTAGAAAGCCTTTGAGCAGGCGAAAGCTGCAAGAAGATCTGAGCCTTAGATCCCAGCTGAGCCAGTGAGAATACAATCAATGGCTCCAATCCCTAGGGAAAAATAGAAATAGCAACCCAAGCTGACAAAATCAAATTCCCACTCAACAATGTGTACTCCATCGAAACCTGAGGACCTTTTGATTCCCCAGAAGAAGAGAGAGTAAAGATAGATAAGGACCTAGAGCAAGGCATAAAGATAGAGATAGTTAGTAAACAAATAGAACTCTAGAGAAGCAGCCAATAGATAAAACACAATCGGTAGTCGATAGCTGAAGCTGTAGTAAAAGATAGAAAAGTTGATCATCAAGGAAATCTGGAAGAAAAACAACAGTGAATGTCGATCGAGATTCGTCAAGGGAATCACCACATCTAGATAATAGTGCTCTCGTCTTAGAGGTATTGTACAGAAGTTCCTCATAGCACAAAACTGATCCATCAAAGTAAACCAGCATATTCATTATCTAGAATGTCAAAACCTGGAAGAAAAATCATTTTTTAACTAATTTCTTTGTCAGGTTCGGCTTGAATGTACAGTTCTTGTCCAATCCTCCTCGCTTGACCTGAGGCTACTGCTCATACACTGGAACCCTTGGCTTCTTTTTCATGAGAACCTAGCTGCGAGGATTGATGTTTGGTCTGAAGGTGGTTGTCGAGAGGGAGGTCTGTCCTTGTTTGAAGGCCATCTCTTCCACTTTTTTATCTCTTACTTCTGTCCAGTTCTGCATCCAGTCATAATATTATTTTTCAGTTCTCATCTATCCTCCTAATTTGTTTTTGATTTTTTGCTGTCTTTCCTTCATCTCACTAATGACCTTTTATTATTATTCCTTTTCTTTCTTTTTCTTTTCAGTCATGCTTTGCTCTAACTTTTTGTTCTTTTCGTTCAGTACATCTTTGTACCTGCTCTGAATTGGTTTGTAATGGTTAGTGAGGATCTGCATCGATTTTGAGTTTAGCAAGGGCTTTCCAGTATACCTGAGAGAATCTTGCTTCTGTTTTTCTGCTCTGAGAAGGTCAAGGTCTGATCTTTTCCTGCGAATGAACTGCTCCTGTCGAGCGGAAAATTAGTTCTCTATCGGTATTGTTCGCTTCTTGAGGCGACTGAGGGCATTTTCTAATTTTTCGGACAAGGAACGGTAAGACATAAGCTCTTCCTCCTCTTACTGCTCATACTCTTAGTCTTCAAAACAAATAGGTCGATCAGGAGAAAGTGTTCTTTTGCCAGAAATATGCAGCTCAAATGATTAATTTTGGAGAGGAGAGGGTTCGTACTAGGGCAGCTGGCCAAGAGAGGACGAATTGTTGTGGCCAATATCTATAGAACTGTTGCTTATTTCACGAATTTACTCAACACTGGTTGTCTGATGCTATTTGTCGTGATGCCTTTCCTCTAGTTATTCTGACTATTCTGGGAGAGGAAGGTCTGATGCGGTGCTGTTTCCAGGAGAGTGATGTTCAGGGTTATCCGAAGGCAGAAGATTATCATTGGTAGAACCCTAAGGCTTAGAAGACTTAGAGTCAAAAGTCAGGTCGAATTTTTATTCCATCTGATCGAGCATGAAGTTGAGTTCGTCGGCCATATTTTTGCTGCAATAATAATATTATCAGAACACTATATCAATGCATACTCACTATCATTCTCTTCCTTGTGAGAAAAAATCTATTGCAGAATCATATGGATCTGCTGGCTCTGTAGAATTCGATAATTTTGTGGAATCCAGCACATCCTCCGAAGTCGTGATAGAGGCAACTGGTACATGATATACGGGAGTGGTGGCTGGGTTCAGAGAGATTGTGGCAACTTGTGCAAGTTCAGCAGTAGTGATTGATCCACTGAATGTAGAGTTGAACCTGAGCTGGAGGACAACAGTGAAGGGAGTGGTCTGGAAGGTTACAGCGGCAACCCACTGATGAGTGGTGTTGGGAATAAAGCTAATAGATAAGTTTACGTTGGCAGGATTGCCAGCCAGAGTGCCAATGATGAGGTTGGAGCAGTTAGGGCAAGATGAGTTGGTAATACTTTGAGGAAGATTAAAGGCTAAAATATTGACGTAGATTGTTGTATTGATCAGAACAGTCTGATTGGGAGATATGGTGGCCATTGCACCTGATGAAGAACTTGAAGAAGATGAGACAGCAGTTGAATTTGTTGATGTTGAGTTATTGATTGTGGTGCTACCTCCATATATAGTTCCCGTTGATCCACTTGATTTACTTGAGCCAGTTGATCCACTTGAGCTGCTTGATCCATTTGAGCTACTTGAGGTAGATGAGACTGATGATACAGAATGGACACAGGTATATGAAGAGGAAAGAACGTATCCTGCAAGGCAGACACATCCAGTCTGATCAGCAGTAACCTGAGAGTTAGCAGGACAGCTATAACAACTATTTTGGTATTGTAGAAGATGGGAAAGACATCTACAAATGCCATTCAGAAGTACCATGTTGGTTCCGCAAGTTGTAGTCGTGAGTGTGCACACCCCATTGATCATCGTGTATCCAGTAATGCATGTGCACCCCCCATTGGCATAGACCTGGTTACTACCACAGGTCGAGACGCAAGTCTGAGATGCAGAGTGGTAGGAAGTTCCCGATGGGCAAGTTTGACAAGTACCTGAAATGTTGTTGTATCCAGCCGAGCAAATGCAAGAAGATCCCGAAACATAACTATTGATTCCACAAGAGACGATCACTTGGCAGTTCATGGTAATGGTGTTATAAGCAGTGCCAGAAGGACAGGTTTGGCAGCTTCCAGATATGTTGTAGTATCCCGATGAACAGATGCAGTTAACTCCATTGTGAACTTGATTGACTCCACAACTAGATATACAGGTTTGGCTTCCAGAGTTGTAAATAGTTCCCACTGGACAAGACTGACACAATCCTGAAATGTTGTAAAATCCTGTGTTGCAGACACAAGAATTTGCTAATGGAGAGCTGTTGGCTCCACATATGACAGCACACGTCTGGGTATTTGAGTTGTAAGTAGTACCTGAAGGACAACTTTGGCAGCTTCCTGATATATTATAGTACCCTGCATGACAGACACATCCATTGCCAAGAAAGAAGCTGTTGCTTCCGCATATACTTTGACAGGTCATTGTGCTATTGTTGTAGTTTGTTCCCGAAGGACAAGTCTGGCAGCTACCTGATACATTGTAAAAACCTGCATGACAGATACAAACTGTTCCAGCTAAATAACTGTTTGATCCACAATTGACTATACAGCTCTGGCTACCAGAGTTGTAAGTAGTACCTGCTGAGCAAATTCCGCAAACTCCGTTGATTAGGTATTGTCCTGATGCACAGGAGCAGCCTACCCCTGAAACATAAGATTGCCCGCTTGAACATTTTATACACTGGAGACCAACCACCTGACCTCCTTGACTGGTACAGGAAGTGGAGGAAATGCACTGGGAGCAGGTGAAGCCGACACAAGTGAGGGAGTTGGTGGAGTTGATTCCAAAGAATGCGTGCTGAATGGTAGCTGGTGCACTTGTGGAGTTGAAGGCTACGATTCCAGATATGCCGAACTGGTCGTTGGTTTGAGTGAGACTGAAAGTGTAAGCGTATCCAGCCGATGAGAGCTGAGCCAGATCGACCAGAATGTACGAGAGAAAGACAACTTCAATTTACGATGTAGCTGTTGAGGCAACTGTCATATTGATTTGTTTGAGGCTATGATCATAGATAGGTTGGGTTAACTGAAAAGAAAAAGAGCTAGAAGGGGTTCTCAATCCATTAAGGAAGACAAGAACTGCGAGAGACTGAGAGATTGGGATGTTTGCTGTAGAAGGGATTAGGATGGTGAGGGTGAATGGAGGCTGTCGACTACAGGTAGCTAGTTAATTGGCATCTGAGAGGTGGGTGCCGATGTAGAAATCACTTCTTACGCTGATCATGTAGCTCATTTTGACGGTGCTCCAGCTTCCGTTGTTGACAATCAGAGTAAAAGCTGCACTGGCACCCATCAGATAACTTCTCAATGAAAAGTCCATACCAGCTGTGCTGGTTTGGAACTGACCGATTTGAGAGATGCCGGAGGTGATCCGAGCTTGGGACGTGTTGAAGGTGCTACTAAGAGATACACTGTAGCAATTGGTTCTTGAATTGAAAGGATTGATTAGGTAAGTATAGCTGCCTGTTGTCAGTTGGTCTACTGCTGGGTTTGTTTGGCAATTTTGGGCCAGAGCAGTAGCTAGGAAGGCTGTGAGGAAGACTAATGCTATGGAAGTAGTTTTCATGAATTTAAAATTAGATAATTTAACCGTCACTATCCACAAGACAAATATTTGAAATCACTGACGTTCCAAAAAGTTTCGGTAAAACTCCTCAGGTGTAGTTTACTCATGTATTTTATAAAAATAACTGTCCTCAGGAATCTCTCTCCTACGAATCCCCATTTCGGCATATTCGTTCATAATATACCTCCTTACATACTACATCCTCCAGTAGCCATCTTCATTGTTATTGCACTTCCACCTTAAACCGAAATAGAAGAGTTGGTTGAGGACTGTCCACTCGAATTGCCCTAGAGACAAATCTAGGAGACGGTTTAGGTAGGGAGAGTAGAGGCTTTGGAGTGTCGGATGCCTATCGGCATGAGGAAGAATCTCGCAAAGGATGGGAGCGGGTTGGGACAAGAGGCTTGAATTAGACTGTGAGCACAGCCATAAAGAGACAGCTTACTAGAGGCGTAGGATATGGGGACAAATGCCTTTATGAGAAGTATAGCTGATGAAGGAAGAAAAAAACGAGGGAAGAACATGATGACTGGCAAGAGTTTGCAGAGCCATGGCTTTGACAATGAGCTATACTGTTTCAGTATTGGAATCGAGGTAGGTGATGACAGTGTCAAACATCCATGCCTGATATTTGAATTTCCATATCTCAAAGTTGATCATTCTGAGTTGTAAAACAATTTCTTAGACGACTCTTTCAAGCTATTGATCTCTCTCACTTTCTGCTTTGGTCAAGCTGTGCCTCAGAATAGCCATCCATATGTCTACCTTCAAACAGCTAGCCTTATCCTCGTGAGAATAGATATTCGAAATGTAGATAAATGCTATATTGGCCTGTTTATCTTTTCGCTTGAAACTTAGCCACTGATATATTGTTTCTGTCATTTACAGGCTGTTAACTGATAAAAACAGACAGTAAAGGATATTTTCAAGGTGGATAAAACTGTTCTTGTTATCATCTCGCAATAAATAGCCCATTATTTGTTCCTTCACTTCATACCTCTGTTGCTCTGAAAGCTGGTCTATTTTATTTTTATTGTGAGCCAGAAATAAAGCCATTTAAAGTTCATCCAAACATCTCTATTCTTTCAGGTTCGCCATCATGTTATCAACAGTGTTAGTCAGGAAGTGATTGCTTTTATCAATTATCATTTTATCAAGAGCAGATACTGATTGATCTTTGATGGCTTCACGAACCCTGACCATCTCCAAAGGCCAGTGCTACCTATTTAAATGAAGGTATGAGTTTAGATAAATTTCGGATATTTATGGCAGAATTTTCGGTGCCATATCGTAGTAAAGTGAAAAATTGATACCTGAATAACCTTCAAGACGTTCCTAGTGTAAATTTTCAAGAGTATGATTGACTTTTTCAGTAAAGGCCTCCTCAAAAAGGTGTTCTATTTTATCTATTGCTTTCGAGAGAGAAGAAACAGGTAGTGAAGTGTGGTATGCCTGAGCCCAGATGATGAGCCTCCAAAGATGAAGCAAATCGTTAATTTTAAGCTTTAAATGCTTGAATGTGGCATACCTTCCTTCGGGAAGCTCTCTGAGCTTGGCTTCTTGTTTTATTAGTTCCAAAACGTAAGATTAATTTTGTAGATCCTTCAGCATTTTGAAAAATCTATGCTCTTGGATTGACATAGGAACTTGCTTTTGCTCTGAAAGACAACTTTTCGTCTGGGTGAACACCAAATTATTGCTCTTGAGCGAATAGAGAGGCTGGGATTTTCTGATAAATTTGATATAGTGAATCATTGGTAAAAATGAATCATCGTGAAAAATCATGAGATCACTAAATCTTAATGGAGGCCAACTAAACCTCCATTTTTTAAGATTTGTGAAAGGCTTTTTCCTCGGAAGGGTAAGGGGGATCTTACTCCACCTCCATCTCCTAGGAAAACTTCTTCTGATTGAAGCTCATACACTACTTGCACACATAAAAATAGCATTTTCGACAATAGTAAAATTAACTTGATTATTTGCAGCAAAAGTGGCATTGTCTTTCTCCCTCAAACTTCGCAAGTTTAAGCTTGTGATTGAAGTAACAGTTATCTAACTTGATTGGTCGGCATTCAAAGCAGTAGCTTTTGGGCTCTATTTCTCCATTTCGCTCCTCTTAGCAAACATAACAACGTAATTTAATGATTTTTTCCTTATTGCATTCTGAACAAGTGCTGATGTGGTCGTTAGGTCCAGCTATGTATGAAAGGACATGGTTAAGGTCGCACTTCAAAACCACACAGCGTTTCTTGTCTCCAGTAACTTGTTTATTATAGTTGAAACAATCGGTGCATAGTCGGACTTTGCACTTTCTATCGAAATAGTATTCATCCACTTTTTGAAGGCATCTCATGCAACCCAACTCATTCTGGATCTGTACTTCTTGTGGAAATTTCTTAAGGTTGAGTAAAATGAGCTGATGGTCAAATTTTCCACAGGTACCATCATTTTCAATGTCCATGTTTTTACATCGGAGACAAAAATATTTTCGGCAAGTCTTACATTGCTTTGGACACTATTTTTATTTGAGACAAAGAGCGCATGTGTGTTATTGGTGTAGACTGTCGATTTCTGTCAAAGGCTCTCCACATGAGCATAGGGTATTGATATTGGCAATGAGTCCTCTCGGCTTGGAAGGATCGAAATGTTCAGGCAAAGTAGCATAGCACCCCTCACAGATACCAAAGTTGCAATAAGTATCATCATAGACACCATCGTTGCTGACAGAAGTGCTTATACCACAGAGGTCGCAGATGTAGTTTAGGTTTGCTATTTTCTGATAATTGTATTTATGGCCAATCGGACAATCTTCCCTGGAGCAGGGAGGGATTCGACATTGAACACAGTATAGCTCATCACATACTCGGCAAATTGATCTGCAGAGGAGTCGTTCACCACACTATTCACATGTTGACTAAAGCATTTCTTCATATGAGCCAATGAAAAATTATAGCTGGTGCCCTTTCCTACATTTGTACTCCTACTTCAGGCGCCTCCTGTGTATCTCATCTGGAGGCACGAAAGGGCAAATTTTGTAATGAGAGTCGAATTCCTTCAAAGATCTAATATCGCTTGTGCATTAAGTAGGATTGTAGGGACAGCCAAATTCTAGCATAATGTCCGGAATGGGATCAACTAGAAACGGTGAGCTGCATTTTAATGGGCACACATCACGGGTTTGCCTCCAATCTGAAACACACTTCATGCAATACACTCTTCGGCAGCCTCCTTTGCATCTGACAGGTTTCACACACACCTCGTTGCAAATGACGCATTCATATTTTTCTCTCATTTCTTGCGATTTCAAGAAGCATATTGGCGTCAGTGGCTTTGTTTTCTCCATGCTATTCGGTATATATTATAAGGCAACCTCAAGGTTTTTGGGCTTTCCAACCTCGAAAACCACAAAGATCATCTCTTTCACAAGAGTATGCTTTGAAAACATAGGGAGACTTCTAATTTTGATAAAGTGACCAGTTGGTCATGAAAGGTAAAAACAAGATGCATTACTTTTGATAGCTAAGAATTGTTTAAACGAGGTAAATGCTCAGTAAAATGTAAGTTTCATCAGAAAGACTTCCATTTGACAGCAGCCTTTTGATTTCATCTTCTTTTCGACAAGAAAAAGAAAAAAATATTTAAGAATGCCTGATGGAAATCCACTATTTCCTGTCGATACTGGCATTGGATTCAGTAATATAAAAGTTGGGAGAATATTAAATCCATTGAACCCTTTTAGATATCTGGAAACTGATGGAAGTCGGCTGACAATTATTGTCAAGCTGAATATTTTTTAGAAAACCGTTATTATTGCTAATGTATTTGCCAAGGCTTCATACATGACTATCTAGTCTGAATAACGGCAAGCGCTAGGGGCTGGGTTTTTATTTTTTGAATGTTATAACTGGAGCAAAATAACAGATGAATGATTCACAGCTAAATAAAATTAGCGAATTGATAACATATCCTCACTTTATAGTTATTTTTGATAATGATGGATGAAGAACCGAATTACCCCACTTTTCGAAGGCAAGTAACTTATGAGGAAAATGGAGGAGATAATCATTAAAAGCCAGCTATAACCTCTCGAGGCCTCACTGCTCCTGACCCCTTCAATACTCGCCTCGAAACCAAAAGAATTGAGCTTGATAGATAGCTCAGTCCTCAGGAGTTGAGTGAAATGAAATTCTAAAAAACTGATAATGACGTATACTACCGTAAACAGGAAGCTCAGGGAAATGTTGTGGGTGTCTAAGTCAAGGTGGGACCATACGCTATCAAAACAAAAACAACCGCTCAGTATCTTTCCTAAGGTTTTCGAACTATATCAATCGAAATGAGGGACATGCTCACCGACCTCAATCAGCTCAAAAAACTACTAGCCAAAGAGTAATTTGAATAGACGAGCTTCTTTTCATGATATTTACTTCGAGTATTTACCATTCTGTTGCTGACAACGATTGATTAAAAATATATGAAAGGATAGAATTTCAAAGCTATGCTTGATCAACCATTTATTCCATATTCTTTCTTTCTGAATTCGCGAGTTGTATCAAATCCTTGCCTGAAATAGGTATCCATTGGAGGAGGGCCTTGATATTTTTTATGCTCTGAAAGTCTCCTGGACTGCTAGCTCTGGAAGGTCGACATAGTTCTATGAAACTTTTGATTGGTTCCAAGGAATTTTGTCTGGGTTTTCATATAGGTATCGACATTTTCAGGATCCAGCTGAATAGATGAAACAATACATTAGGAAGAGGTTTACTATTGCGAAGAATGTTGCGGAAGTAATGTTCTGTCTGATTTCTCCACCTATAAACATTGCTGTTGCCTCCTTCATTTGACCCCACATAAAAGTCACGTCCGGTGCCATCACTAACATAGTGAACGAATTTGTTGGATCCTCCTTTGTTATATTCAGAAGCATGCCTTCCGTACTTGACTTGACTGAAAGTAAAGTTGCGCTCTCTGGGAGGTTTGAAAAGGCACATTTTATGGATTTTGTCTTTGGTAAGAAGTCCACCATTGTGCTAGCGAATGTAGGAGTCTCTGCCAGTGCCATCTGAACGATAGTAGACAACTTTTCCTTCAGGAGGAACTGCTCTGTTGGTCTGCATAGGGTAATAAAATTATTATGTATCGCTCCTATCAATAACAATATTGGGTAACCTCAATTAAGATGCAGAATCAAATAGAGCTTTTATCATTTTATCATTGTTGCTTGCTCCACTCCTTACGCTTGAAAAAGTTCTTCTCAATTTATAATAAGGCCCATAGAACTCCTTTGATTTTATTTAACTTGATCCCGAGCTTGCTGGCTTCCTCTTCGAGGACAGCAGTGGCTTAAGGGAGACTGTGATTGTCGATGGTTGGAAACATGTGATGTACGGCGTGATAGTTGAAGCCAGCGTAGAGTAAGTAGGACCAAAATCCTCTGCATTTGTCTGTCTAGGTATCCGAACTAGCATAAACTTGATGCTCACCAAAATCTCTAATTTCCTCGTTCCCTTCTGTCCATTCTTAACCAGTTCGATGTCCCAGAAAGGTAAGCTTAGCAAACAAAGTGCTGATGCTGATATGAATTGTCAGAAACAGTTTGAAAGCCAGATAAAATTTTTGAGTCATCAACCAGAGCAGAGGAAGCTGAAGAAGAGGAACTAAGTAAAACCATTCAGGTTGGACTCTAAAGATTATTGGTGTGACAATTACCTTTAGCAGAATATTCAGGGGAGTCAGCAGCATTAAAGTAATTTATTTGAAGAACCAGTTTATCATTCTGTTCTTTGGAGAAATTTTAAGATAGTAAATCAAAGGTTCCAAAGCCTGAATTTAATAGTCGATGAGAGTGTTAGCGTATGAGTGATGGCTTATGCAGTGCATTTGCTGCCATTCTTTGTGGGTAAATCCAGTCAAAAGCCAAAGAAAGCGAAAAGGGTGATCTCTCATGTGGAGAAAATTATGAGACACTCCCAAAATGGGGAAAATAAGAAGTCCGCTAACAACTGCCATGAAAAACGAATGAAGATATCCCGTTAGTAGAAAGGCAATAGAAAACATAGTGATGAAAAGGATTCCATTTTTCTCAGATTTGGAACTATCCTGAAGCTATTCCAAGCTATACAGTTTCAATAATTTTTTCTTTGTGTTTCGATACAGTCCTCCTTCTTAGAATGTGAACCTTGACTATTGAGGAACAGCCACATCTCCAACATAATACTTATCCAGGACAGCCCTTGCTTTGTCTTCATTGAGATGATGAGTGATAAAATGCTATGTGATATCCTGTCCTTTGGTCATAGTGAGCCAATGTTTTCCTCCAGGGTGTTTGTCGACATATGTACTCAAATCATACAGTTTGTTCTAACAGATCCAATGATGTGAGGAATTTTTCCATAGCTGCTCATCCCTCGTAGTCTTTTATGACCGCCAATTAGCTGTGCTATTTTGAATACCTCTGGTTGGTAGAGATTGCTTAGATTCTCTCACATGAAAATCGTTCTTGGCTGACATTATTAGATACTAGTATAAAGGCCTTCATGCAAAATTCTTGTTGTCAAGATTTGCTCTTTAAAAAAGATTAAATAAATTTCTTGGAGTGTTCTGGAATATAATCTCTCATTAATTTAGCTCTTTTTACTCATAATAAAAAATCATGGATATTTAGAAACAAGAAATAACACTTGTAGAGGGACAGCTCAAAAAAATCATTCATCAAGCTGGAGAAGGTGAACCCCCCAAAAAAGGACAATAAATACACGCACTCTACAAAGGAACTCTTCAGGATGGCACGATGTTCGACTCTAATGAAAATCGAGAAAGCCCCTTTACTTTTGTTTTGGGACAAGGAAGCGTCATCAAAGGTTGGGATTAAGGCTTCGCTAGCATGCTCAAAGGAGAAAAGGCTACTCTCATCTGCTCTCCCGATTATGCCTATGGCGCTAGAGGATCACCACCAAGTATTCCTCCTAATGCTACCTTGAACTTCGAGGTTGAGCTACTTGGTTTCAACGACAAGAAGAAAGAAAAATGGGAGTTCAGTGATGACGAAAAATTGAGTTAGGCAAAGAATTTCAAGCAAAGTGGCAATGACAAACTCAAATAAGGGAATTATCAAGGCGCAGTAGCTGACTATAAGGAAGGAATATAATTCATTGAATTCGAGCATGCTCCTGAAACAAAACAACTGCTGAACATTCTGAGACTCAACATTTCCCAGGCATACCTTAAGCTAGGTAGATACTCAGATACTATCGATAATTGTTCAAAAGTTTTGAAGGAAGAGGAGGATTGCGTCAAAGCTCTTTTCAGAAGAGGAGTCGCTTATAGCAGAATCCAATAATTCGACAATGCCAAAGTACATTATTCTTTATTTAGAACGATTTCAAGAATGTTCTGAAGTATGACCCTCAGAATGTTGAAGCTAAAAAATAAATTGCAGAAATCGCAGTCGCAATCAAGAAGCAGAATGATAAGGACAAAAAGGTATTTGGCAATATTTTTGCAAAGGGAGGCCTCTATGACGACGTCAAGACGACAGATATCAAACCTGAGGTTAAAAAAGTTGACAGTGAAGACGAAGAAGAATAACTTCCTCCCACTCCCCCTCCTCCACATTCTGAAGAGGCTGCTGAGTCCAAGCAAGAGAATGAACCTGCCGAATCTAAACCAAGCGAAAACTGATTGTAAAAAACATCGATATTTGCAATTATTATTCCATAACTATTGACATTTTTGTTAAAATTATTGACAAAGATGAGGGCATCTTCACATTCAAAGAACAGTTCTAATCTCAAACAGAAATTCCGATAGCTAATTCAAACTCTCAGAAGCAAGACTGACTTTAACAACAAAGCCCATTTGTCCTTCAATTCTGTCCTTGATCCTCTTCAAGTTGAACTTGACAAACATGTTTCTGATATCATGCCCACAACTCTTTATGCAAGTAAAAGTAAGAATTTAAGCAATGATTCTTGCATAATAACTCCTTTTGCGAGTGAAACGCATGAAGGAAGCTAATGTTTAAAGCATAGAAAGGACAGCTAAATTGAGTTCGAAGATAAGTAGGATGATTATGAAATTGAAAAAAGTTTAGTTCGGTCGAAAGCAATTTATTTAAGTCCCGGCGCGGTCCTGTAATGTCCTGCAGAAGAGGGAAGAATAGACTAAACTTAAAAGTACACTTAATGCATTATCTAAAAAAACAGCAAAGGAAAGCATATCAACTCTGTTTTAATCTCTAATAATATAAAGGAATCAAAATAGCAAGCGGTGCCTTTCAGGGGAATAAAAAGGTCAGTGCCGATAAAAGAGCTGGATGACTTGCAACTCATCAAATATTGGAACAAGCACTCTAAACTGACAGACTCAACAACATCAGCCGAGATATATCAATATTTTTAACAAATGATGGATGAGCTAGGAAT
>Ga0100379_10002571_pt1 | contig 17100 bp, 11 predicted proteins | sample CryGeymeta201503_FD_80418 | JGI IMG/M metagenome (GOLD analysis project Ga0100379, IMG submission 80418) | Groundwater microbial communities from Crystal Geyser aquifers in Utah, USA - Crystal Geyser metaG 2015-03 | ecosystem: Environmental > Aquatic > Deep subsurface > Groundwater | place...
ATTTCACTATTTTGAAAGCTCTCTGGGTGGAGGTGTTTTAGGCCTTGATCAAGTCTTTGCATCTGTGTTGTTTCTTCTACCATGTGGAGATGGTGCCCTGTATTTTTCTGTATATAACCGGCATTTTTCAGCGTGACAGGATCGGTATTGCTGCGAATAATTTGCTGAATCGGTCCTTTAATTAAGGAAAGTGGGGTTTTTAAATCATGAGAGATATTTGAAATGAATCGATTTTTCATTTCATCCAATTCTTTAAAGCGTTCAGTCAACTCTTTGGCATCCTCTGCTTCCCGAATTTGAGAAAGTGCGCGTTGATCAGTAATTTTAACACCACAGAAAGAGGCAATTACCTCAAATATTTGCTGATGGTATTGATTATAAAAGGCGATTTTTGAACTCTCGGAATCAAGCACACCTACTACCTCATCCCCACTGTAGATGGGTACAGCCAATTCTGAGGCTCTTACCTTTTGATCGACAATATAATTGGGAAAGAGACTCGTATCATCCACTAATACGGGCCTTTTCTCCAAAAAACAAGTTCCTACAACACCTTCTCCAGGTTGAATCCGAATAGGATTGATAATGCCTTTTTCATCCTTTTTTTTGTTACCATACGCCGCAACCTGAGAGAGCGATTCGTTTTCTTCATTATAAAGGTAAATAACAAAATCCTCCAGTCCCAATAAAGGAATACAGCGGCGGGATACATGCCAAAGCAATTTTTCAACAGGCTCCTTTTTATTCAAGATATTCGACATACTTGAAGCAATCAATTCCAGCTTTCTGAATTGATGCTGCATGGTATCCAGTTTTAATTTGTCAGCCCTAAAGTCGGTATAGAGTAGATAAAAATTAATGAGCACGAATGATATGCCGCTAATAAAGGTGGCGATGGATGTACTGCTATTGATGCTCTGATCATCTGCCAAATAAACTGTAACGGTTAAGCAACTGAAGATGAGCATAAATATAAAAAGCCCGAAGCCTAAACTAAAATACCCGCGACGTTCTGATAAGAGGGCAATGGATGACCAAACCATGAAGAATAGTGTCCCAGCAATTTCCGCATCGGTAAAATGCACCGCCAAGACCTGAATTGCCAAACCGGTATACATCAACCAACGTAGCATCCGCAGTTGATGTCTCTGTTTTTTAATAAACCAAAACATCCATACTTGAACAAATACAGTGAGCAATAACACCAGCTGCACATCAAGCGGACCATGGATGATATTATCAAGATAAAGGACAAATACCTGAACCAGCAAAATAAAGCCCGCCCACTCTTTAACACGAGTGGGTGTGCCTCCTGGATTAATTGATTTCTTTAGATATGCTAGAACAGGATTCGACATGAAGGGGTTTATCGTTGTAAACTAATTTTTGATTGATAAATGCCTTCAGGCCTTACAACGCGAACAAAGTAAATTCCATTTTGCAAGTCTTGATTCATGAGAATAAACGATTCTTCAATCTGGATGCTTTGAACCAATTGACCTTGAACATTAAAAATCAAGGCTGAATATCCGATTAAATCTGAACTTTTCAAATTCAGCGTTCCTTTCGAGGGGTTTGGAAAGATACTGAACGTTTGTATTGCTATCGATTTTATTGAAGTGCTCGTTGACGTATCCTTTGTTAAACCTGTACGGATGGCATAGGCAAAATAATCGAGGCCTGTTCCATTGCTCATATTGGCAGTACCTGTAAGATAAAAACGTTGGTTCTCTTCATCCAATACGGAAGATGTCAGCTCAAAGCCTGTTGCATTGGCTTCAGGAAACGCACTAAAAAGTCTCCCATTTAAGTTCCCAAAGAAGGGGTCCCGAATTCCGTTCATCCCATATTTAGCCACAAGCATTTTAGTTTCTCCATCATTCGCAATGCCACCAAGAAAAATCGAGCTATCACTTGCTATTTCCATGGTGCGAAAGATTTCATCTGCTTGGTTTGCTGGACTCAATTTAATCTCAACAATGCCGGTTAAATTAAAGGATTCATTCAATTTGCCATCAAGCCCTATTCGCGCTATAAAGCCATCCTGATTGTCTTCATCCCCAATAAAGGATCCAGAAATGAGTAAGCTTTGATTATAAAACTTACCGGCATTTATGCCTGTTTTATAAGATCCTACCTGAAATCCCATGCTTCCAGGTCCGCCTAGGTCAATATTAAAATTTCCATTTTTTGAAACGGACATAATTGACCCAAATATTTTTCCATTACCAGAACTTGTTCCAAAAACATAATATCCACCAGCTGGTCTTTCCGACAAATCTGCGGCATAATTATCATAGCCAAATGGATCCAAAATAACAATTCCATCCTTATTAAAACTGCTATCAACCGTCCCATCAGTATTTAGGCGAAGTAAAAACATATCGTAGCCTTGGTTTATCGTATTACCCAATATGACAAGTCTCCCCTCCGTATCTTCAATTATTTTAATGGCCTCGTCCGTACCCCCAAGAATATCAAAAATGGCATGACCATCTTTCCCAAAACTTGCATCGAGCACTCCTTTGGCATTCATTTTTACCACAATAACATCTGGATTATCTAGGCCGGCAATTATTCCAACTCCAAATATGCTTCCGTCCTTTCCTGAATAGAATGCTTTGAAATACTCTCCACCTTCGGGTGCATAATCGAAAGTTCCTACGCCATTGTTTTTAAAGGTATTGTCGAGCGCTCCATCCTTATTTAAGCGAATCATTGTCATATCAGCTGTTGAATTGGTAGAGTACCCTCCTAACCAAAGCCGTCCGTCGCTGCCTAAAATTGAAGTATTGCATCGGTCACCTTGCGTGCCCAAGTCAACTATCTTTAGACCATTCTGGCTGAATGTGCTGTCTGCAAAGCCTGGTCCGGATTGAGCCGATAAAATTTGTAAAAACCCGAGCACTAGGCCCAGTAAGCTGATTTTTTTCATGCTTGAAACAATAAATTAAGTAGGGATAAGATTAGTGATTTATAATTTGTAAACGACTGGAATACACAGCACCAGCACTGTGGGCCACTACGAAATAGGTGCCGTTTGTATAGACGCTCACATCAAATTGGTTGATGTTTTTATACTGAGCAATGCGTTGACCTTGAAGGCTAAATACTTCAACTGTCAATTCTTCAATTGGAAGGTCGAGTCGAACAGATTGATTGGCAGGATTAGGATACAGCCGAAGTGCCAATTTACTTGCTCCTTTTATGGATGATGGCCCACCTTTTTCTGCGAATTTTCCAGTATACACGTCATAAGCAAAGACTCCTTGATTGAACTGGCTAGGATGGCCTAGAAGATATAGTCGTTCTTTTTCTTCATCCAATAAGAGTTTCCCAATGCCTGAATTAGCCAATCCAGAACCTGGCAAATAGGTATGATGATGGCCGCCAATATTGCCAAATTGTCCATATACATTGCCATCCGATTGAAAGCGAGAGATAATTAGCAAATTAGAATCTAGGGTAGAAACGCTAATCACGAAAATCGAGCTATCCTCCGAAATTATCATATCGCGCACTTCTTCGTCGGCTGGATTGTCAAAAGACCTACGGATAAAATTAAATCCGGTTTGGTTAAAGGTCGTATTAATCGTACCATCCATTTCTAAACGCGTGATAAAACCATCGGTATTTCCTTGTGGGCTGTCGTATTCACCAGCAATAATTAAAGAGCCGTTCAAATATTTAACAGAAGTAGCTCGGGTACTCAATTTATTGTATTGGAATTGAATTTCACCTGGTCCGCCTAGGTCGATATTATAATTTCCATTTTTTGAAATAGACATGACCGTTACTTTTCCGTTGCCACTTGGATCGGTATTACAGATAATATAATATCCGCCCTGAGGACGTTCGATAAGTGCCACCGCATTATTGCTTTCATTCAATGGTTTCAACAAAACTTTTCCATCTACTCCGAATGAGCTATCTAAACCACCATAAGGAAAAAAGCGAGCTAAATAAATTGTCTTGGGGCCAAAAGGAATTTCTCCCAATACTAGTGTAAAACCATTTTGGTCCTCAATGATCTTTATTGGTCGTTCGTAACCTGGATCTATTTCTTGTTTCCAAAAACCAGACAATCCATAATTTAGATCAAAAGTTCCATTAATGCTTGTCTTATAGATCATCATATCTAAGCCATTAGGCCCATGGTAGGCAGCAGCATGCAGTACACCTCCATCAGAAGTCACAAAAGCATCATACTCACTTTCGTTTGATTCTGGATCAAAATCGATGAGTCCGTATCCATTATTTTTATAGCTAAGGTCAAGCTTGCCATCTGTATTTATTCGCGTTGATCCAATGCTCCATTTAAACTGAAGATTCTGAGACCCACCAATTAGTATTGGTTTACCTGCCGTGTCTAGATAGCCAGTAACCAAGGTAGAAGATTTTTCCTGTGCTGGAATTAAAGAGAATCCATTTCCATTAAAGGAACTATCTGCAGTTCCCGGAAGTTTCTGCGCTTTCACTGCCAGGGTGGCGGCGAGCGATAATATTAAGAGGAGTGATATTTTTTTCATGGTTCAATTATTTGATGAGGCAAAGTTGCAGGATAGCTAAGCGGCTGTTTGACTGATATTAACCAGAGATTGACACATTTTGCACTGGGTGCACAGGGTGTTAAAAACGGGCGGATTGTGTCAATTAAGTGGGCCATTGTAAAAGAAATTTGGCCAATCAAGTATATTCGCGGCATGAATCCGGCGGTCGTCAACATCTTGCTATCGGGGCTATTTATGGCTTTGATGAACCTGCTGGTAAAATGGTCGGGTGAGTACAATATCTTTCAAATCATCTTCTTTCGTTCGGTTGTTACCCTCATCATATCTTACCTATTCATCCTAAAAAAGGGAATTAGTCCGCTAGGGAATGATAAAAAGCACCTCATTCTCCGCGGACTCTTCGGCTTTGGTGGACTCAGTCTGTATTTCCTCACCGTTCAGCATATTCCTTTGGCCACCGCGGTCAGCATTCAATACCTTTCCCCGGTGTTTACAGCATTATTGGCTATTTATATCAATAAGCAAAAAAGCCCTTGGTATACTTGGCTATTCTATGTCGTAGCCATGGGCGGTGTGATTCTTATTAAAGGATATGACCCTAGGGTTGACCTATGGATGCTGCTCGCGGGTATTGCATCGGCCATATTTTCTGGTGCGGCCTATAATATGATTCGACGAATAGGGAAACAAGACGACCCCGACGTAGTGGTTTTCTACTTTCCGCTAGTAACCCTTCCTCTAGTAATCTTTCCGGCCATTTACTTTTGGATTTGGCCAGCCGATATCTGGCAATGGCTCATATTGATTGGCGTTGGGGTTACAACTCAATTCGGACAAGTATACATGACCCGTGCCTTCCAAATGAGTGATCTTGGTGGCATCGCTATTTTTCAATATTTCGGTTTGGTATATGCCCTCGCCTTTGGGTTCTTCTTCTTTGATGAGGGCTTTGGATGGATGACTTATATGGGAATGTTTCTGATTGTAGGCGGAGCTATCGGTAACGCAATGGTCAATAATTACCGAAAAAATCAAGAACTAAAAACCAATATTGTGCGGTAAATTGCGGCCCTACTTAATTCCACTTTATGAATGCTTCTGTTGAATTTTCGTTTTATGCCCTCGAAAAAACCCGTGAAAATGCGGTGAAGGTTATCGAATCATTGTCATTAGAAACCATCAATACCCAATTCCCTGGTTTCAATAATACAGCTGGATGGAACTTTTGTCATGCCCTGGTAACCACCAAACTGCTAACAAGTGGAATTTCTGGTTTAGATACAGGATTAAGTGTACAAGAATTGGCGAAATTCAGAAAAGGAAGTGCGGGAACTTTGCCACTTACACAAGAAGAATTGACACATTTCATACAAATGGCTAACTATTCCCTCGCTGATTTAAGAAAACTATATGAATCCAATAGTTTTGGCAATTTCCAAGCCTATGAAACCAGTTTTGGAGTCACACTAAATAGCATTGAAGAAGCGCTGCATTTCGTGGGTATTCATGAGGCTTTGCATCTCGGGTATATGATGGCCATCCGAAGAGCCTCTGAAGGGGTTTCGGGTTAGAGGTCACAGGTTAGAGGGGTCAAAAGATATTGACTTCTGGACTCAAGCGTATACCGAACTTAGCTTGGATATCGGCGATAATTTCAAAAGCCAGTGCTTTCACTTCGTAGCCTTCTGCATTTCCATAATTGACTAAGACCAGTGCTTGCTTGGCATGAGAGCCGGTTTCTCCTACACGCTTGCCTTTCCAACCTGCATGTTCGATGAGCCAGCCGGCTGGGATTTTAACAAAACCTGGAGTGGTTGGATAAGAAGGAAGCGTCTCGAATTTTTTCTTGAGTTCATTGAATTGCGCTTCCGGAATTTCAGGGTTTTTGAAGAAGGAACCCGAATTACCAAGTACCGCTGGATCGGGCAGTTTGCTTTGACGAATGGCGATTACGGCTTCACTCACTTCTTGTATGGATGGATTGGTAATTTGTTTTTCCGCTAATGTTTCTTGAATGGCTCCATATGAAATTTGCGGAATGAAAGCGCCCTTGCTCAATCTGAATTGCACAGAAAGGATAAATACTTTTCCCTTTAAATCATGCTTAAAAACAGATTCACGGTAGCCAAATTCACATGCAGCCGCATTAAGGGTTTCAATTTGTAGGGTATCCAATACGAGATAGCGTACTTGCTCAATCACATTTTTTACCTCCACTCCATAAGCGCCGATATTTTGCATCGGTGCAGCTCCAACTGTTCCAGGAATCAGCGACAAATTCTCAATTCCAGACCAGCCGTTTTTTACCGCATGAAGCACGAAATCATGCCATACCTCGCCAGAAGCTACTTCTAATAGAATTTCGGAATCCGTCTCGTTTAGAATTTTGATTCCTTTAAGGCGATTCAGAAGAACCAGCCCATCAAAATCTTGGGTAAAAAGCACATTGCTTCCTCCACCAAGAATAAGCAAAGGCATTGCGCCAAAACGTTCCTGATGAAGCAGGTTTAAAACTTCATCTTCGTTATTAATCTCTTCGAAATACTTCGCCCCAGCTTCGAGGCCAAAGGTATTGAAGGGTTTAAGAGAAACGTTTTCGCGCATGCCCGCAAATATACACGCCTATTTCATCATGTTTTCAGTCCGACGAATAAAGCGCTCTAAAGCATCGCCGTCCAACATATTCTGAGATAGTAAAGCGAGGTCAAAACTTTGTTCAACAAAATCTTTCTTTTCTGCCTCTACTTCCACGCCAACAATCTTCGTTGCCAATGGATGATTGGTATTTACCATAACAACTACGCGCTCTGGTAAAGCGCCAAACATGCCGCCACCTGCTTGCATTTCACGCATACGACGCTCCCACTCTGGCTTTATCACCGTTATAAAATGATCGTCTGGAGATAATGCCTCTGTTTGTACATCCCAATCTGGTTTTTGCACTTGATCAGTGAAGGTCTTTTTCAAGGTTTCCACCTGTGTGTCGCTCAATACTGATTCGCGCTTTTCGCCTTTATCAATAAGTTTATCAATGGCATCTGCATCAACACGTACTACCGTCAAATCAGTTTCCTTATGTTCTAAGAAACCAATGAAGTGGCTGTCCAAGGGGCCATCCATATCTAAAACATCATATCCGCGTTTCTTCGCAGACTCAATGAATGGGGCCTGACTCTTACGGTTATTGGTATAGAGTAAAACAATCTTTTTGTCTTTGTTTGTTTGCAGTCCTTCAACCTTTTTCTTGTATTCTTCCATGGTAAAGAACTCGCCTGCTGTATTTTTAAGCAAGGCAAACTTCAAGGCTTTGTCAGCAAACTTCTCATCGCTCACTGCACCATACTTCACGAACATTCCAATACTTTCCCATTTTTGTTGGTAGGCCTCACGGTCTGAACGGAATAACTCGTCGAGCTTATCGGCCACCTTTTTGGTGATATGTGAAGTAATCTTCTTCACCTGCGCATCACTTTGTAAGAAGCTACGTGATACATTCAAAGGAATATCTGGTGAGTCTATCACCCCGTGAAGCAGCATCAAGAATTCTGGAACAACATCTTTTACATCGTCTGTTACAAATACTTGATTGCTATAAAGTTGGATTTTATTACGTTGCAGCTCCAACTCGTTTTTCACCTTTGGGAAATAAAGAACTCCCGTTAGGTTGAATGGATAATCAACATTGAGGTGAATCCAGAATAAAGGCGCTTCAGACATTGGATACAAGGTTTGATAGAAGGCGATATAATCTTCATCCTTCAACTCAGCTGGTCCTTTTTTCCATAATGGCGGAACATCGTTCACCACATTCTCTACCTCGATGGATTTTTTCTCAAATGTTCCATCTTCCTTTTTCTTCTCGGTATCGTCTACGTATTCCGATTTTGTTCCGAACTGAATAGGAATCGGCAAGAAACGGCAGTATTTGTTTAACAGACCTTCAATGCGGTTGTTTTCCAAAAACTCTTGATTTTCATCATCTATATAAAGGATAATTTCTGTCCCTCTATCTTTTTTCTTCGAACTGCCAATGCTGAATTCTGTTGAACCATCGCAAGTCCATTTCGCAGCAGTTGCACCTTCTTTAAAGGATAGTGTATTGATTTCTACTTTTTTCGCCACCATAAAGGCTGAGTAGAATCCGAGTCCGAAATGACCAATCATACCGGCCTCTCCTGCTGTTTTGTATTTCTCAACAAACTCTTCTGCACCAGAAAATGCGATTTGATTGATATATTTCTCAATTTCTTCGGCTGTCATTCCCACACCACGGTCGATGATACTCAGTGTTTTTTTCTCGCTATCGATTTTTACCTCGATACGCAAATCGCCCAAGTCGCCTTTGAATTCGCCGATGGATGAAAAATGCTTGAGCTTAGTGGTCGCGTCTGTGGCATTTGAGATCAGCTCACGTAAAAAGATCTCGTGGTCGGAATACAGGAATTTTTTAATGATTGGAAAGATGTTTTCCGTATTTACCTGAATTGAACCTTTTTGTGTCGTCATATGCGTGATTGAATTTTTCACTAAGGTATCAGCAAACATGCCAGCCCCTCTTCGCTGCCAATTTGACAAGGAAATATCACGGAAAACCATGAGAGGCGGTAAGCTTGTCATTTGCACCTTTGTCATCTCCCTTATGTATAGGCATGTACATGCCCGGGCGCTGGTTTCGGCTGGCGCCTTTTTTTTTGCCTGTGGGGATTTTAGTAAATGGAGCGTTTGTGGTTGGCAAAAAGTCCATAGTCCATAGACCATAGCAAAAAAGTTCACGGTCCACGGCAAAAAATGTCCATAGTCCATAGACCATAGACCATAGCAAAAAAGTTCACGGTCCACGACAAAAAAAGTCCAAAGTCAATAGACCATGGACCATAGCAAAAAAGTTCACGGTCCACGGCAAAAAATATCCATAGTCCATGGACCGATATGTGCGCTATTGCCTCACCAGCGAAGGTGGAGTCAAAAATTTTGCTTGAAGGACAGGAATCATAAAAATCGTTGCTAAAAGGTTCGGCAAGATATCTGCTAATGGAATCTGGTGAATCCTGCAAAAAAACTTCGTATTCTCGCTATAAATGGTAGCACCTTGACTGAGTCGTCTAATAAACGGGTGCTCGAATTCTTGAAAGAGCATCACTTTAAAGAGGATGATTTTGAGATTTATTCAGCCATCGATACCCTTCCCCATTTTAATCCTGCTCTGGATGGTGAATCACTTCCATCAGAAATCAAAGAATTGAGAGCGGCCATCAAAGAAGCCGATGCCGTTATTTTCTGCAGTCCTGAATATGTATTTTCCCTCCCAGGAAGTTTCAAAAACGCACTCGACTGGCTTGTGTCCACCGTGCTCTTGAGTGAAAAACCTTGTGCTATGATTATTGCTGCGGCCTCTGGAAAAAAAGCTTTTGAGCAGCTCGAACTCATCCTTAATACCTTGCAGGTGAAAATGATTCCTTCTAGCCAACTTCTTATTTCTGGAGTAAAGGGGAAATTTGATAAAAATGGACAACTCACCGACGAAAAACTAGCTGATAGCCTCAATCAACTGTGCGAATCAATCAAAGAAATCAGCAAGAAACCTCGCTCAATTTGAAATCACCCGACAATATAACCTACCTTCGCGGGGCTCATGCAAGAGGCGAGTGAAAGCGCGGTTCTACCGCTCAAACTTTCCCTCTCTTTTCATGTTTGAATCTAAAAAAGAAGTGCATATGAATTTGAATCAAACGCGTATTGAAGTGATGCAAACGCTTGAAAAATCAATGGAAAAATGGCTGGACCAATATATCCGTCCCATTGAGAAAAACTGGCAACCTGCTGAGCTTCTCCCTGATTCAAAGGACCCAAAGTTTTTTGATGAAGTCAAAGAAATCCAAGAGCTCTGCCGCGAAATGGATTATGACCTATTTACGGTTCTTGTAGGCGACACCATCACTGAAGAGGCACTTCCTACCTACGAATCCTGGTTAATGGGATTAAAAGGAGTCGATCATGAAAAAAGAACGGGATGGACCCAATGGGTGCGTTCCTGGACTGCCGAAGAAAACCGCCACGGGGACTTATTGAACCAATACCTCTATCTCTCCGGAAGGGTAAATATGCGTGAAATGCAAGTCTCTACCCAATTTCTAATTGCGGATGGATTTGACATTCAAACAGGGGCCGACCCGTATAAAAACTTTGTCTATACCAGCTTCCAAGAATTGGCCACCAATATCTCCCATCGCCGTGTAGCAAGCTTCTCCAAAAAAACAGGAAACCAGCGCTTAGCAAAAATATGTGGAGTAATTGCCGCCGATGAAGCACGTCATGCTACAGCCTATTCTGAATTCGTTAAGGCCATTTTCGAATGCGATCCAAGCGAAATGATGTTGGCTTTTGAAGACATGATGAAGAAGAAGATTGTTATGCCAGCTCACTTGCTACGCCAAAGCGGAGGAAAGTTAGGTGACCTTTTCGAAGAGTTTTCAAATGCCGCCCAACGTGCCATGGTCTATACCACGCAAGATTATATCGATATCTTGAAAGACTTGGTTAAAGAATGGGATATTGAGAATCTTCGTGGTCTAAACGATTCAGCCGAACGTGCCCGCGACTATGTTGTGGCACTTCCGCAACGACTAACCCGCATTGCTGAGCGCATCGCCATTCCTGAACGTGGCGTTGATTTCAAGTGGATTGCCGTTTAGCTAAAAATATTCTTACCCCTTTCTCGTTTACCGACTATACCCCAAGGGTATACACCTGAAAAGAACGCAAGATGAGAAACTACCTTCCTTTTATAGTCCTATTTCTATTTTCTAGTCAGTTATTTTCCCAAGAATTTCCTGAGAAAGAACTAAAGAAAAAGCTCAAGGCCGATCTTATTCAAATGGATGGCGAAAACGGTGATGGTGTCTTCAAGGCACGCAATAACAAAACGAAAAAATGGGGCATGTACCAATACATGTATTCAGGCACTGATGTAAGGGAGCTCATCCCGATGAACTACGACAGTCTGGAATTCATCCCATTTAATGGCGCATTCACCATTGTCTATCAGCATGGCAAAGCAGGCATTTATCTCTCACAATGGAGTTATGGAGACGACGCAAAAGAAACTGTTCCATGTCTTTACCACGAATTCCAACGATTTACAGCAAAAGGAAATCTATACGTAGCTGCTAAACGGGATGGCGTTTGGGGATGGGTTGACTGGTATACTGGTGAAGAAAAATCCCAATTCCAATACGCGACAACAGATGATTTGCCTTACCCTTATTTCAAACAATCACGCTAAAACTTCGTCCGTAGTAGCAGAAAAAATTGAAATGCAATTAATGGAAGAACTAGCAGCAAAAGCATTTGCCAGCCCAAAGAAAAAACAACCCACCCTGCGCATAAAGCAGCCGTTGATTGCATACCGAGTATACTAAAATCATTGATTGCTTGAATTTTAAATCGTTCACTCGGACGGTAGGTTTTCGAAAGCAATACCGTGCCTCCAACAAAAAGAAAATTCCAGCCGAGCCCCAATAATATCAGGGCCAGCCAATAGTGCAAGAAGCTTTGTCCGGACCAAGCAATTCCAATACAGCATAGGTAGAGGAAGAGTCCAATGAACATCAATCTCCGCAGACCAAATTTCTTGACGAGCAATCCAGTAATCAAGGACGGAGCATACATGGCAAGCACATGACTTTGGATTACCCATTTTACATCTTCAAGTGCCAGTCCATCAATTTTATTCATACTCACAGGGGTGGCCGTCATGATAAAACTCATAATAGCATAACCAATCGCCGCGGCAAACAGAGCCACCCAGAAGATTGCTTGCCGAGTAATTTCTTTTACTGGCCTAGGCACATCATCGATTAATGCAATTTCCTTTGCTGTGTTTTTATAGGCTAGAAGAATAAAAAATGCCAAGACAAACAAGCCCGCCAACAGAATAAATGAGCCAGCAAATGGGGTTTCTAATAAGCCTTTACCTGCTAAGCTCAATTCCGGACCTAGATAAGCAGCAAGAATTCCACCCACCAGCACGGTTGAGGCTGCGATGGGTATATTTTCTTCCTTGGCAGATTCCATAGCCGCAAAGCGAAATTGCATCACCGTTGCTACTGTCATCCCAAATAAAAATGTTCCTAGCACAAACTGAGCAAAAGACGCTTGTATGATGGCATGTGAAATGAATAGCGCCAAGCCAATACTTCCAGCAAGAACCGTTAAAAACACCCGGCGACGACCAAAACGGCGCATTAAAAAGCTGATAGGAAAAACACTGCATGCCGTACCTACAATCATGGCTGCAACTGGCATGGTAGCCATTTTGGAAGAAGGTGCAAGGTCGCTACCAATAATTCCACCGACAAAAACCACCATAGAGCCCAAGCACATAACCAAGGACTGAGCTGCAGCCAAAACCCAAACATTTCGATGTAGACTCCCTGTCATAACCTCCACAAAGAACAACTTTGTTTCGGTATCTCATTAGACTAGATTTACCAAATACCAGAATAAGTTGATAGGGTAAGGATTAACCGTGTTTGAACCGATCCTTAATGTATACCGCAAGTCGACTTCTCAACTTATAATATATTGTTCTGAGGCGCAAACAACCACTTAAATAATTGTCAATGGATTTGTTTTAAAATCTTCTCTATTTTGTAGCCTCTTTAATGAGTGCGTATTTTCGTTAATTCATGACCATTCTAAAGTCGATCGTCCTTTTTTTGTGTTTGATTGTGATCACCACATTTCACCAGACATATGCCTCGCTACCCGATTCGGTGGCCTTAGCCATACGCAACGACGACCCTAACAAGGAAACAGACAGCCTCATCCGTTTAGCACGTTTTTATTCACGTACCGCCTCCCTCGAGTGGAGTACAGAACTTGCCAAAGAAGGATTAGCTCGTGCACAAGCTTTAACAAATGATAGCCTGATGCTGAAGGCCTATTATCTTCTCGGATCTTGCTATGAAGATTTAGGCTTCTATCATATGGCCATTAAAACCTATGAAAGTAGTCTCCCCATTTTAAAGCGCTCTGGCACCACAGAAGATAAGGGCAGCATCTATAACTCAATGGGCATTGCACTCGACTTTTTAGGCGATTACCAAAAGTCCTTGCAGTATTATCTGAGTGCTGACTCTGCTTTTCTGCTTGCAGTAGATGAAGTCGGACATGCCAATGTTTTGAATAATATTGGACTAATCCATTTTAATCAGAAGAATTATTATGATGCCAAACAGCATTTTCAATCCAGTCTTGAAGTAGCAAAATCTCTCGAAAATGAAGGACTCTTAGCGATGGCCTTTTCCAACTTGGGTATGGTAGCTATGGAGGAGAAGGAATATAAACAAGCCCTGAGCTATTATACCGCATGTTTACAAATTGATTTAAAAGCAGTACCGGTAAATCCAAATTGGGTAGGCTCAGACTATAGCAGTTTGGGAGAAATCTGGACTGCTTATGGAAATTATGATAGTGCTTTTTATTATTATACTAAAGGCGTCGAATTTAAGCGCGAAGCTCGGGCCAAGCGCCCATTGGTAACGGCTTATCATCAAATATCGGAAATGCTGGTCGGGGCAAAAAAACCACAAACAGCCTTGGTATATCTTGATAGTGCAATGGTTCTTGCTCAGCAAATTGAAGACCCACTGATTCATTTAGAACAATATAGAATTCGCGCAAAGATATTAGCGGAATTAGGTCAATCGAAAGAAGCACTTGTTCTCTTGGAAAACTATATTCACCTGAATGACTCACTGCGTAAGGTGCAAAACTACAAAGATGGAAAATTGCTTGAGGAAGAATTTAATCTGCAACTTCGTCAACGTGAGGTCGAAGAAATTGCCGCAAAACTTGAAATTGAAGAATCCTTAAGCCGAAATTATAGCATCGGTCTACTTCTCGTTGTCCTCTTATCGATCGGACTCCTTTATCTATTCTATTTGAATCTCCGAAAAAACAAAATACTCGAAGCCCAACAGTCAGATTTACAAGAAGCACTTTCAGTGAAAACTCGATTTCTCTCCGTAGTAAGTCATGAAATTCGCACCCCTCTGCATGTTATTCGAGGCATGGCAAATTCATTAAACAGTAGCACATTAAACTTAGAATCACAAGAAGCAGTCAAGGCCCTTCAAGCATCTTCCGAACAACTCACCCACCTTGTTAATGAAATACTAGACCTCAACAAGTTGGAGCACGGCTCCATGAAAATCAGTCAACAGCCATTCGATCTGAACGAAGTAATTCATACCCTTAAGGGAGCCTATTCACAACATTGCGAAGCGAAGGGTATTTCTTTCATGCTTCATGTTAGTGATGAACTGCCTACCCAAGTTATTGGCGACCGCCTAAAGCTAGAACAGGTTTTGAATAACCTTTTGAATAATGCGGTAAAGTTTACGGACGATGGCAAAGTGAGTTTAACACTTAATGTATTGAATTCTGTCGATGGATTATGTGCCATCAAATTTACTGTAGCAGACACCGGCATTGGCATTCCAAAAGAACATCATCATGATATTTTTAAGCCCTTCTTTCAATCGGATTCCGATCTAAATAGGAGCTATAGTGGAACTGGTCTTGGCTTGGCGATTTCCAGCTCACTCCTAGAAATGATGGGAGCAACTATTGCCATTGAAAGTACCCTAAACCAGGGAACCGAATTTTCATTTATTATCCAATTCAAACTAAGTAGCCAAGAAAATGATCTATCCCATCAGGAGGAAGAAGATCATTGGCAATGGCCCAAGTCAAGGAAAATATTAGTAGCTGAAGATTACGCACAAAACCGTATGCTGCTAAAAATGATGTTGAATCAGCTAGGAGCCGAGGCCACCTGGACGGAAAATGGCCTTGAGTGCCTACAAGCGGCTAAAGAAGAAAAGTTCCAGTGCATTCTGCTCGATATGCATATGCCCATTATGGATGGATATGAGGCCGCTCAAAATTTAAGGATGCAGTACGGCGATTCAATTTGTATCATCGGACTAACCGCTGCCGATCAGGAAGAAATTAAAGGGAAAGGAACAGAGAATTTCGACCATATTCTATATAAACCCTATTCGCAACAAGATTTACGCAACATCTTAAAAAAGTCAATTTTAAGACATTTAGAACAGCAATAAAGGATATTGTGTATTTTTGACCGACGCTCTTTCATGCTAAACGTTGGTCAACTGCTACACCTCTTATTAATAATTACCACTCTTCTTTCTTTGGTAGTAGGGATATCTACGTTTCGTCGTTCCAAGGTTCCAGGTTCAAATGAATTCTCTTATTTAATGTTTGCCATATCCTGGTGGGCTGCCTGCGATACCATCCAATTTTTCTTTGATGCTGTTCCAATCAAAATGTTTCTTGCTCAACTCAGCTATTTAGGCATCATCACAGCGCCAATCGCTTGGGTAAGTTTTATCTTCACTTATTCGCAAATCCAACTGAAAATTCCGAAATGGTTCAAGTATTTCGTTTTCAGCTTTTGCGGCCTTTTTCTGATCATTGTTTTGACCAACTCCTACCATTTGATGATGTACAAGAGATGGAGCATCGAGGCTGGTGATTTTGGATTAAGCTTCGAATATGGTCCATTCTTTTGGGCTTGGGTTTTGGTAAGTTATTTCTGTCTATCCGCAGGTACCATTCGGCTAATCATGACTGCCATTCGCAGTGTTACCCTGCTTCGAGTCAATATGATATTAATCATCCTTGGCGCCTTGTTCCCCTGGATTGGAAATATTCTTTATATCAGCGGGCTTAACCCAATTCGCGGTTTCGACCCCACTCCTGTTGGTTTTACCATAACCGGTGTTATTGGTATGATTATCATCTTCAGAAAAAAGCTATTCAATTATGTTCCCTTAGCATACCAAAACCTTTTCATCAATTTGAATGATCCAGCCTTGGTTATTGATTATAAGGGAGAAATAATCGAGTCGAATAATAGATCGCGGAAAATGGCCGGAAGAAAGGACCTAAAGCATCAAAGCTATTGGGACTTCTGCTATGCCATCAAAGATATTCCTGAACCAGAAATCTTACAGTATTTAGATTTTGAAGGTAATGAAGGACCAGAAATTGAAGTTTCCTTAAAACAAGCTGGCAGCTTATCCTGGTATATGATGAAAGGCAGCAGAATTGGGACAAGTGAAGATGAAAAAAGAGGATTCCTTCTCAGCTTTCGTGAAATAACACTCTGGAAAAAACAAAAAAACACCTTAGAAAAGTCTGCTGGGTTGATGGGCTTGAGTGGACGATTTGCTGAGGAAATGCTGCGCAGAACAGATTGGACCAGTGTTTATCTCGAATATGCACCAAATTTCAAAACCGTAGCTCGCGCAAACGGCTGTTTTATTAGTCCTAAACCCGGATTTGAAAAACACTTTGAGGGGGCTATAAATCGTGAATCGATGGTATGGCATCGTACCTTTACCAATCAGCTCAAGGAATCTGCAATTCACGAACTTGTGAGCGATTATTTAGAAGTAGGCCGAGATGCATTCATCATCTTACCCATTGAGGTGAATAATGAACAGGTAGGTTCATGGGTATTCTTCTGGTCGGTTGACGATAAGGATGAAGCGGCCGA
>Ga0100379_10002573_pt1 | contig 17093 bp, 14 predicted proteins | sample CryGeymeta201503_FD_80418 | JGI IMG/M metagenome (GOLD analysis project Ga0100379, IMG submission 80418) | Groundwater microbial communities from Crystal Geyser aquifers in Utah, USA - Crystal Geyser metaG 2015-03 | ecosystem: Environmental > Aquatic > Deep subsurface > Groundwater | place...
CTTTACTAACCTTACCGCTTCATCAAAACTCTTTGGTGTATATTTTTCCCAATCTTCCTGCTTAATGTATAAAGCTTTATATTCCATCTTGCTTTGACGATTATTAACATCCTCACACCATTTTTGTAATCGTTCAAACTTCAGTTTGTCATCTTCTTCTTCCCGACCCTTAGTTTCGACTATATAAACGGTCTTTTCATCAGTTTTTACAAAAAAGTCAGGGTAGTAGGTTGCAATAAATCCTTCAGAGTTTTTATATTCAATTCTTAGCGCACTTGCCTCTTTGTTTTGAAAATTCTTCGAGAAGGAAATCACGTCCTCGCAATTCTCAACGAATTCAGAAAAAGTAAGCTCAAAGTCACTATCTCCAACGATTTTATTGAAAACAGATTTTTTAGGCAATAAATATGATCTGTCATTAACTACGAATGGTCTAGCATCACTTATCTTGATGTAATTTTTAATTTCAGCATCGCCAGTATCTTGAACAGTAAGTTCATTAATCGCTTTCTTAAATGAGTCCTTAATCAGTTTAATATATTCAACCTCTGACAGATTTCTCAATATATTAAGGTCTGATAAATCGACCGAAACATCAAACATATGATTCTGAATAAAGTCTTTTACTTTCCCAAATAAGATGTCATAGCAACCAAACAATCTTAATTCTCTCATTACTGCTTGGGCAAAGAAACCCATAACACTCCTATAATCAGGTTCGATTTCGCCAGTTAGTACCGTCGTATGGTGTGTCTTTTCGTCAACTACGTCTTTAAATACAATTTCTCTTTTTTCTTCTTCTGAAAATGTTTTAACTTTGACTTTAGGATTTCCAAACGTCGAAACATCTAAGTTAGCGAGATTTTTATATTCCCTTTGTATCCTCGGAGTCATTACAGGTAGTTCGATATCTAGTTTTTCAATATCTTTATGAGGATTATCCTTATCAACTTCAATTACAGTGGGTGTAATAGGCTTAGAGCCTTCACCCATGGCTTTCTTTTCCAAAATAACTCCCTCTCCTTTAATTGACTCTACAAAATCCATGAATGCTGGTGTACCGACTACACTAACGTATTCTTCAACATCGTCTCTTCCAAAAAACATTCTTCGTAAACCTCTCCCTAATGTTTGTTCGGGAAGAATTTTCGAATCAGCGGCGTACGGACGAAGTCCAACGATAGTAGTAACGTTCTTTACATCCCAACCTTCTTTAAGCATCATAACGGAAATGATTACTTTAAATGGACTTTCCCAGCTATCTATTTCATTAGCTTGTTTTCTTAGTAAGTCTAACTCCTCCCTATTCTTTCCTGTAACACTTTCAGATATTTCTCCGCTCTTATTGGTATGAATAGTTAAAACTGCATCTCTTAAGTCCGCAAAACTGGATTTTATGTACTCCGCAACCTCATCACAGTTTTTTGTATCATCGGTCATTATAAATAGAATCGATTTTTTACCCATTGGCTCTAGAGTGTCGTAGGTTTTGCGCCATTCTTCAATACCAAGGTTAATATAGTCACGATATTTTTCACTAAACAATGCGCTCTGATTTTCTTTAAGTTTCCCCCTACTTGCGGCATCTGGAACAATAGGATTCTTAACTATTCTTTGGTGAATAGCCTCAACCAATGGATAGTCAGTTATTGTTTGAACGAAAATTGAACCGTCATTCTTTTTTGGTGTAGCAGTAACATCAAGTTGCAAGGCAAGTCCGGTTCCTTTTTGCTTCAATCTGTTATCAATATCTAAAATTGACTTGTACCAAGCCATATTCTCATCGTGAATATGATGTGCCTCATCGTTGATAACGATCAGCTCGTCGATATCTCGAACGATCATTCCCAAATCCACTGTTGAGTCATTGGTTTTTGTTACCGGTTTATGACCTAAGAAATATACGGATGTATCTTCATCGTCCAAACTCGCTTCTTGAATGTTGCCTTCAAATACTCTGTGTATGTTAGTTAGAAAGATATTCCCTGAATCAGATACTGTTCTTAGCTCATCTTGGAGATGGAGAGTCATTTGGAAGTCATCTTGCCAATTTTGCCCTCGGTATCCGTTATCAGGCAACACAGGATCGCTGAAAAAGATTTTCAAGCCCACAAGGTCACTCTTAATTCTTTCAAACACGATGACGTTTGGTGTGATTAAGAGAAAGTTTTTAGCTAGGCGAGAGTCTAGCTCATACTTTTTATGAAAATACGCCCATGCAACTACCAAGCTCATCACTTTTGTTTTGCCCGAACCGGTTGCCATTTTGATAACAAAACGCAACCAGTCCTCAGTAAACATTCCTGCGCTCAATACTCCTGTAGAGTTGTAGCGAATAAGATCATACTTGTCTTTCACCTTCGCCACTTCGTATAACCAAATAACTGTTTCTAATGCCTCTCTTTGGGCAAAGTAATATTGAAATTTTGATGAAACTCCGCTTTGGTCGTATACGATATGTTCTTCATTAAACCACCAGTCCAATAATGCTTTAGAGGTTTCGCTGGCTCCGTCATAGTGTCTATCACGCCAATCCTTTACTCTTTTTCGAAGATCAGCAACCAACGGAGGAAGTAACTTGTCATACCCTTTCTCTCGTAAATCCTCATCAGCAGGAAACCAACGTATATTCGGGTCTAGTATGACGTATGGGTCTTTGGGGAAATCTTTATGTAGTGCCATGATTAATTGGTACTTAAGGTTCCTGGAACAAAGTTATTATCTTCTAATGATTTGATTACGCCTCGTAAAAGATAGTTATTAACAAAACCTATCGTATAGATGCGCCCGTTATTAGTAAGTGAACGGAGCATCCCTTTTTCTTTTAGCTTCTTGATTATCCGAGATCGTTGAACTGGAGACTCTTGTCCAATGATTGCCTCTAAACCAGACGACCTTAAAGTCATATCTTCTGTCTTGACTAATGCAGCAAGTATCTCGTGTTCCCTTTGAGTTATTTGTTGTCGGTCAAGTGCAAAATTGAGAGCTGGTAATAATACTTTTTCGACTGTGTATTTAGGGTCGAGAAGGTGATCAATTTTTTCAATCTCGCTCTTGAGCCCAGATAATACGTATTCACACCAAGAAATTACGAGATCCCGCTCACCTGTATCCGCCTTTGAAAGCATACTATTGTACATATCCCTGTCCATGCAAAAAAATGCAGTCGGATTTAGTATTCGACCTGCTTGTACTTGGAACCCCTGTTTAATAAGCATCGCGTAAGTAAACATTCTAACCATTCTACCGTTACCGTTGTCAAAAGGATGTATCCATGTCATTCGATGATGTGCCAAGGCGGTTACCAATAAATCATTTTGAGGGTCTCTCTTCTCGTTTACAAAACTCAGTAACTCATCGAAGTAACCTGGAACTTTAATTGTGTCTGGTAAGACTAAGTCAGATTTCTGTATGCTAACGTTAATCAATCGTAATTCCCCTGGATTACGAGAACCTTCTCCTTGCGGCGGAAGACTCAAACCATCAACTATGATTTTGTGTATTTCAGAAATATGCGCCCGAGTAATATTAGTTCCCTCACCGATATTACTTTCTATAAATTCTATTGCTCGATCAATGTTGAAGATTTCACGCATTTGTTCTTCGTTAGTATCTTTGGAAGTTTTCTCGATTATTTTCTCGACGAATTCAGCCAGAGTCGTTCTATTACCTTCGATTCGCGTAGAACCAAGACTCTCTAACCAATGAAAGATCTCCTTAATTTGAAAAAAAATGTATGGAGGCATAGGGCCAGCAAGTCGTTTTACCCTTAATTTCTCAAGCTCAACAATTGTGCGTGTAAGTCCTGAACCCCAATTAGGTTCATACAATTTCAATGGGATGTCAATAAAAGCTTTTTGCTTGTAAGTCATATTTAACATTATACCTCGAACTATCGCTCTATATCAAGACTTGCGTGTCGGTAAGCCCCAGGCGCATTTAACATTGTCTAGTATACTCATTTAACAATCATTGCTAAAATAGTTATCATATATTGACCTCCATTACTTTTGTTGTATCGTTGCCAAAGATATCTACAACTTTAACAGCAACTTTATAAGTGCCCTTTGCAATTGCTTTCGGTGACGACACTAATTCAAGATTTCTGTTCTTTTTTGTTCTGAAACTTTGCCATTCGTTGTCAAAAACATAATCACCAGTCCACCGTTCCACTAACTTTCCATCTTTGTCGATTTCAGTAACGATTTCTTTTCTATCTGCAAAGTTAAAGTCAACTGCCCAATAATCAATCCAATCGCTCCATTTTTTAGTAAGAACTTCTCGCTCCACTAGTTCTGCGTCCTTGTCTTTGGAAATTTTGACTACCTGTCCATTTTCAACTACAACCTTAGTTCCACCCGGACGAAGTGCCTCAGTAGTTTCTTCTGAGGCATCTTGATTGTAAAAAACGGAAAAGTCTGTAAGTTCGATAGATAATTCTTTACTCTTTACCCGTCCTTTAATAATAGGCTTGGCCTCAATGTAGGCAACATCATAAAAATTTACTTGACCCTTTTCAACTGCTCTCTTATCAAACACCTCTCTTGGAATAATACGGAATGCTATATCAATTCCCTGATCTTGATATTCCTGTATGTCCATTCCCATTTCATAATCAAAACCGAGTACGTCAACTTTGGTTAATTGTTTATCTTTACATTCATTCACAATATCTTGAATAAGAGTATGCGAAACCGGAGTGTTTATTGGACCAACTGCAACAAGTCTATCTCTCTTTTTGCCTGATATGGTTACAAAGCCTTCTACCGGCTCTGCTTTATAAGCGGAAATAATAAGTTCGACGAACTCTTTTTCTTTTCGTTGCGCTTGTTTCTCTCTCTCTTCTGCCCGGAGATCATCATTCACTGACAAATAACTATCTCTTTCATACCTTCCAACGTTAAGTATTTCAAAAGCCCGAAAATCTGTTCCAGCCTTTTTCATTTCTCGTTGAACACCAATTAGTCTTTTTCGAGATGAATGTATACCAAACTTACCCAAATCCGCGCCAATCCATTTCCTGCCGAGTTTTTCCGCAACCGCAAGCGTTGTGCCAGACCCACAGAAGAAATCAGCAACCATATCACCTTCGTTAGTAGTTGCTTTAATAAGTCGTTCCAATAAGCCTTCGGCTTTTTGTGTAGGATAACCAATTTTTTCGTCACCTCTAAGTGCAGGGATCTCAATAAAATTGTCAACTTTATTTTCCCAAACTTCGAAGTATTGAATTTTGCCATTTTCATCTCTTACCCTACTTGCCTTACCTGTCTTTGAATCAAATACGTGTTTGCTGGCGGTACGAGGCTGATCCAATTTTTCAAACACCTCATGGTAAATTGATCGCTCTTTATTTTTTACATAGTAGAATACATTTTCTGTATTTTGATGAAATTTCTTTGATTTCGCTTTTAACCCAACTGCTGTGTAATGAACGATAATTTCATTTTTGAAATTTTCTTCACCAAAGATTTCCTCAAGAACAACTCGTATGTAGCCACTCAATCTCCAGTCACAATGAAGAAATATGCTTCCATCTTCCGCCAGTAGATCGTGCATCAATTGAAGGCGCTCATATATCATTGCAATAAAGCTATCAGCGCCTTTGCCCCAAGTATCACGATAGGCTATTTCCTCAATAACAGAAGGTCTTTTTGTAAAACTCTCTTCTCCTATCTCAACATTCATCGAAAAATCTGCTCCCACATCAAATGGAGGGTCAATATAAACAAGCCTTAGACCACCTTGCGCTTCTATTTCTTTTCGGAGTGGGCCATTTTTGAGAGAAGAAAGGATAAGTTTGTTGTCTCCCCAGATGAGTTTATTTGTCCAACCAGTTATCTGTCTACCTGAAGTGTCAAATAACGTATTTTGCATCCCAAATTTCGCATCGCTTCTTGGCTCATCAATCTGCTCTATTGTTTGGAACGGTAGAACAACATTTGTTACTTCATTTGTCTTGCCATTCCACAGAAGCTCAACTTCGCGATCATCATCAAAAAGGAGGAAGCGGTATTTCTCCGGAAGCGGTTTTCCTGCTTCTAAGTATTTGATTACGTCTCGCTTTTCATTATCTGTTATTTTCATGTGTTATTTCTTATTCCGCGCGATGTACTCCTCAATGTCTGAAACTTTATACCTTCTATCTTTCCTCTCACCAAAACGTATTGCCACAAGGATACCTTTATTATCCCACTTGCGGAGGGTATTGGGGTGTACGTTTAACATCTTTGCGGCTTCAGTGATTTTTACGAGTGTTTCGTCTTTGTTCATGATACTTCTTTACTTTTCCTCACATTAGTATATAGCATTTTTGATACAATAGGAAACGTAAAGGATTATTAGAATCCATAAATACACAATGGCTCTGCGTGGTGCACAAGGTTGGAAAGATTCTCATTGGACAAAGGGAATTAATACACATCCCAGACTTACGATACTTGAACATTGAATAATAAATAAATCTACCCCACCCCGCCACTCACTATTTTGAAGCACTTATCTTTATTAAGTTTCTTGCGGTATCAATCTCAGCATAACCACCATTTGGTATTGTTAGGATCGGATCAGAATGTCCGAAATTCAAATCATAGATTATTGGGATGGTTGCATCTCTAAAGACTATCTCAAGCAATTTTTCAACCGGATAACTATTTGAGAACCCGGACTGTTGGCAAAAACGACCGAAACATATACCTTTTAAATCATTAATGTCCGTAATTTGAGTAAGTTGCGTTAAAAACCTATGAATCACGCCGACGTTTGTATCTTCGGATTCCTCCAAAAATAATATTTTGCCTTTCAAGTCTGGCAGGAACCTGCTACCCGATAGAACCAGCAGTGTTTGCAAATTAGCCGCAATAATTTCCCCCATTGCAGTACCCTCGATAAGGACCCTTCTTCCAGGATTCGGATGAATCTCCCGCTGAGTAGGATCATCATTTAGATAGTAGTGATCGTCAGCATAATTATCTGCATCTTTGAAGATTACTTCTTCTTTTTTGATAACAAGTTTCTCAAAGTTCTCATATGAATAATCTATTGGTTCTGGTTTTGTAAACGTAATTGCAGCAGGTCCCATATACGTTGTTACTCCTGTTTGTTTCGTAATTGCGAGGAGCAAAGCAGTTGTATCGGAATAACCAATCAACGGCTTGGGGTTAGCTTTAATCAGAGAATAATTAAGATGCGGTAACAATTCATTACTATTCTGCCCACCCCAAAATGACATCAACATATCAACGGTTGGGTCTTGATACAATTCATGAATTGCTGCAACCCTGTCCTCCACTGAACCCGCAGTATGCTCAGTTACTTTCCTGACTTGTGGATGTTCATATACCTCAAAACCTTTACCACACAAATATGCGTAGGTATCTTCGGTTCTATCACCAATTGCTGGACTAGAAGGTGCAAAAACACCAATTTTCATGTTAATTTTTGATTCTTGCATAATTTTTCGTATAAATCAAAAGTATCTCTGACAAACCGTTCTTTCGAGTAGTCTAATCTTGCTCTATGATATGCGTTCTTTCCTAGATTATACCTAATCTGAGGGTCTGTGACTAATGTTTCAAGCATTTTCTCCAACTCATCCATATCTATGGTGTAATTAGAACTATCATGCTTTAATGGAATTCGAAATCCTTCCTGACCGTTTACAATTAGTCCAGGAAGATAATTTCCTGAATTCATTACGATGGGCAAACCCATTTGCATTGCCTCAACAATAGCCAACCCAAACGTTTCTGACTTACTCGGTAGACAAAAAACATCACCTTGGATTAGAACGGCTTCAAGTTCTGGTCTTTTCAAATACCCATGAAGTGTAATGAATGGGTGTTTTTGAGTTAAAATCTCTGATTCAAGATCTCCTTTACCAATTATGTCAAGTTTCACATTTTTATGATTCCTGTGAAGTTCGTGCATCACGTCAATAAGTTGTCGGATCCCCTTATCCTCTGCAAGTCTACCAACAAAAACGACCCTTATCTCATCTGTCTCTTGTCTTTTTTTCCACAAATCATTGTAGGTATAAGAAGATATTTTAACTCCTTGAGGGATAACATAGATTTTATTTGCATTTACCTTGTAATTGTCTAATAAGAAATCTTTCTGGCTGTCATTAAAGAGAATCAATGCATCTGCTGAAGTAAAAAGATTATTTTCGATAGAATACACTTGTTTGTGGAATGGTTCTTGGGAGCTATCGTCCATGCTGTCATATTGTCTCTGTAAAAAATGAAGGCTTACCGCTGTTTTAGAATGCGTTTTTGCAGATATGATTTTTGTACTTTCCCACGACATCCAGTTATGACAGTGAATTACATCGTAATTAAGGGTTTCTCTTTGGCTCAAGATTTCTTGTGCAAGTTTTTTATCCCAGGTAATGAATTTATCAAAACTATTGAAGATCTCGTACTTGTGAGGACTTAATAATTGCTGATCATCTAAGTGAGTTGAAGTAATTATGTTTTCATGCAAACCTCGACTTTTTGAGGCTGTGGCCACATCAACCTTTTCGACCATTTTCTTAAGGCCGTTTACAAGAGAATAAACATGCCAGCCCATTCCCCACAAAGACTCTGGGGGGTAATCTGAAGTTATTTGTAATATTTTCATTTAATTTATATATTGTGAGTGATACTCTCTCCTGAACAGAAACAAAAGAGAGTATCACTTGGGTTTTACACCACGGCTAGAGAAACTGAGATAGCCCCTCCTCTGTCAAAACTTTTTGTAGTTCTTCACTCACCAGTCCGAGTTGCCTCGCACGAGCACTTAATTTCTTTGAAGGATCACACAGGATTTGCCTTGAATTTGATATCTGAAGCGCATAGTGTCGAAATACTTCTATTCTCTCTCTGTGGATGGTTATGAATGTTAACGCTTCATATATTCCCTCCAAATGTTCTTCAAGGTTAAACATTATGCAGTACTGTTCACAGATCGAACGAATTTCGCTTAACTCGATCTCTAGGAATTGGCTTATAAAATTTATAGCCTTCACATATTGCTTGAAAATATGATCCACTTTTTTATCGCCAATCTTTGCACCTGCACAACTCATTCTTACGAACGCTTCGAGATAAGCCATGAGTTTCTGCTGAAGACCAGGTTGATACGGTACTACATCAGCTATTAATGACCATCGTAAAGGTTCGGCGGTACTAGTTAGTGCTGTAAGAAAGAACTCAATCCCGTATCCAAACTCAACACCAATCTCTCTACCAGTAGGGTCACGGAGTATGACAATGTTACCGACATCCCAGTAACTTTTTGTTGTCGGATTGTATAGGGAGATGGTAATACCAGACCCTAGAACCCCTTCGACACCATATTCCCAAACGTAGTAGTTGGGTTTGTTGGAATCATATTCTACCTTTATCCCAGTTACGTCCTTCCAATACGAAGTTAATTCGGGATCACTTGAAGTCGTTTTCACCATTAGTCGTGATGGCGATACACCAAGACCGTGGACAGTGAACTCTATTGCCTCAGCACATACTCGATTATACGAACCCGCTGGTGCATGTACAGTCGCCATGTGGAAAAATGTTTGACCGAGTGGTACAAATTCGTTGCTGAATGCACTTCTAAAGTCTTGAGTACGGATTACGGGCTGAATAATGTATAGACCCGGATGGCCTATACGTTCACTGATAACCAAATCCTTTACGGCACTTATAGATGCACCAGTGAAGATCACTGACTCATCTCCTTCCGAAATTAAAGGCATACTTGGGTGTTCGCGATATCCTTGGTTCAAGAAAAACGATTCAAACCGTGCTTCAACAAAGCTGTGGCCTTCAGCTACGCTATCATATTGGTGAAGTGACATAGAAGTTCTCCTTTCGAAACTATGTATTTTTCAAATTAAGGTACAAAAAGCTCTGGTTCTTCTTTAAATAGTCTCTTTCGAAATATTGCAATAAAATAATTCAAGTATTTATGATTTTCATTAAAAACTGTTAAAATTTTCTGCCATTTATCTTTGACAGCTTTCTTTTCTTCATCATTCAGTTTTTTAATGTTTTGTTTTTCTAAGAAATATTGAACGTAGTTTTGAATAGTTAACTCCTCCTGCTGTTTTAACTGAAATGTTTCAAAATAGTATTTTTCCAACAATGGCATGCTCGAATTTTTAAAAAATGTTCAACCAGTCTTTCTCAGTCCATGGTTTTATTTCTACACCTAAGATTTCCCTTAAATCCACGAGTAAAGTTTGTGGAGGCGGGGTTCTGTAGTATAGATTTGTTACTGCTATATACCCCCAAGGTTTAGTTACACGATAATATTCCTCAACTGCTCTATTTTTTTCTTCCATAAAAGAAGTCGCACCACTCACCATGGTTAGATCAAAACTTTCATTTTCAAAAGGAATATCATAAGCAGATGCCACCTGAAAATGTACATTTTCTCTTACTTCAGGAATCTCAAATGATAGTTGCTCGTTAGAATGAGCAACACAAGTTTGAGATATATCAATCCCACTAACATGGCAGTTGGTCAGTCGAGCAAATTCTAGTGAATTGAATCCAGTGTTTGACCCTACATCCAATACTTTTTTGGTTGAAGTTAAAAATGTATTCTGGGCAATATTTCGGATCGTTCTTTTACCACCTGGGCATCTATTTGTTTCTTGTATAAATGCAATAAAGTCAGTATATGTCATTTTTTCTATTTCTTTTACGCTCATAATATTTGTGAATAATTATCAAATCTAGGTATCAGCTGAATATCTCTAATATCATTATGCTGTAAGACCCAGAGCAGGAATCTTTCAATACCCATACCAAATCCGCTTGTTTGAAGTGGCGATAGATCCTTCATTTCCAAATACCAATCGTATTTAGCTTTATCGACCTGATGTAACTCAAGAGCCTTAATTGTCTCATTTCTGTCCTTATGTCTTTCACCACAACCAATTGTTTCACCAATCCCCATAAGAAAATCCGCACATTTAGCATATTGTGGGTCTTTTTTGTCAAATGCCTGGTAAAAAGGAACTGAACTATGTTCAAAGTGTGTCAGCCAAACAAACCCTCCATGTATTTCCATCAATTTCTTCTCTCCCTGTGGAGTAATTGTTTTAACAAAGTTATTTTCTGAAACATAATCCTCATTAACCTTTAATTCATCATAGGCCTCACTAAAACGAATCTGAGGGATTTCCTTTGTTGATATGAACTTTTCCAAATGCTGTAATGTTCCGGTAATTTCTTCGATTTCTAGGCTAGAAGTTGAAAGAAGGTGTTTGGCTAACTTAAACAAATAGTCGTTACACAGCAACATAACATCATCTAGTTTTCCAACGATTTCAGCTTCCGAATGGAAAAACTGTTTCAAATGTCGTTGATCTGCATCCTCACCTCTAAATGAAGTTGCTATATAGTGCGCACCTTTTTTGTTAATTCTTGTTGCTAATTCAAGGTAAAACTGGGCAGAGTCAATTAAATAAGTCTCTTTATCATCTATTGTAATTTTGACTGGTTTTGAGTCGCTCCCTAAACCCTTTGGACTAGAAACTGAATTGGTTGTACTTGGTAAAAGAGAATATTCCAAGCCTTTATCTTGAAAAAACTCGAAAGTAGCTTTTACCGTTTCACTTTGCAACTTAGCAACACTTTTGTACCAACGACTTGAAATAAGACTCTCTAAATATTTGTTCGTATGTTTCCAAGCGCCTGGTGCGTTTAACATAAATGTAAGCATATCACGCATTACGTGTAATATTGTTTTACCTCATTAATAGTGTTGAAATAAACCTCTTTCGCCTAATTGCTATATTCTTCAACCTAGAGATTAACTATCACAATCAGAGTTTCTAATTTTATCAAACATGATATAACAGACTAGATTGCAACTCAAGATAAACGCTCTCAAGAAGACGACAAAAGTTCTGAAACAGCCGAATATCACAAACTAATTAAATTTATATCTCTCCCCCTCTAACAGCAACATATCTTTCATACAAGACATAAGAATTTAACAGAGATTAAAGACAAAATCCTTGGTGAATGGAAAGAGTTTTTTAAACCAGAGAGATGGAGCAATGTATTTGAATTTAGAGACTATCTCCTTTCAAAAGGATTGAAATGTCTCACTCAAACGCTCCAACATTTCTTTTTTATAGACACAAAAAGTTCGAATCCACGTTGGGGTTAGCAATAATTAGCCTATATAACAAGCAAAAACAAGTGGCTCCGCGTGGTGCACGAGGTTGGAAACTATGTCATTAATGAGTTTGGCTCTTCTTTCAATAACTTCTGAACTGCAGAAAATTTATCACCCTTTAAAATCGTTGCCCCTTGACCCGGTAAAATAATGTACGAATCAAGTGACAGTTCGTTCCCATTATCATCAAGAACACTCCCTCCAAATGCATTTGCGGCTACTGCAGCCGGCAAAATATCCCATAACCCAGCTTCTTGTACACGATGGACTACTACAGCACTCTTATGAGGATTAATCAACGCATATAAAGATTTTAAACCCAAAGCTGCTTGTCTAATTGCGACTGCCCCATCGACAGTAAGCATCTGGGATTCAACTTTGTCTCCAGGACGCTGATCAACATATACTGCATACTCTTGATTATAGTTTCGCACATTATTCTCACGTATCATTTTTCCCCTATTATCAGCATCAATAAAAATCTTTTCTCGGGTAACAAAGTTGTAGCATGCAGCATATTTTGCGTGAGACTCTTCAACGATACCAATAAGCAAACAAAAGTCAGATGCAGGCCCTAAATCATGAGAAAGAAAATCTTCGATGTTTCCAACCTCCATGGCTTTATTCACATATTCAATGTATCCCAACGTACCATCAATTGGATCAATTGTCATATAGTTACCTGATTTAGCAACCATAAGATCTAACACACCCTCTTCTGAAACAACTAGGAACCCATTCTGTGTTGCAATATCACTTAACTTCTTGTCAATTGCTTTGTCACATTCTGTTACCAGGGTCTTGTTAGCCTTATGTTCAATATCCAGATCAGCGGAAAGCGTAAAAGTTATTAACTCTTCTTCAGCAGCAATAATCATCTCATCAAATAATTTAAATGCTTTGTCTCTAGACACGTGAATATTATACCTTAGTTCTATCGTCTACTCTGGGTATTAAAATAAGGTTGCTATGAAAGCAAAAACAAGTGGCTCCGCGTGGTGCACGAGGTTGGAACTATTATCCAAGGTCAGAAGGAATTTATACACATCCCAGATTTGCGACCACTGAACTTTGAATAAAAATTTACCCCACCCCGCCACTCACTATTTCTCGCTCGAAAAAACCTTGATTTGAAGAGGGATCAATATTTTTAGCCTATTTCAAAAAAATCTTCATCCTGAATCATAGATAGATGGGTATCAATTTCTGTAATTTTTCACGAAACGATTGATAATATCTGTCATAGTCGCTGTCAGTAATACCCCTCTTTAGCCTTTATGAACCATTAGATACCCAATCGGTTTAGGGGTGCTCCATAATTCTGAGAACCTTTCAACGTATTTGATTATATCTCTAGGTTGAAAACAAGACAAAAAAGACAGTATAAAAAGAAGATTTAAGTACTGTACAATACATAATACTCATTTGTGTATGCAGCAAAAAAATTACAATCCTGAAGAGTTTAAAGCAGATATAACTAGTGTGGTTGAAAAAGAAAACCTTAGGAGTATTAATCTAGGTTGCGGATGGGATTTGTTTCCAAAAAATTGGCTTCATATCGGTCTTTTCGAAGACAATCGAATTCCATATGGCTCGGTGCGGAAAATCAATGGAGGTTATGTTGCCCACTACGATATACGTGAAGGGCTACCGTTTTCTGAGAACAGTATCCAATATATCTACGGTAGTCACGTTATTGAACATTTCTCTTTGCAAGAAGGGATTGACCTCTTTGCGGAATGTCATAGGATTATGAGAAGTGGTGGAGCAATCAGGATGATAACTCCTGATCTTGAAATATGGATTGGAAATTACCGTGAGAACAACCGTCAGTACTTTGATCGCTTTTATGAACTACACAAATCTTTCCCTGACTTAAGAACGAATGGTGAGATTTTAGTCGGTCAAATTCAAGGGTGGGGTCACAAATGGCTATACGACTATGACTCATTGCATGACGTTATGGGTCGAGTAGGTTTTGCGAACATAAAAAAGAAAACACATTATGAGAGTGTTATTCCAGATTTAGAAAGTGTTGAACCATCAGTTGAACTTCGCACTATGGAATCTCTCTATATTGAGGGTGAGAAAGTTAGTTGAGGTTAGTTACTTTCAAAATCTCCTGTACTACATCCTTTACTGACATTTCAGAGGTATCTATCAGGTGTCCGTTTAGAAAGGGAACTTGCTTAATTCGTTTATTAATTACCAGTGAAGATTCTAAGTTTTTCCACTCTGACTCTCTCTCCTTTTGACGTTTAATAAGTATCTCTTCACTAGCATACAGAGAAATTATGGTTGGTTGTTCTATTTGTTTTAACTCACTTAGAAAATAAGCAAGTTTTCTAGGGCTAAAACTATCAACCACGAACACTGGATTCACCTTTTCTTTTAGGTAGAAATGAACAATCTCTGAAGTTAGTTTAAGTACAAGGAAATGTAGGTCTTGATTATTCCAATCAATATTAGTGATCTGACTTCTCAAATCATCTGTTTCGACAATAACCCCATTATGCAGTTGCTCCTTCAATACTTTACAAACGGTTGATTTCCCAATTGCTGACGCACCACGCACTATAATTATAGTATCCTGCATAAAAACACCTACTATTATATAATACGAGTGAATCTATGGCTCGATTAAAACAAAAACCAGATAAAGTTTTTATAGGAGTTGCGTGGCCTTATGTAAACGGTAATTTACACATCGGCCACCTTGCTGGATACCTACTACCAGCGGATATTTCCGCACGATTTCATAAGCTTATGGGTAGAAAAGTTCTTATGGTCTCAGGTTCTGATTGTTTCGGAACACCAATCACCATTGAGGCAGATAAAAGACACGTCTCGCCAAAGGTAATTGTTGACGAGTATCACACTAAGGACATAGATCTTCTTACAAATATTCTCGGACTCTCATACGACTTGTACACAAAAACAGACCACCCAAATCATATACTGGTTGTACAAAATATTTTCTTGAAACTGCTTGAGAAGGACTACATTTTCGCTAACACCTCTGAACAATATTATTCAACTTCTGAAGAAAAGTTTCTACCCGACCGATACGTTATCGGAGTTTGTGGATTCTGTGGATTTAAGGATTCGCGGAGTGACCAGTGTGATAATTGCGGAAAACTGTTATCACAAAACGACCTCATTGACCCCCACAGTAGCTTATCAAACGAGCCAGTCATTCTAAAAGAGACTGAGCACTACTTCCTTGACTGGGCAAAGATCCAACCAGAACTTGAAAAGTATGTCAAGACGTCAAGTCCGAACTGGAAAGATTGGGTTGCAATGGAAACAAAGGGCTGGCTCAAGGAAGGATTAAGGCCAAGGGCAATTACTAGAGATATGGATTGGGGTGTACCGCTTCCAAAGGATCAGATCCCCGCTGAAAAACTAATTAAACAAATAGGTAATAAAAGACTATATGTATGGTTTGATGCTGTCATTGGATACCTATCTGCTTCGATACTTTGGGCAGAGGAAAATAAAAAAAAATGGGAAGATTTCTGGTACGGAGATAATGTAAAACATTACTATTTCATGGGTAAGGACAACCTTATATTTCATACTCTTTTTTGGCCAGGAAAACTAATGATCTATGATGACAAACTTCACATACCTGATGTTGTCAGTATTAATATGTTCCTAAATTTAGAAGGAAAACAGTTTTCCAAGAGTAGAGGCGTTGTGATTGATACTAAAAAAATAGTAGAGGATTTTGGAAATGATGCCGTCCGCTTTTATCTCACTTTAATTATGCCTGAAACTAAAGACTCAAGTTTTAGTTGGAGTGACTTTGAAGTGAAAAACAACAGTATACTGGTTGCAAATCTCGGTAATTTTATTCACCGGACACTTTCAATTGCGTATAGTGCTGATGCCGATATTAAGCAAATTTCAACTTTAAAGATAGATAAAGAAGTTCAAAAACATATTAAAGAAACATTTAAACTTTCAATCCAACATTTAGAAAATTGTGAGTTTAGATTCTACTTAGACGACATAGTAAAATTATCAGCGTTTGGAAATAAGTTCTTTGATGATAAGAAAGTATGGGAACTAAAAAAAACGGATACCCAAGGCTTCTACGACGCACTTAATCAGCTACTCCATATTATTGTAAACCTTGGATACCTCATGCAGCCTCTTGTGCCTGAGGCAAGTAGTCGATTACTGGAGGCATTAAATTTAGATCAGAGTATAGAAACAACAACTGCAGTTTGGAAAAAAAAATCTGCATCAATTTCTCCAACTACTGATCTTAAAAAACAACCGATGTTACTTTTTAAAAAGATAGATTTACAGGATCATTAAGAGTTGGCATAAGCATGAGTTCAATTAGTGTTGTAATACCAACATACAATCGAGGACAATTTATTATTCCCACACTACAGTCTGTTATTGAACAAAAAACTGAACATAACGTTGAAATTATTGTTGTAGATGATGGTTCAACTGATGATACGATTACGCGAATTGCTGAATTTATAAAAACACAAGGCATTAGCGTAATTCGGTTGTTTCAGCAACAAAATGGTGGTCCGGCCTCAGCTCGCAATTTTGGTATTCTCAATTCCAAGTCAGAATTTGTTGCGTTTACAGATAGTGATTGTATTGCTGACCCATACTTGGATAAGTCAATTGATGAGTGCATTTACTAAAGAGAATATAGCGGGGGTCGGTGGATTAATGAAAGGCATAGGAACAGACTTATTAAGCGATTATATTGATACTGCCAAAATTCTCCACCCTAAAATTGTGAATGGAGAAGTTCTTCAGATCGTAACAGGAAATGCCTGTTTTAGACGAGAGGTTCTTGTGCATGTTGGTTTATTTGATGAGCAGTTTAAGCTTCCTGGAGGTGAAGATACCGAACTTTCAATTCGTACTATAAATAGTGGATACAA
>Ga0100379_10002588_pt1 | contig 17018 bp, 14 predicted proteins | sample CryGeymeta201503_FD_80418 | JGI IMG/M metagenome (GOLD analysis project Ga0100379, IMG submission 80418) | Groundwater microbial communities from Crystal Geyser aquifers in Utah, USA - Crystal Geyser metaG 2015-03 | ecosystem: Environmental > Aquatic > Deep subsurface > Groundwater | place...
TATCGGGCTTAAAGAATTATCAAGAAATAACGCTAAAAGACCTATAATTAACTCTTTCTCTTCCAATCTTGTTTCGAATAAGAAAATATATAAAGTTATAGTAACAGATGAAAGTTACTTCTATAACAAGATTAAATATTTAGTATTTCAAATCACTTTTGATGACTATGTAAATAAAATCTCAGCTCTAAGCGGTAATTCAGAAAGTGAAAATGATAAAGATAAAAACAAGAATAAGAAAATGAGTCAAGTAAATGAAAACTCAATAGCTACAGCCGGTAGTGTAAGTTCGATGACAAGCGCCTCTGCTACGAACAAGCTATCAAATCTTAAATCTTCTTTAAGTAGTTTACGAACGAATGTATTAGACTTAAAAGCTCCTACTTTTTTAAAGTTTCTAACTGCATTCTTCTATATTTTCATTTTCCTTACTTTGGTTAATAACGCTACAGAAGTTTCTTTAGTATTTATAGATATCTCAACAATAACTAACTTATTAGTACTTACAAGGTATTTCCATGTTCAGAAAACTAACATCGAAAATATAATGGTAAATTTAAGAATATGGATGAACTATAAGATGGGAATTATAAAAGATGATATTAATTTTAACGGTACACTTAACTCAATTTATATTGAAAATGTAATATATAAAGAACTATCTATAATACGAACTATTGAAGATCAAATAAGAAGTTCACAGCCAAAGTTTAATCAGACAATACAAAATATCACTCTTGAGAACAATATAGAATTTAATAATTATAACTATGACTCAACGATCACAAAAGACAAAGCAAATTTACAATATTTTATTACTCGTTACCTTAATACAATAGATCAGTTTATAAAGAATAATCTTGTTGTTAAGATAGATAATGTTTTTGTAAATAGTACATCAAACACATATGATTATTCCAATAAGCAATTTGTTGATCAGGGCTTTATAAGAGATTTTCTGTTTATTTTTAGTAACGATGCACAAATTTACTACTTTTTCAATACTAATATCGATTTAATTATTCACTCGATAATTCAAATAGAAGAAATACAGAGAGATCAACTGTTTTATGTTTTTATCATTGATTGTATACTTAGTATTATATTGTTCTTAGTGTATACATTATATTTCTTTAATTATGCAAATTTACGATTTGGTATACTTGAACTACTTATGCGGATCAGTTATGATAATATAGAAAACTGTTACCAAGATGCAATTTACATTGAAGCTTATCTTGATAGAATAATACAAGATGATGAGTTCTTCATTTTGATTAATAAGGAAAATATTGACGATCTAAAAACAGATGTTAAACCTCCTATATTAAATCAAAAAGGTGATGCAACTTCCAAAGGAGTTACTGGTATGGGGAGTCCAAATCCCAACACTAATTTGATGAAGAAGTTTGATGATCCAAATGCGAATATGGATATAGAATTAAACAAGCAAGATGACAACAAAAGTAATAGTACTAAACATTTGATTGATATTCATAATGACTCGTTAGCTTCTGATGTAAGGTTCTTAGATAAAAATGAAAATAAAGATGATATTAAAATCGAACTCTCGCCAATCAAAGAAACAGATGAAAACGAGACGAGAAGAGATCCCAATTCAATGAATACTAACATTTCAGCAAAAAAAGATAAGAAAGACAAAGATATTAAAGCTAACAAAGACGTTAAAGACCCTAAAGAACCTATTAAAGAACCGATTAAAGAAAAAAGTACTTCAATCTCAGTTATTAAATACGAACCAGAAAATCAAAAAGAGCAACTCGATAGGATTAATCGTCTAAAAAAGAAATACTGTTGGAATGTTACTATATTATTTATTAACTTCTTTTACACTCTAGTCTTTTTAGTAACCTTCCTAATTGTAAATAGTAACTATGAGTATGTCTACAATACAACAAATCTTCTTAAAATAACTGAAGACATGAGAGTTAAATACAAGTCATATATTGCTGATCCAGTTCAGTTTCTTTATAATAACTCTTTCTCTCATAATACTAAAGACATGTCAAGTAAAACACTAAACGATAAATACAATGCGACTCGCTTTAATTTATTTGAGATTGATACTTTCTTTATGAATTATGGAACAAGATATAAGACATTTATAACCGCTTACGATAGTTTAAACGATGAAAATAACTTTTGTAACTACTTTGCAAACACAATAACTCTTAATTATTCAGATCCTGTTAGTGCTATGAATCTTTGCAAAAACTCGCAGTTCAATAAAGGATTTGAGTTAGGTGAAATAAATACATTAGACTTTGTTTTTATGCTATTAAACAATATTACAAATGATAAAACTGCCAATTTAGTGAATACCAGAATAAAATATATGACCGATCCTATATACTTTAAAATTCAAAATGAAGTTATAAACATTTTTGAACCTATTTCAGAATATTTATATATAATGTACCATGATTTAACCGTTGGAATCTTTAACGAAATTGGCTCTCAATATGTAATAAAAATCATCTTTTTAGTAGTTATCTTTTTGTTTAATCTGCAGTATTACTACTTTAATGTCTATGTCAAACAATTAAAAAAGTTAGTCTATAACAAAGCAATAATTTTGCTGATACCTGTTAAGGCATTTAAAGGGAAAGAAATTGAGTTTCATGATTATTTGCGTGTAGTTAGATAGACATATATTTAAGATAAGTTAATGAATTGAATGTATTTGACTACAAAACAAACATGCTATATGATTAAAAACATATTATATATTAACTAATAAATAAATATAGTAAATATATTAATATACATAATAAATATATAATATATAATTTATATTCAAGTAATAATATGACATAAGTAGATTATGTAATTAATAATGCATACATTAATAAAAAATTATTTTATTTATATAGTGACTTATTCAATTCGTTTATCTTTGATGCAAAATATGTCAACTGAAGTCTAGACTTTATATTAGAAATAAATAAAATTAAATCAACAATTTCTTCAGGTTGTAAAGTAAGTCGTAGGTTTACTATATCATTTTTAGTAATATTATTAGGATAACAAGCTATGTTTTTAATAAAGCTTTTATATGTTCTTGGGATTATTATGTTAACCTACCTGATAATTTAATAAATAATACTTTTGAATAGTCAAAGTCTTCATTAGTAAGGCCAAATATTTTTTCTACATAATTACATATACAATTTCTCATTATTGAAGTCAGGATTGGCTTTGTCTTTTGCTTACTTAAAGGATAAAGATATGTTTAAATTATATTTATATGTTTACTTGCTATATGTTAGATTTAAGCAAAAATTAATTTCGTTGTTTAAACTGTCTATTCCTTTTACATTTAAGTCTTTTATTATGAATAAACCATTGTCTTCCCAGTTAAACTCCTATAATTAAAAAATTTTATGTATATTAATATGCATTTTTGTTTAAGTAATAAGTATAGTAGCTATATTTATAGATTTAGTTATTTTTATAATAGGAGATCATTAATTTTAGATTTTTTTATGATTACCATTGTACTTAATGAAGGGTCATTGTGTGGGTCAAAATCAAGATACACTGTGCAGTAGTTATTAATATATTTGTCGTATTCAAACTCAGAATTCTTTTCTAACTTTTCTATTTTATCTTGCTGATTGTTTGAAATAACATTCTTTATACTTTTTTTATTTTTAACTTCTTCATTTGATAACTTCTTCTCTACACCTTTATTAACTATTATTAATTATTAATATATTGACTAATAAAATAAATTAAGCAATAACAAATAAAACATAAGAAAATATAACATTTATTTACTAACCATTAAATGTTTCTTTTCCTTTCTCCTCAATCTGCAAACTTAAAGCCTCGATTATAGTCGCTAGCTTATGAAACAATACTAAAATACAAACAGCTTGCGCTAATTCAGTAAGATTCCAATTCGAGCTTGAATCTTTTAATATTTTAGTAATTTCCTTTATATTATATAACTATAATAATCTTACTTCTAAATCATTATTTCTTATCTTCCATGGCTGATGCGCTAATATATTATTTATTTTCCCAAGTCTTTTTAACTTTTCTGGGACAGTGTCTAAACCATACATTAACCATTTCTCCTCACCACCATAAAACAAAAAGGCATCCTCACAAACTCGAATAAGGTAATCACACCTCATAGTAGAGGCAGCCATAATAGCAATATAAAACCTCCAATTAATAGGAAGATATTCATCTTCCATTAATAAGGTCTCAACAGAAGTATCATAATACACAAAGTACTGCGGGAAGTAAAAGAAAAACCATTCATGTAACAATATTCTTCCGAAATTATTACCAATCAAAGTTATATTCTTCTTCGATAACTCATAGTTATTCCCATACAAATTAGAATTACTTTTAAAGTAATCTCCATACGTCTTCAATTCGAGTCCTGGTTTATTCATATAATCTTTATAATAATAAATTTCATTGTCTGCAAATAGTTTAAGCATATCCTCATATACTAAATTAGTTTTAATTAGCATTACATCTGAAGGAACATCTTCTACCTTATGTTATAAATATATATCTACTTTAAATATATCACAAAGTATATATCTGTAAACTGCAGAACATTGTTTAAATACAGATTCAAATAGAAAGTATTTTAGACGTCGTATAACAGATTTAGTAAGACTAATGTAATGTTAGTATGTAATTTTATAATATATATTTATTTAATAAATTACTTTTCATTACATGCAAGTTGTTCTTTTATTGAAATTATCTTTGGAAAACTCTCAATAATTATATTACTAATATTTTTACCAGAGATTATTTCCTTTCGTAGTTGATTCATAATTTTTATAAAGTCATAAAAGAGCTGCTCTGGTTCATTAATAATGTTGCTATTATGTATATTATGTAGATTGAGTAGATTATTATTGTTGCTATTGATATTTTTATTGATTTCAGTAAATTTGTTCATTTTATTGACGTAATATAATATATAAACTAATTATTATTTTTGTATTATTATTTTTATTTTTTACTTGCTGATAAAATTGTAATATATTTAATAATATTACATTAATATATTAAGATTATTGTTAACTTTCAACGCTTTCTTGCTGTTCTATTTTTAATAATAACGCATTTATATTTTTAATAGTTACTTAGTTTTGCAAATCCTCTTATTATTTACCTTTTTATTTATAATGTAAAATTAATAAATTTTTATAATATTATTAGCAGTCGATATACTAAATCTGTTATTTAATGTTACTTTAAAATAGAAGATTTACAAAACAATAATGGAGGAAATTCAAACAATAATAGGTAAGAAATATTATAACTATATCAAAGATGAAAATAAAATGACGATTGATACGGGTTTTCTTCCAGGAAATCAGAATTGTTCTTCGAAAACAACTTTTAGAGAGAAAATAAAGCAGAAAATTGAAGCTCTGAAAGAAAAAGTTATTAAGGACATTGGAGAAATGAGAAGATTGGTGGATGAGCAAAAGCAGATTTATACCTATCACTTGAAAACTAAAAAACCAAAAAAAATCTTCAAAATTGGAAAAGTTCCAAAGAATAGCCTTAACGCAAATGAAGCTCGAATATCCGATGACGAAAAAAATGATGATACCCATGAACGTTATGATTTAGAGGAGGCCACCAAAAACTTTAACGTCGAAAACTTTTTTACTCAAAATACAGATAGTAAGTATTCAGATAAAGATGATAATGATCTTGACTGCTTTAAGAAATCTCGAAGGAAGAATAGTAATAATTTTGACCTAGCCAAAAAGATTTTCATTAATCCAGAAAGCACTTTTCCAATTTCAGTCAATCCAATATCAAGCAAAATGAATTTTGATTCTCAGGATTCTTCCATCAGAAATTGCGAACAAGACTACAAGTCCACAACACTTTTTACCGAAACCGAATTAAACGAATTCAATGGTATTCAAAACGAAATGAAAAAAATAAACGAAAGAGCAAATGAAATATTTACAATGAAAGAAGAGCCATGCAATCAATCATCAGACGAAGAAGGTAATTTAAAACGTTTGTATCTTTTTTCCTCATTAACATTTATTTTCTTATAAATAAATACTCTAAATATTTACTGAAAAAGCTTACCAAACTTACCAAACTTAATAAACTTATAATCTTATAATCTTAATAATCTTAATAATCTTATAATCTTAATTCTCTTACTTAATTTAACAAAGATTCAGACAAAAAAGGAAAAAAATATATGATGTTTAATAACTCGATCAAAAAGCAATGCGTTAAATTAGTAATTTAAACATAATAAAATAAAATAACAAAACATAACATAATTTCATTTAACAATTTAGGCTTCCAAATGTGATGCTAAACTTGTTTCTAATGCTTTCGGGGTTCCCCTCAAAAGTCTAAAACGCTGGATAACTGTTGGACCAGAGAGGAAAAAAGGTATATAATAACATAAAATATATTAACATACAATTTATATTATATTTCATAGGTGGAGGCCGAAAGATTAAGGATCCCCAAATGGAAAAGAAATTATATGAATGGTACGAAGATTACCATATTAAAAAAGGCTTCCCTGTTACTGCTAAACAAATAAAAAGCAAAGCTTTAGACTTATCAACATGTGAAGATTTTATTGCTTCTAAGGGTTGGTTAGAAAAGTTTAAGAAAAAGTATAAATTAGAGATAATAAGAGATTCTATTACGAATACGAATGATAAGATTATGAAATAAAATCAGAATTTGTTTTAAGATTTATTATTTATCTTAGTATCTTAAGATAGCTTAATAGCTTAAATATTAGTTAACTTTTAAGTAATTTCACTATTAGATTAATATATACTTATATAATATTCGTAAAATTAATTATTATAATTATATTTAGCTATTGTCTATTATTTTATTTGTATATAACTAAGTAATCTAAGAAGTCTAAGTAATTAAGGTAATCTAAACTATGTACATTAAGTAAATTGTTATGTTTCAATTTGACTCTTATTAGTAAACTTATCAAAGCTTATTAATATTCCAATTTGCTGACTTAAATTCTGTTTTATATTCATAATTATTTATTTCATTTTTATAGTTTTATTCTATACAGAATATAATACAAAGTAAGCAATATACAGTTTAATTGCTATATATAATTTATTATTATAAGTGATAAAATAATAAATTATTAGTAATTAATTAACAATGGAAGAATTAAATAACAAAAAATTCCAATCAAGTCATATAAGTATTGATAGCAATAATCCATCTGAAGAAGAACAAGACAAAAATGTAGCTTCAAATAACAGTCTACCTACAAAGGAAGAGCTAAACATAACTAAAAGTATAGCAGATAATAGCTCGAATGAAAATAAGAAAAATGAACAAGAAGAAGAAGAAAATATTAAGAATAAAAGTCAAAATGATAGCCAAATTGGAAATAAAAGTCAGAATGAAATTCAAAATGTAAGTCAAAATGAAAGTCAAAATTTAAATCAGAATGGAAAACAAAATGAAGTCCAAAAAGAAGTCCAAAACGATAATCAAAACGATAATCAGAATGAGGATAATAAAAATGAAGGTAATCAGAATGAAGGTAATCAAATTGAAATTAAAAATGAAGGTAATCAGATTGAAGGTAATCAGAATGAAGGTAATCAAATTGAAATTAACAATGAAGGTAATCAGATTGAAGGTAATCAGATTGAAGGTAATCAGAATGAAGGTAATAATGATAATCAAATTGATAATAAAGTTGATAATCAAAACGATATGAAAGTTGAGATTATAAACCAAAATAATATCGAGGCCCAACTCAATAAACAAGATAATGAAGAAGAAGTCGTTGATATAGTAAACATAGACTTAAAAAATGAAAAGAAAGAGGAAAACTTTTTCCACGATATTCAAATAGAAAATGACTATTTAGATAATATGGAAGTTTCAGTAGATAATAAAAACTTCTTTGATAGTGAGGAACCTAAAATATTATTTTCTTCATTAGATGACCCGAAGCCAGCCGATAGCGGAGATCTGATAGAAGTTGATAGTTTCTATAAATCAAACAATTCAAAGAACTCAGCTAAGAACTCAACAAAGAATTCAGATAAAATTTTTGATAAAAACCTTAATAAAAGCTTAGATAAAAGTATAGATAAAAACCTTGATGTAATTCATAAGAAAAGTCTTCCTGATGATAAGGATAATGACGAAACAAAACAAAGAGATAAAATGTTGCTTAAAAATTTGAAAGAGAATAAAGAGAATTTAGTTCAACTCGATTTAGAAGATGATAACAAAGTCAAGCCTAATCAATCTAATCAATCTGATAAGTCTAATCAAATAATAATAATAGAAGCTGAAGATAATAACCCCAACAATAGAAAAAGTAAAATATAATATATTAACTTATCTGATAACAAATATCAATTAGGTTTTATGGACAATATCGACAATAATTATATTGATAATATTCCTGGGGTCAAAAAGAACATCGTAGAGAAAAATCAAATAGAAGAGGAAGAAAAATTCTACACAAAATACATGAAAGATAGTTTCTACTCAAGTGTTTTTGAAAAGCCAATAAAAAACAGGGATATTAATAATAAAGTCAATATTGATAAGGTTAATAAGGCTGATAAGGATAATTTAAATGAAAAAGTTGATAATATCGATAAGGTTGATAAACAGGTTGAAAATGAAGATAGTTCGAAGCACTTCCTAATAATCCGAGAGCTAAAGGAACCTAATACAGAATAGTACTTATTATAACTTATTTACCCTATTTTTTAGTCTCGTATACAAATATATTAACTACGAAATTATTGAAGTAAAAGGAAATGATATTAAAATATTATGTTGCAGACGTTATAATCATTTTTATAAGCTTGACAGATTTATTAGGAAGAAGTATCAAAACTACTTAATACCGCTATTACCTCAAAAGAATTTTTATACAATAATTGGTCATGTCGATAGAGACTTCTTAATTAAAAGAAAGTCAAAACTTAGTATATATTTAAATTTTCTTTACAAGCATTCATTTTATGGTACGAGCTGTCCAGAATTTAATAAGTTTTTAAACCATAATGACTTTAATCCAGAAGTATTTGATTTTAAAGATGATTTATACCCTGAGACATCAAAAGCAACAAAGGAAGACTTTAAAGAAGTTGTTTCGAATAACTTTAACAGTGTTTATAATTATTTTTTCAAGTAAGTGTTAATGAGACAATTATAATAATATAATAAATAATATAATAGTATAATATTATGTTAATTCTTTCATTAACTTGAATAGGAAAAACAACTCCGACTTTATCCTAAGCCAAAAAGAACAAAAGCTAAAATTGCTTAGTTTTAGATATTCAAAACGTTTTGAAATTTCAAAAAGTTTTAGAGATAATATAGTAATAATAATAATTAAAATATAACTTTTTTATTTAGATTGCTTTCATTAAAAATTATAATCAATCTGAAGATTTATATCTAGACATGGAACGAAACTTAATATATCTTTCTTACTTCGAGAGATTTAATTTAAAAAAATTCGTTGATTTATTTAATAATCTTGGAAATAAACATAATATGAATAAGGGCGAAGTACTCGAACATTTAAGGGACATAGAGACTAAAATCGAAGTAACAATTTCAATATCAATATCTTTACTAAATTATTAATTATATATTAGATCTATATAAGTTTACTAGGAGGACTATGCGAAATGTTCAATAGATGGGGTGAGTCTTTACTATTTGCTGAAAAAATAGAGAAGGCAAAAGTGAACTGTAGAGAAAAGCCAGAGTTATACAATTACCAAAAGGTTAAAGAAGAACAAATTGTATTTGATAAGTCGAAAAACATATTTTTTAATAATCTTCAACTAGAAGTAAATGAATTTGAAGCAAAGTATACTGGGTTTTATGATAAATTATATACTAAATTTGTCAATATTGTTAAGGAGATAAAAAATGAAGTAATAATATTATGTAAAATCTATTAGGAATTAAAAATGTTGAAACATTATAAAGAAAATAATTAAGATAGAGACAGAAAACGATATAGACTGACATAGACTAACATAGAATAACATTGATCAAGTCACTATAGTGTTAAAATCATATAAATATTATATATTTATGTATATAATATATTTAAAATTTAGTTTATATTTAATTATAAGAAGAAATTTATAATAATATTTATATTGAAAGTAATACTAACTTAATAAAAGATTTAATTATAATTATTATTGGAAAATATGAATTTCGAACAACCCGAAATAAAATATCAAAATGACAAAATGGTTATTTCTATAAAGTTTAACAAGTCTTATGATGACTTTCCGATTAAGAAACTATTTTACTTTATTGCCATTCCGCTTTCAGTCATTACAACTATACTCACATTTATTCTTGATGATTTTTTGAATTATATGTATAAAGACTGGCAAGAGATGGAATATAAATTTTCATTTACTTATTATAATCAACTTTTAGGAAATATTTTTTGTTATTTTTGTGTGTTACTTGATTTTTTAATCATTCGTCAAAGAAAAGATCGTCGCAAATTTAGTCTTATAGCAAGAATTACCTCTATTTACTATATTATTTTACTATGGATTAACCTCCATACAATAAAGACTATGATTTTTACAGAATATGTTGAAACAAAAGAAAATTTCGAAGAGAATATTAACTATATGCTTATATTCTTTCCGTTTTTTATGTATTTCTTACTAATTGACAGTGAACCAATTTCAAATATTATTGCACAGATCGCAATATGTTTAATAAGAATATTCTCAATTTCTACGGAAAAGTTTACAGTTCATCATGTTTTGAATAATTGTATGACTGTAATATTGTTTGCTGTATTTATTTTCTTATTTCATAAATCTAATGAAGCGAATAGCCTAATTGAAAGAGAAGCTAGATTAGAAGAGAATATATATAAGGATAAGATTAAGCATCTTGAAGAGATCCAAAAATTTCTTGCTGAGAAAGATAGACATACGTATGGTGAGGCATATGCTAAAGAAATGTTGAGGAACAAAAATAAATAGTAAGATTAATGAGAAGATAAGCGTGATTGCTATGCTAAATATTTAAATATTTATTTCAAATATTAAAGAGCTTGGAATTAATTATAGTTGAATTACTATTATAATTTAATTCTTCTTATATATTTATTTTTAAGTTAATAATACATTTTTTGTTTTATTCATTACATTTTAATATTTCTTTATATATTCACAGTTAATTAAATTATTATTAAAAAATAAACAAAATAAAACAATGGGAGTAAAATGCAGTCCATCAAATGGAGAATACAATTTAAATTGTGGCAACTACGATGTTTCAACAGAAGTTGATTCTGAAGGACGTGATTTAAATCAAAACGGTCTTCCAATACAATTTAACACAAAACATGAACGAATTATACACAAATTAAAAAATTTAAGGAAAAGAGCAAATATGATAAAAGATGGCGATAGTTCCAAAGAAATTGACTGGTAATAACATAAATAAACTTACTTAACTCAATTAACTTGCTTACATAATTATTTCAATAGGATTCTAAGCTCTATAAGCGATAGCGACTTATTCGAACCTTTAAACCAAGAAAACAATGAAAATCTAAATAAAGAAGACTTAGATGTTATTATGGCCTATTCAAACCAAAAGCATATTATTGATATTACTGAAGATACTAAAGTTGTTAATAAGGCAGCTCAAATTAAAAACGTTAGAAAGTCAGAAGGATATAAAAGATTCATTAACAAATTTAAAAAGTATTATAAGTGTTTTAATCCTATTTAGGAAAATGAAAGGTGTGTTAAGCGAAGTTATTCAGCAAAATCCTACGACCAATTTAACAGACATTCCTAAAAATATTTTAGCTGAAGTAAAAGAACAACTTGCAAAGATTGATACTTTTGAATTTAATATCTTTGAAATCGATGCATTAATTCAAAAGAAGTCTATGTTCCATGTTGCAAATTATATTTTGAATAAATATAACTTTATTGAAGATTTATTAAATCAGCAAAATTATGTTTCGTTTATTAATGAAATTATAAGTGGTTATAATCGTAAAGTGCCATATCATAATGATTTACATGCGACTGATGTATTGCAAACATCTTATATTTTGTTAGAGAAAGGACAATTAGCACATGTAAGTAAATAAATAAAATAATATTATATAGTTTAACATATTATATTAATATATAATAATAAATAATAATGTAGAGGTTAAAACTAAATGATATGGATGTAATGGCAACACTAATAGCCGCTGCATGTCACGACTTTAAACATAATGGATTTAACAACACATATCATATAAATATTTTATCGGATATAGCTATTAACTACAATGGTAATTAAAATATAATCATATAAAAACTTTACTTAACTTAACATAACTTTACTTTACTTATCATATAATAGATGTCTCTGTTTTAGAAAACTATCACGTATGCGAAACGTTTAAAATTATCTTAAAAGAAGGTTACAACCCTTTTACAAGACTATCCCCAGAACAATTTAGAACAATTAGAAGACGTATGGTAGAATGTATCCTAGCAACAGATATGGCAAATCACTCCTCGCAAATGAACATTATTCGACCTAAATTAGATTCTAATGAAATTAAAAACGGAGAAAATCTTGAAAAACTTATAACAGACAATGTTCCAAAAAATAACGAAGCTCAACAAATGATTCTTTCTTTAGTTGTCCATACAGCAGATTTATCTAACCCAGCTAAGATGAACCCGGTCTTTAAAAAATGGACTGATATTGTTTATACTGAGTTTTTTGCACAAGGAGATAAGGAAAAAGAAATCGGGATGACTATATCAATGTTATGTGATAGAAAGAGTACTAATATTCACAAGAGTCAGGTTGGGTTTATTAAATTTGTTGTTAGTCCTCAGTTTGAATTAGTAAAACATATTATTCCTGATATAAATGAGTATTTGAATAATATTGCCCTTAATTTAAGATACTGCGAGGAGCAAATAGAAAAAGAAAATAATTTAAAAACTTCAGAGACTCCAAAGATTGAGTTGAAAGAAAAAGATACACCTAAGAATAAATTAAAGCTAAACGATGTACCTACACCAAAAAATGTATTAAAGACGTTAACAACTCCAAAGGATGGTCAGAATACTCAAGGTAATGGAACAAATACAAATACAAATCCAAGCAGCAATATTTTCAATTTAAACTTAAATTTAAAGTAGTAGAAGTAGCTTTTCTCTATCACTCTTATATAAATTTAATAAATATAATTTAATTATACTTTATATAATTAATGTATTATTTTATTTATTTTTATATTGTTTTATATTGTTTTAAGTTGTTAAAGTAATTAATTAATTTTTAATTAAAACTGTTTGTTAAATTTTGTTTAATACTATCATTTATTAATAACGGTAACTAACGGAAACTTGTTTCTTATTTAATTTTTTAATTATTCTTTTAATTTAAATATTAAAGATAAAAAGATAATAAAAATGAATACAAATGATCAGTTAAATAAATTTAAGGAAGAAATCCTTGCAAAACTTAAAGAAAATGAAAATAAAATGATTGATTCTCAAGTAATAATACGTTCCCATGTTGATAAAAAGATGTCTAATTTCGATAAAAGATGTGATGAGTTTAATTTACGAGTTAAGGACGTAAAAAATATTACAATAAGCCAAAAAGAAAAAATTGAAAAAGTAAACGAATTAATGAAATATAAACAAAACTCATCAGATCAATTGTTTACTTTAGAATTAAAAACAGGTAATTTAGAAAAAGAGTTAAGTAATGCTTGTAATAAGTATGACAGACATTACTTAGATAATATGGTTCTTCCTGGAACAATAGGAGATTACTGCAAATATAAAAATCTTAAAGAGTACTTAGAGGTATATTTATCATATTTTGCTTATAATTATATAATTTATTGTTAGTATAACATTGCAACTGTATCTTCTCTCAATAATTTTAAAGACAAACATGTAATCGAATTAAAGTCATACAAAGAAAGACTTGATCAAATGATAAAAACTCTTGATTTCCAGATTAACAATTCTGAAAATAATTTAAGAGAGTATTGTAATAAAACAATAACTCATCATGAGAAAAATACAACAAGTAACTTAAATGATATGAATCTTCGTATTACAGAAGTTAAACTGGAAAATAATAAATATGCATATGAGCTTAAAAAGAATTCAGATACTATAATAAAGGAAATAGAAAGTTTTAATAAAATGAAAGATGACTTGAATAAAAAATATGATATTAGTTATTATAATCTTCAAAATCTTCATAAGAATACAGAAAATGATTTTGAAAAATTAAAACAAGAATTTAATCTATTACATACTAAATTTTCCGACTTATCTGAATTTATTAAAGATGTGCGTTTTAGAAGAAATCTAGGTGGTGGTAATGTAAAAAAACGAGATTTTAAGAAAATGGCCAATAGACTTGAAACAAAAGGAGAATATGAAAGATATCAAGGATTAGAACCTTTAAAGGAAGAACTAAACCTCGATGAACAAGATGGTGTTAAGGGGCCAAACTTGAATAGGGATCAAGGACAGGGAAAGACTAAAGGATCTAATACTCCTATAGTCCCTGTTGCTGAAAGTTTAATAAAGTCATATATTCAAGGAGGTTCTATTGCGTATAACTCTGCTAAGGATAGAGTTCATTCCCATAATAAAGAGAATAAAGAAAATAAAGATGGTAAGGTATCATCTGATAAAGCTGAAAAAAATAAAGAATCATTATTTCAAACCCCTGATAAATTTAAATTTAAAAATGAAGATAAGCCAGATATTGATATTAAAGAAGCACAAGAAATTCAAGTAATTTATAAGAGGCAAAATGAAATAATTGAAAGTAATAATGGAGGACAATCTAATTTAATTGAGAATAATATTAACTATATTACAAATAAAGTTACCGAATTACCTGATAAATTTAACGGAATCAATATTGAAGATAATCAAATAAATAATAGTCAACCAGATTTTAACTCAAATTCAGAAAGTGAGCAAGAAGAGTACGAACAAGAAGAATACGAAGAAGACGATCATGATATAGATTATAAAAATAATTTACAAGGCTATAACAACCAAATTAACCAAATTAACGAAGAAGACGAAGAACGATATCAAAGTACAAATAACATCAATAGACTCGATGATAACAAAGATAACAAAGATAACAAAGATAACATCACAAATGTCAACTCTAATACTAATAATTTAGCTGCCAATTCCAATACTACCAAATATAAGAAAATTTCTACTTATAACAATACTAATACTATCAGTATGAAAAAAGATTTTAAGGGTAATTCTAATAAGGATATTAAAACTCTTAAAGAAAGCAAAGAGAATACAACCAATATTGAAATATATAATAATAATGTTAAGTCTAACACTAAAAAAAGAAGGATCGAAAAAGAAATATCAGCTTACAAAGAAGATAACTCTAACAGAGATAAAACAATAAATTTAGATAAAAGAAATAAAACCATTAATACTACTATGAATACTAATAATAACAATAACACTAATAATAACAATACTAATAATAATACTTATGCTCAAAAGTTAAATTATTCCTTAGATGACAATAATATTATTAATACTATTAATAAACCAGACAGTACAAAGAATCAGACTACAAGTTACAAGATGAGCAAATCTCAGTTATCCGATACGTATATTGATAAAGATGTTAAAAATGAATACTTAAACAGTCAAGATAATAACAATAATAATAAGAACAATAATGCAATCGCTAAAAATCCAATGGAAAAATTAAAGAAATCAGAAACGTTAAATATAAAAACTAAAGATATAGGTCAGTTAGATGAACATCTTAATAAAAAGTTTAATGAATTTAATAACAATTTCCAATACTTCAAACAAGGCATGTTCCAGAAATTTTATGAAACTGATAGTAAATATCGCCAAATAGAAAATGACACTTCAAAGAAGTTTGATGAGTTAATTCAGCTAATAAGAACATATTTACCGAAGAATCTTAATGTAAATGTTAATACAAACAGTCAAATGATTAATTCAATACCAAATAGTAATCAAAATAGTAACTTACAATTTAGTTATAGTAATAGTAATAACAATAGTAATAATAATCAATATGTATCTAGTGCTACTCCTACAAATAGTACAAAAATCAATAATATTACTACAACTACAAATATGAATAATACTGGTAATAAGCTTTCGAGTAGTAGCTCTAATAAAAACTTACCCAATGTCGTTAAAATCGATTATAACAATGCTAACAATGTTAATAATGCTAACAATGTTAGTTACTCAAATAACTCTATCCTCATATCCGATAATATGAATAACCAATCTAATAACCAAATTAATTATCAATCTAATAACCAAACTAATATTAATACTAACATCCCTCCAAAGTTTATTAGTAATAAAACTCTTCCTATTTCAAAATTACATCTTACTCAGTACAACTCTAGTGGAATGAATCATATTTTAAGAAATATAGAAACAGAAAATCAAAAATTTACCGAATTTAAAGATAGAAATAGTAGCGTAAACAAAAAGTTAAGTCTTAAAAGTTCAGAAAATGACGGGAATGAATCATTTCCTAGGGTATTGTTACAGGATAATAGAAATAGCGATAATATCAGAAACTCTGGAAGTCTATCTAAACAAGGTTATAAGAAGGATTTCAAAACTTCGAAAGTGTAATTAGTCATTTACTAAATATTTAGGATATTTAAATATGATGACAGTTTATTAAAAAATCTTGCAAAGAATTATCAACCAATCAATAGTGAACCAGTTTTCTTGAAGGAAATTAATAAGTCAAATACTGAAAAAAAGAATTCAAATAAAGGTAAATAAAAATTGCTTTTATTAGTCATTTCATTATTGATCACTATTAATCATTCAATCTTATTTATATTAAATAGCAATTAATAAATATGAATTTACTGAAAAAGACAGCTTATCCAAGAA
>Ga0100379_10002601_pt1 | contig 16985 bp, 10 predicted proteins | sample CryGeymeta201503_FD_80418 | JGI IMG/M metagenome (GOLD analysis project Ga0100379, IMG submission 80418) | Groundwater microbial communities from Crystal Geyser aquifers in Utah, USA - Crystal Geyser metaG 2015-03 | ecosystem: Environmental > Aquatic > Deep subsurface > Groundwater | place...
AAACCTTCTTTTACCCTTCACCATTGCACTACCGCGTCATCCCTGAAACAGCCTATGACATCAATGCTACCATCATCTTTGGCACCAATGTTTTCCTTGCTGCGTATGCCAAACATGCGGACCCGTATGATTTCTATAGCATGCGTTACGTCGTGGCTGGCGCTGAAAAACTGCAACAAGAAACACGCGACTTGTGGGCGAATAAATTTGGCATCCGTATTCTTGAGGGTTATGGCGCAACTGAAACCAGTCCCGTGCTTTGTGTAAACACCCCCATGTATTTCAAATTGGGTACTGTGGGTCGTTTTTTGCCGGGTATCGAATATCGATTGGAGCATGTGCCTGGGATTACCGTTGGTGGCCGCTTGTATGTGAAGAGCCCTAATGTGATGAAGGGTTACCTGCTCGAAGATAAACCAGGTATTATTCAGCCCTTGGCAGATGGCTGGTATGACACTGGCGACATTGTTGCTGTCGATGAGCATGGCTTTGTCAGTATTTTGGGCAGGGCAAAACGCTTCGCCAAAGTAGCAGGGGAGATGATTTCACTCACTGCAGTTGAAGAGATGTGTAGCAAATGCTGGCCGGAAACCCAGCACATCGCATTGGCATTCCCCGATGCCAACAAAGGCGAGCAACTGGTATTGCTTAGCACCCTGGAAAACCCCGTGCGCAAGGAGCTGATTCACTACGCTCAGAGCCAGGGCATCAGCGAATTGCAGGTGCCCAAACACTTCTTATTCGTGTCTGAGCTTCCTTTGCTTGGCTCAGGTAAAATGCATTATGTTGCAGCCCAAGCTTTGGCCGAACAGATGTTACGCAAAGAAAAAACTTCTTAACAACACATGACAGCAGATATCCGCAAGCTTCTGCTTGCCCAATTTCTTACGGCCCTAGCCGATAACGCGATTCTTTTTATTGCTGTGGCCATGGTGTTACAAGGCGCGCTACAAGGGAATTGGTATGTACCCGCCTTGCAAGGCTCTTTTCTGGTTGCTTTTGTTTTGCTTGCACCTTGGGTAGGCACCTTTGCCGACACTCATTCCAAACCTCGCGTCTTAGCCACTGCCAATGGCATCAAAATTTTAGGCGCTGCCATGATGCTGATCGGACTCGAACCGCTTCTCGCATACGCCGTAGTTGGCATTGGTGCAGCCACTTACAGCCCCGCTAAATACGGCATACTTCCCGAACTCACCAACTCCGATAAAGCACTGGTTACCATCAACGGTTGGGTAGAAGGCAGCACGATTGTGGCTATTCTTCTTGGTACAGTGGTCGGCGCCAAGGCCGCTGATTTCTCCATCACTTTTGCGTTGTGCCTTGCTGCAATGCTCTACACTATTTCAGCGCTGACAGCACTGTGGATGAGCCGCCTTCCAGCTGCACATCAACAAAAGAAAAGCCATACCATTGCCAGTTTTAAAGCAACGATTACAACGTTACTTTCTTCCCCCCAAGCGCGTTTTGCCACACTAGGCGTCAGTCTATTTTGGGCATCAGCAGTGAGCCTTCGACTGATCATTATAACATGGGCGCCCATCACTCTTTTGCTCACCACCAGTGAAGAAATTTCACTACTCACCCTGTTTATAGCCCTTGGCATTGCCGTTGGCGCTTTTCTCGCCCCTAAACTGATTCCTCTTTCTGCCGTGCCGCGCACAAAATATGCGGCCTATACTTTGAGCCTAAGCATCTTCGCTCTGATGTTTGTGGATGATATCAACACCGCCCGTGCACTGTTGTTTATTGCCGGCATCAGCGGTGGTTTGTTTGTGGTGCCTATCAACGCTTTATTGCAGGAAATTGGTTACGAAACCGTAGGAAGCGGTCACACAGTTGCTGTGCAGCACTTCTTTGAAAACTTGGCTATGTTGGTTGCTACAGGATTGTACACATGGGGCATCAGCACTGGCATTTCGACGACGCAAGCCATGTTCACATTAGGCATCAGCATTATGGTGCTAACCTTCATCATCAGCTTTAGACTGCCAAAAGCTCAGTAGACCTTAACTCAGCGGGCTTGTTGGCCGCTGCCAGCTTACTTGCCCATGCGATTCAATCGCCACACGCATCACCAACGCCAATGCCGCCAGCATGCTTAATAAAGCCGAACCACCATAACTGATAAATGGCAAAGGCACGCCAACCACCGGCAACATGCCCGACACCATGCCGATATTGATGAACACGTATAGTGTAAAAATCGCTGCCACACCAGCGCAAATCAGCGCACCAAAACGTGTGCTGGCGCGCAAACCAATGAGTAACATGCGCGAAATCAACGTGCCATAGAGTACGAATAAGACTGCAGTGGCCACCAAACCGCCTTCTTCCGCCAGCACTGCAAAAATAAAGTCAGTGTGTTGTTCAGGTAAGAAATGCAGGCGTGATTGGCTGCCTTCTAGGAAACCTTTGCCAAAGATTCCGCCCGAGCCGATAGCAATGGAAGATTGAATGACGTGATAACCTGCACCGAGTGGATCAGCTTCAGGGCTTAAAAAACTAAGCACCCTTCCTTTTTGGTAATCATGCATATTTTGCCACAAGAAAAAGCCCGCCACAGGACTCATTACCAGCAAGCCAACAAACCATTTCCAAGGAAATCCAGCCACCAAAATAATCGCCATCGCCGCAAAAATAAGCACCAGCGTCGTCCCCAAATCTGGCTGAATCACAATCAATGCCGAAGGCACAGCTGTGCAAACCAGCGCGACGGACAAGCTGCGCAATGAAGATGCCTCCCGCATAGCAAACCAATATGCCAGCAGCAAAATAAGCGCCCATTTCATCAGCTCAGAGGGCTGCAGGTTCACTACCCCCAAGTCCAACCAACGGCGCGCACCCATTTGCACTTCACCCAGTACAGGCACCAAAATAAGGGCGATTAACACGACCACATAAATCGGCCAAGTGAGCAAGCCCACCAAGCGAATCGGTGTAAAACAAACGCCAATAAACACCAACATACCCACCAACCAATACACACACTGCTTATACCAAACCGCCAAATCGCCAGCGTGTACGGCAGCAAACAAGGTCATTAATCCAATTGCCGCCAAGGCCACCAAACAAAGCAATAACACTTGATCCATACGCTGAAAAATAGACATCAATGCACGCCCTTTCGCTTGGCCCAAGCATCAAAAATTGCGCGAGCAACTGGCGCAGCATCACTGCCGCCATGTCCGCCATGTTCTACAAACACCGCAACAGCAATTTCGGGATTTTCAAAAGGACCATAACCCATAAACCATGCGTGATCTTGAAATTTCACTTTATCAGAGATGAGGTCTTCTTCGCCTTCAGCAGCCATCATCACGACTTGGGCCGTACCTGTTTTACCTGCCACTTGCATTTTGGCACCATAAAATGGCCAATAGGCTGTTCCCTTGTTGTCTGCCACCACATCGCGCATGCCTTGTTGCACTTTTTGCAAATTCTCTGGTGTAACCACCACCTGCTGCACCACTTCCACAGGCTCATTCTTTTCCAAAAGCGGTTTAAATACTTTACCACCATTGGCAATGGCTGCTGCAAAACGTGCCATTTGCACGGGTGTTGCCGTCACCTCACCTTGACCAATGGCTGTAATCATGGTCTCACCACGATACCATTTTTTACGCCCCATATCGGGCTTAGCCGTGGGCAAATTACCCCGCGATTCTGGCGGAAGATTGATGCCCGTTTGCGCGCCAAAGCCCCATTGTCTAGCCTCATCAACCAAAGCTGCCATGCCCAATTCATCACCGATTTCATAAAAGTAAACATCACAGGAATGCACCAATGCATCATGCATATCCACATGGCCATGCCCTGCTTTTTTCCAGCAGCGTATTTTCCGGTCTGCAAGCTCAATATACCCTGGACATTGCGTGCTACCGCTTGCCAAACGCAAGTTGGCGCCAAGGCCAGCAAAGCTTGTAATCATCTTCATGGTAGAGGCTGGTGGGTAAGCCGCTTGGGTCGTGCGATTAAGCAGTGGTCGCTGCGGGTTATGCAACCAGGCTTCCCATTGCGCTGCATCCAAACCTGTAATGAATTTATTGGTGTCGTATCCTGGTTGACTTAATAGTACAAGCACCTCACCCGTATTGGTGTCCATCACCACCACAGCACCAGTTCTGTCTTCAAGTGCTTTGGAAGCCACATGCTGAAGCTTGATATCTAAAGTTAATTGAATGTCCGTACCGATTTTAGGCGGCACGGTTTTTAACAAGGCCACACGACGCCCTTTGGCATCCACCTCTTCATGTTTATAACCCAAATCGCCATGCAATTGAGTTTCGAGAATCCGCTCAAGACCGCTTCGACCTACGTATTCCTGCCGCAAAAAACCATCGGCCAAATCCACATCACGAACCAATGAGAGATAACCAACGATATGAGAAGACACATCCGAATGCGGATACACCCGGTGCGTGCCTGCCACCACATCCACACCAGAGAAATGGTGCAGTCGTGCGGCCAATGGTGCAACGCTTTGCCAAGTTTGCTGGTCAATCAGTAACACTTCACGATCCGAGCGCGATTGTTTGATGCGTTTACGCATACGCTCGACTTTGGCATCGCTCCAGTTCATCAAAGGTTGCAGCGCCAAGAACGTAGCATCCATGTCCTCAACACGCTCTGGAATCAACGTCACTTTGTATGAGACTTCATTGACCGCAAGCCCTTGCCCATTTCGATCAAACATCACACCGCGCGTAGGCAAAACAGGGGAAACATGAATACGATTATCTTCAGCTTGGGTATAATGTTTGCTGTATTGAATCCATTGCAGCTGAATCATGCGGCCAAAGAGCACCATCAAGAGCAGTGCAGCGCCGGCAATCAATAAGAAGACACGGCTGTCGAAACGCTGCCGAATTTCAAGCTGGTTCCACATAAACCTTTTCCCGTTTCGACGATAAATAGGACCAAATGACGATACAAAGGCTGACAGTGAGCAGCCAGCTAAAAAGTGAAATACCAGTGTTCAGCAAAGGCAAACAAACGACCAACAAACCCAACCAGCGCTGCTGTTGGCCAGGCGCTAAACGCGTATCGGCATACATTAAGATAATTGCCGCAATAAGACCAAAGGGGAATGTCACCAGTGGTGACCAATACAAGACTAAATCGTGAAAAAACAAACTCGGCAACACCCAAAACCAGTTTCTTCTATCACTGAGCAACGCTGCCAGTAATAAGGCAAGGCTCCAATCTGGTTGGGCAAACAACCCGGAAAAAGCCATATTGAGCACCAGCCCAAACAAGCTCCACAACAAGACCTGAAAAATGGACACCGATAGTTAACGCTTTTGACGCGCCGCAACAGCTAGCCATGCGTCCCGCCCCCAAGCAGATACCGGGCTGGCAATCACCTCGGCAAATACACCACCTGCCACAGCAGTCACTTTATCCACGCGAGCAACTGGTAGCCCTGCTGGAAACAAACCACCCGAGCCACTGGTCACCAGAATATCACCAATGTTTGGAGCTTTATCCAAAGCCACAAAGTCCACCAGCAAATGCTCGCCATCGCCGCGCACCAAAGCTGCCAACTGGCTTCCCTTTTTGGTCACTGGTACAGCAATCGAAGCATCAAGAATGGTTCGCACCACAGCATTATTGCTATCGGATGTATCCACCAAGCCAACCAAACCTTCTTGGGAAACGACCACATCATCTTCGAGGGCATCTGAAATCTTCAGCATCAATCTGCGACTTTTTTCTTCTTGGCCACGGCTGACCACGCGCGCGGCATGCCAATCAAAACCATCTATCTGGGTAATCTTTAATAAAGCGCGGAGCTGAGCATTCTCAGTGCGCAGCACGCTTAGTTCTTGTTTCAGTGAGGCTTGCTCCTCAGTGGTTTTCTTAAGCTTAACGTAGGCCGATTGCAGGCTACTGGATTGCTCAAACCATAAGGAAAAGTCTTGATACCAACGCACAGGGCTTTGCGCGATATGCACCAATGGAGCCATCGCTAAGCTGATGCGCTGACCCATGGGCGTTTTCAATGATAAAAATAAAGCTAAGAGAAAGAGTGCAAGCATCCAGCCATAAATGGCCTTAAATCCTGATGGACGCCCTGAATTCATTCTTCAAACAAAACGCCACGCATTTTGTCCAATTCTTCGAGTACTCGCCCACTTCCCAATACCACACAGTTGAGCGGATTATCAGCAATGGTAACAGGCAAACCAGTTTCGTCTCGAAGCAGGGTATCAAGGCCAAGCAACATCGCACCACCACCGGTAAGTACAATGCCCTTGTCCACAATATCAGCAGAGAGTTCTGGTGGGGTTTGTTCCAAACAGACTTTGACGCCTTCAACAATAGCATTCACGGGCTCAATTAATGCTTCCAATACATCAGAATCATCAAGTAATAAGCTTTTAGGAACACCATTGATCAAATCACGCCCTTTCACATTCATTTCACGGCGTGTTTCTTGAGCGCAAGCGCTACCCAATGTCATCTTGATTTTTTCAGCAGTAGGCGCGCCCACCAACAAGCTGTATTTGCGGCGCAAGTGATTGATGATGGCATCATCAAACTTATCGCCACCCACACGTACTGAGCGTGAATATACAATACCACCATAACTGATGACGGCGATTTCCGAAGTACCACCACCAATGTCAACGACCATAGAGCCGTTAGCCTCAGTCACAGGCAAGCCTGCACCAATAGCCGCCGCCATAGGCTCTTCAATAAGGAATACCTGGCGAGCGCCAGCAGAAAGTGCTGATTCACGAATAGCGCGACGTTCAACGGGTGTAGAGCCGTAAGGCACACAAATGACAATACGTGGTGCAATGCCCCACGAACGTTTGTGCACTTTGCGGATAAATTGTTTCAACATTTCTTCGGTCACGACAAAATCAGCAATCACACCATCTTTAAGCGGGCGAATGGCACGAATCGCATCCGGTGTGCGGCCAAGCATACGTTTGGCATCTTCACCAACTGCCAGCACGCGGCGGTTTTTAGGCCCACCACCTTCATATACTGCTACCACCGAGGGTTCATTAAGCACTATGCCTTCGCCGCGCACATAAATCAGCGTATTGGCAGTGCCCAAATCAATCGAAATATCCCTTGAAAAGATTCCAAAAAACTTTTGTAGCATATTATCCCCTCCACACGCGTAGCGCGCGGCATTCTTTCATGCAAAAACAAAAAAGGCACCCATCGGGTGCCTTTTCTAATTACACTTCTGTTTCGTCTACGACTTCAGGCGCAATTTCGGCAGTCACCGCAACTTCACGTTTTGGCTTGGGCGCATTACGCACCGCCATACCGGTACCCGCTGGTAGCAATCGTCCTAGAATCACGTTCTCTTTCAAGCCGTTCAACCAGTCCACTTTGCCTGCAAGCGCAGCTTCTGTAATTACACGAGTTGTTTCCTGGAATGACGCAGCAGAGATGAACGATTCAGTGTTCAACGATGCTTTTGTGATACCAAGCAACACAGGTTCGAAAACAACCGGTGGTTTACCAGCAGCTTCAAGTTCACGGTTCAAGCGAATCACTTGTTTGCGTTCCACTTGTTCGCCAGCAACATAAGTCGAAGCACCTGGCTCCATGATTTGCACGCGACGCATCATTTGACGAACAATCACTTCAATGTGTTTGTCGTTGATTTTCACGCCTTGCAAACGGTAAACCTCTTGTACTTCATCGGTGAGGTATTTGGCCAAAGCTTCGATACCCAACACTTTCAAGATGTCGTGCGGTGCTGGCGAGCCTTCCATCAATCGCTCACCACGACGTACACGGTCACCCTCTTGTACGTTGATATGTGAACCTTTTGGAATTTGATATTCAATATCATCGCCGCCATCAGCAGGTTGGATATAAATACGGCGTTTACCGCGAATATCTTTACCAAACACAATCGTGCCGTCAGCTGCAGCAATAAATGCCAGGCTCTTAGGTTTACGCGCTTCAAACAATTCAACTACGCGCGGCAAGCCGCCGGTAATATCCTTGGTTTTTGATGTTTCACGTGGGATACGTGCAAGCACGTCACCCGCGCGAACAGCTTCGCCATGTTCACGATTCATAATCGCACCAGGTGAAAGGAAGTAACGTGCAGGTACGTTGGTACGTTCAATCACGATAGGTTCATCATCTGGATTTTTAGGGTCGACCAATTGCATTTGTGGGCGAAGTGCTGCAGAACCTGCATCACTGCCTTGAATCACAACGCGGCTAGACATACCTGTCACTTCATCCACTTCTTCGCGGATGGTTTTTCCTTCTTCGATGTCTACATAACGGACTTGACCATCAACTTCTGCAATCAATGGCATGGTGTATGGATCCCATTGCGCCAACACTTGGCCTTTGGCCACTGCATCGCCGCTCTTGAGCAACAAACGCGCGCCGTATGGCACACGATGACGTTCCACTTCTTTACCTTGCACATCAAGCACCAAAATTTCGGCATGACGGTTAATCACAATTTCAGCGCCTTGTGTATCAGTTACCACGATTTCGTGGACAAGCTTCACAGTGCCGTTGAATTTAGCTTCAACACTGGCTTGTTCAGAAGAACGTGATGCTGTACCACCCACGTGGAAGGTACGCATGGTAAGCTGAGTACCAGGCTCACCAATGGATTGTGCTGCAATCACACCCACTGCTTCACCCATAGATACAGGAGAGCCGTGGCCCAAATCGCGGCCGTAACAAGTCGCACAAACGCCTTCATCCGCTTCACAAGTAAGCACCGAACGAATACGCAATTGTTCGATGTTCGATTTTTCAATTTCAATCAACAAATCTTCATTGACCATGGTGCCAGCAGCAGCAATCTCAACACCCGAAAGTGGATCAACTGCAGCTTCAAGCAAAACACGTCCCAATACGCGCTCTGCCAATGGCTCAATAATTTCGCCGCCATCCACAAGGTCAGAAATGGTGATACCAGTAGTGGTACCACAATCTTGTTCGCGAATTACAGAATCTTGCGCCACGTCCACCAAACGGCGAGTGAGGTAACCCGAGTTCGCAGTTTTAAGTGCGGTATCGGCAAGACCTTTACGTGCACCATGGGTAGAGATGAAGTATTGCAATACAGTCAAACCTTCACGGAAGTTCGCTGTAATTGGTGTTTCAATGATCGAGCCATCTGGCTTGGCCATCAAACCACGCATACCAGCCAACTGACGAATTTGCTGAGCAGAACCACGAGCGCCTGAGTCAGCCATCATGTAGACGGAGTTAAAGGTAGTCATGGATTCTGTTTTGGTGCCGTCTGCTGAAGTTACTTGCTCAGTTTGCAAGTTATCCATCATAGCGCGCGCTACTTTTTCCGTGGTGTTTGTCCACAAGTCGATGACTTTATTGTAACGCTCACCAGAGGTAATCAAACCATCGCGGTATTGTTGTTGCACTTCTTGCACTTCTTTTTCGGTGTTTTCAACAGTGCTCACTTTGGTGTCAGGGATAATCACATCGCCCAACATAAATGATGCGCCTGAGCGCGTTGCAAAGGTGAAACCCAAGTGTTTGAGGCGATCAGCAAGCAATACAGTCGCTTTGTTACCAGCAGCTACGAAACATTGTTCAATCAAGTTCGCCACTTCTTTTTTGCCCAACACGCGGTTGATTGCAGAGAATGGCAATTCATCTGGCAAAATAGTCGACAAAATAGCGCGGCCAACCGTGGTGTTTTCGCGGTTACCACGAATACGGCAAACAATACGCGTATGAATACGAACTTTGCGTGCATCATAAGCGCGTTCCACTTCAGCCGGTGAAGAGAACATCATGCCCTCGCCAGGTTCAAAAGGACGCTCACGTGTTAAGTAATAAATACCCAAGATCATATCTTGCGTAGGCACAATCACTGGCTTACCCGTGGCTGGCGACAAGACGTTGTTGGATGCCATCATCAATGAACGTGTTTCCATTTGTGCTTCAATCGACAAAGGAACGTGCACAGCCATTTGGTCACCGTCGAAGTCGGCGTTGAATGCTGTACAAACAAGTGGATGCAACTGAATAGCTTTACCTTCAATCAACACAGGTTCAAAGGCCTGGATACCAAGTCTATGCAATGTTGGTGCACGGTTAAGCATCACAGGATGCTGATGAATCACTTCAGCCAAGATATCCCAAACTTCAGGAATGCCTTGCTCCACAAGCTTACGCGCTTGTTTGATGGTTGAAGCGAGTTCACGCAATTCAAGTTTGTGATAGATAAACGGCTTGAACAATTCCAAGGCCATTTTCTTTGGCAAACCACATTGATGCAATTTCAATTCAGGGCCAACCACAATCACCGAACGGCCAGAGTAGTCTACGCGTTTACCGAGCAAGTTTTGACGGAAACGACCTTGTTTACCTTTAATCACATCGGAAAGTGATTTCAAAGGACGACGGTTGTTACCAGCAATTGGTTTCGAGCGACGCGCGTTATCAAACAAAGCGTCAACCGACTCTTGCAACATGCGTTTTTCATTGCGGGTGATGATGTCTGGTGCATTCAATTCCAACAAACGTTTCAAACGGTTGTTACGGTTGATCACGCGGCGATACAAATCATTCAAATCAGAGGTCGCAAAACGGCCGCCATCCAAAGGAACCAATGGACGGATTTCTGGAGGAAGAACTGGAATCACTTCCATAATCATCCACTCAGGGCGGTTGCCAGAACCAATCATCGCTTCAATAGTTTGCAGGCGTTTGGTCAACTTGGTCAATTTAGTCACAGCATTGGTGGCTGCGATTTGTGCGCGCAAGCTTTGACGTTCTTCTTCCATGTTTAAGTTTTTCAACATTTCGCGAAGTGCTTCGCCGCCCATAGCTGCGCGGAACTCTTCACCGTATTCTTCAAATGCTTCGATATATTCTTCTTCAGAAAGCAATTGGTATTGATCAAGGCTGGTGAGCCCTGGATCAAGCACCACATAAGATTCGAAATACAAAATGCGTTCGAGTTCTTTCAAGGTTTTATCAAGCAACAAACCAATACGTGATGGTAGCGATTTCATGAACCAAATGTGGGCAACAGGGGCTGCCAATTCGATGTGGGCCATACGCTCACGACGCACTTTCGATTGAATCACTTCAACCGAACATTTCTCACACACCACACCGCGATGTTTCAAACGTTTGTATTTACCACACAAACATTCGTAATCCTTGATAGGACCAAAGATTTTGGCACAAAACAAACCATCACGTTCAGGTTTGAAAGTACGGTAGTTGATGGTTTCTGGCTTCTTCACTTCGCCATATGACCATGAACGGATTTTTTCAGGGCTAGCTAAACCAACGCGGAGGCCATCAAAGTCTTCAATGCGACTTGGTTTTTGGAATAAATTAAATAACTCTTGCATATTATTCTCCTTCGCCTTCTTTTGGTTTCTTCACCATGGCCAAATCAATACCGAGGGCATTCATTTCTTTGGTCATCACGTTAAATGATTCAGGGATACCAGCTTCAAAGTGCATATCACCGCGAACAATGGATTCGTACATTTTCGTACGGCCTTGCACGTCATCGGCTTTGACTGTAAGCATTTCTTGGAGGGTGTACGATGCGCCATAAGCTTCCAGCGCCCACACTTCCATCTCACCAAAACGCTGACCACCGAACTGCGCTTTACCACCCAATGGTTGTTGTGTAACCAAGGAGTATGGGCCAGTAGAACGAGCATGAATCTTCTCATCCACCAAGTGATGCAGTTTCAAGATATACATTTGACCCACGGTAACCGGGCGATCGAACGCTTCACCAGTATAACCATCATACAGGGTGGTTTGACCATCAAGTTCCACTTCCGCCAGATTCAACATATGTTGAATATCAGCTTCTTTGGCACCATCAAATACTGGCGTTGCAATTGGCACACCGTCTTTTAATGTTTCAACGAGGCCCGCAACATCTTTCGCGCCCATGGCTTTGATTGAGGTTGTCGCTTTTTCATCACCTGCGTAAATTTCAAGCAAGAAAGCGCGAAGCTCTTCCACAGCCACATCAGCACGAACCATTTCGCCCAAACGGCGACCCAATTCCTTACCGGCATGCCCCATGTGCACTTCGAAAATCTGACCGATATTCATACGTGATGGTACGCCCAATGGATTCAAGCAAACATCAACGCTTGTACCGTCTGCGGCATAAGGCATGTCTTCTTCAGGTACGATAACCGAAATCACACCTTTGTTACCATGACGACCCGCCATTTTATCACCAGGCTGTAGTTTACGTTTCACAGCCACGTATACTTTCACCACAGTCAATTCGCCAGGTTTGAGCTCAGAACCTTCACGAACTTTCGCTACTTTTTCTTCAAAACGCTTTTCCAAACGTGCACGTTCTTCATCCATATTGCTCAAGATTGAAGCCACTTGCGTGTTCACCGCATCATCATCCACAGAAAGTGAAGACAAATCGCGAACACTCAAAGCACTCAAATGATCAGCTGGAATTTCTTTGCCCGCAGTTAGACCTTTCACTTTCACAGCTTTTTTGCCAGTCAGCAAAGCTTGTAAACGTGAACGAACGTTTTCTTCCAGGGTGCGGCGCTCATCTTCTTTATCGGTGTACAATTGTTCCACAGAAGCTTCTTCAATGGATTTCGCGCGGGCATTTTTCTCATCGCCACGACGTGTAAATACTTGTACATCGATAACAACGCCTTCATCACCAGGTTTTACGCGCAATGATGAATCACGCACGTCCGATGCTTTTTCGCCGAAAATCGCACGCAATAATTTTTCTTCTGGTGAAAGTTGAGTTTCACCTTTTGGCGTGATTTTACCCACCAAAATGTCGCCGGGTTTCACTTCAGCGCCCACGTAAGTAATACCTGAATCGTCAAGATGACGAAGTGCGTCTTCACTCACATTCGGGATATCGCTGGTGATTTCTTCATCACCCAATTTCGTTTGACGCGCAGTACAGGTAAATTCTTCGATATGCACTGAGGTATAAACGTCGTCTTTGACCAACTTCTCAGAGATGACAATCGCATCCTCGAAGTTGTAGCCGCGCCATGGCATCAGTGCCACTTGCACGTTGCGACCAAGCGCCAACTCACCACGATCTGTTGAAGGACCATCAGCGATAATGTCACCTTTCTCAATAATATCGTTCACTTTCACAATCGGGCGTTGGTTAAAGCAAGTGTTTTGGTTTGAACGACGGTATTTGAACAAGCGGTACACATCGATACCTGGCTCGCCTTCTACCTGCTCATCATCACCCACACGCACCACGATGCGTGAGCTATCCACGCTTTCAACCACGCCACCACGACGCGCCACAGCAGAAACGCCAGAGTCACGTGCCACTTCAGCTTCCATGCCAGTACCCACAAGTGGTTTCTCAGCGCGCACCAAAGGCACTGCCTGACGTTGCATGTTCGAGCCCATCAAGGCGCGGTTCGCGTCATCGTGCTCCAGGAAAGGAATCAAACCAGCAGACACCGACACCACTTGTGATGGTGATACGTCCATGTAATGGATTTCTTTAGGTGCAACCATGATGAACTCGCCATCTTGACGACACTGAATGAATTCAGCTTCAAAATCGCCGCCTTTGGTCAATTTAGCATTGGCCTGTGCGATGATGTGTCCTGATTCGTCAATCGCTGACAAATAAACCACTTCAGCAGTGACTTTGCCATCAACAACTTTACGGTAAGGTGTTTCGATAAAACCAAAATCATTTACTTTTGCGTAAGATGACAATGAGTTGATCAAACCAATGTTTGGACCCTCAGGGGTCTCAATTGGACATAAACGACCGTAATGCGTTGGATGTACGTCGCGCACTTCAAAGCCAGCGCGATCACGCGATAGACCGCCAGGGCCAAGCGCCGAAAGACGACGTTTGTGTGTAACTTCCGACAATGGGTTGGTTTGGTCCATAAATTGTGACAATTGTGAAGAACCGAAGAATTCACGAACAGAGGCAATCAATGGTTTGGAGTTCACCAAATCAGATGGTGTCATTTCCATGATTTCAGCAGTGCTCAAACGGTCGCGGATAGCGCGCTCCATACGAATCAAACCAATACGAATTTGGTTTTCAAGCAACTCACCAACAGAACGCAGACGACGGTTGCCCAAGTGGTCGATATCGTCCACTTCGCCAATGCCATCACGCAATTTCAATAGGGTGTCTACAGCAATCAGAATATCTTCAACACGAAGCGTACCTTGATCCAAAGTTACATCTTCATCAGAGATACCCAAGCGACTGTTGAGTTTCATACGACCCACGCGAGACAAGTCATAACGTGATTTGTCAAAGAACATGGACTCGAACAATGCTTTGGCTGTTTCCACTGTTGGTGGCTCACCAGGGCGCATCATGCGATAGATTTCAACTTGTGCTTCTTCTTTGGACTGAACCGTGTCCATGCGCAAAGTATCAGCAAGCCAAGGGCCGCGATGGAAAGCATCAATGAACAAACATTCAAATTCTTTTACGCCTGCGGTTTTTAAAGCTTCCAATGATTCTTCAGTCAACTCATGGTTGTGATCAAGCAACATTTCATCGCCAGCAAGCATAATCGCTTGGGCAGTCACTTCACCAATCACGCTTTCTTCAGGCACATCAAGCCATTCCACACCTGCTTCAGAAAGCTTACGAATCATCACTGGATTGATTTTCTTGCCTTCAGCAACAATACGTTTGCCATCGATTTCGATGTCACGTGCTGCGCGGCTGCCCAAGAACAATTCAGGGTCAAAACGAACCTGATATCCATCTTTTTGGATGCGGAAAGTACGACGTTTGTAGAAACGATCCAAGATATCTTGGGTGCTTAAATCAAGAGCCTTAAGCAAAATGCCTGCTGGCATCTTACGACGTAAGTCGATGCGGAAATATAATTTGTCTTTGGCATCAAATTCAAAATCGAGCCAAGAACCACGGTAAGGAATCACACGTGATTTAAACAATAGCTTGCCAGAAGCGTGGGTTTTACCACGGTCATGGTCAAAGAACACACCAGGTGAACGGTGCATTTGCGATACAATCGCGCGCTCAGTGCCGTTGATCACGAACGAACCGTGATCCGTCATCAAGGGAATTTCACCCATGTAAATGGTTTGGTCGCGAACTTCTTTAAGTTTGCGTTTTTTGCCTTTGCTACCGTCTTGCTCAAACACTTTTAAGCGGAGCTTCACTTTCACTGGCAATGCATACGTCAAATCACGACGCAAACATTCTTCTAAATCGTAACGTGGAGGACTGTACTCTAAACCTTCAAAATGCAATTCGGCGCCGCCAGAATAATCGCGGATAGGAAATACGGAGCCAAAAACTTGTGCCAATCGTGAGCTGGCGATATCGGTAGAGCCTGAGCCTACACCCACAAACTCGCAGTAAGAGCTAAGTTGTAGCTGCAACATATTTGGCATTTTCGTTACGGCTTCAATTTTACCGTAATTTTTTCGAATGCGTTTAACAATAGCTTGTTTGCCCATGCTTGACCTCAGATGTTTCTTAAAATCTTATGTGTAATACTTCTCTTCAAACCACAACGCGAAAAAGACCAAGCCCCTAGCAGCTTACACCACTAGGGGATCAGTCTTATCTTATGCGTTAATAAGTAGCGACAATGCGCTAATTATTTCAACTCAATCGTTGCGCCAGCTTCTTCAAGCTTAGCTTTCAATGCTTCAGCTTCGTCTTTAGAAACGCCTTCTTTTACTGCTTTAGGTGCGCCATCAACTACTTCTTTAGCTTCTTTCAAGCCAAGACCAGTTGCTTCACGTACTGCTTTGATCACTTGGATTTTCTTGTCGCCAGCGCTCATAAGCATAACAGCGAATTCTGATTGCTCTTCAGCTGCTGCAGCTTCGCCGCCAGCAACAGCAACACCAGCTACTGCAACAGGTGCAGCAGCAGATACGCCGAATTTTTCTTCCAAAGCAGATACCAACTCAGAAAGTTCAAGTACTGTCATTGTTTCGATTGCGGTGATTAGTTCTTCTTTAGTAATAGCCATTTTAATTTCCTTTTGCGTTTTTTAGTTGTAAAAAAATAAATACGGTGTGTTTATGCTTGTTTTTGGTCGCGGATAGCGGCCAATGTGCGCACAAACGATGCCGGAATTTCGTTCAAAGTACGTACGAAACCCACGATCGGTGCTTGCATGCTGCCCAACATCTTAGACAACAATTCTTCACGCGATGGCAAGTTCGCCAATGCTTTAACACCTGCTGCATCAATCAGCTTACCTTCAAGCATGCCGCCGCGGATTTCCAGGGCATCATTCTTTTTGGCAAATTCTGAAATTGCTTTGGCCATACCCACTGGGTCTGAGCCATATGCAATTGCAACAGGACCGGTGAATAGTTCTTCTGCAGCTTTAAAGTCTGTGCCTTCTGCCGCACGACGAGCCAATGTGTTTTTTACAATACGTAAAGAAACACCAGCTTTGTGCAGACGACCACGTAGGTCACCCATAGCAGCAACATTCAAACCACTGTATTGTGCTACAACAGCAGAGTTTGATTCAGACCAAGCAGCATGAAGTTCATCAACAATATTTTGTTTGTTTTCCCGATTCACTTCTTCCTCCTTGCTTATTTTTTGACCCGCGCAAGTGAGCTATCACTCCATCTATACTGGCTTTCATGATTAAGCACCCAAGTGGATGCGCCTGTAGTCTGGGACGGATCGTTTTTTTAGCTGTTTACACAGCTAACTTTTGTTCCCACCCCCAATAAAGGGGGCAGAAGAATCTTTTTTTACTTGAATACGCCCAAGTCTACGCGAACACCAGCACCCATGGTTGCTGAGATCGTGAAGCTTTGCATATAACGACCTTTAGAAGATGCTGGTTTCATACGATTCAATTCAGAGACCAAGAATTGAACGTTTTCAGCAAGTTTGTCGGCAGTGAATGAACGACGACCAACGGGTGCGTGCACGATGCCGCCTTTGTCAGCGCGAACTTCGATTTGACCCGATTTAATCGCAGTAACAGCTTTGGTAACATCCATAGTCACTGTGCCCA
>Ga0100379_10002605_pt1 | contig 16967 bp, 17 predicted proteins | sample CryGeymeta201503_FD_80418 | JGI IMG/M metagenome (GOLD analysis project Ga0100379, IMG submission 80418) | Groundwater microbial communities from Crystal Geyser aquifers in Utah, USA - Crystal Geyser metaG 2015-03 | ecosystem: Environmental > Aquatic > Deep subsurface > Groundwater | place...
ACCCCAACTCAGGCAAAAGGAAGTCTCATTTATGAAGGTACTACGGTGATCCTTACCAAATCAGGAATGAATTCTGGCATCCGAAAGCTATTGCCAGAAAGGGTAGATAGCGTGGTTACCCGAAGAAAAAAAGAAGGCATCCATACCTATTTGCAAAAAGATGTTTGGTCTTCCCCTCAGCAAGTGCTCTTCATCCTAGGAGATAATGCAGATTCCTTGGCTAAATATATTAGCGAAAGACAAGATCAGCTTTTAGGCAAGGTGCTCGGCATGGAGCGCGATGAGTCGGTGGGTAGGATGACACGCTTGAATGATGAAAAAATTCGCAAGGAAATCTTGGACAAACATGCGATTGACGTGCGCGCTCCAATATCCTATCATATTGCCTCGAATAGTAAAATAAATGAAGACGAAGGTTTTATATGGATGCGCAATGAAGACACCGACTACGATATGAATCTGGTGATTCATTATCAGCCCTATAAAGACACCACCCAATTCACATTAATGAACCTCATTGCCCGCAGAGACACTGTGGTGAAACCTTATATCACTGGAGAAGCCAAGGGTTCCTATATGGCAACAGATACCCAGTTCCCTTACCATTTACAAACTGTTGACTTCAACGGGAATTTTGCCCGCGAATACAATGCACTTTGGACACTAGAAAATGATTTCATGGGAGGTCCCTATTACAGCCTGACTGTACTTGACAAGCAGAAAAACAGGCTCATCACATTGGAGGCTTTTGTTTATGCTCCTGAAAAGGAAAAAACGCGCTACCTCCGAGAAATTCAGGGAATCATTTACGGCGTACGTTTTTAACTATTGATGATTTCTTCATCTATCAGCCACAAAAATCAGCGTTAGAAAATGTAAGTTTGCAGGGATGAGAATACCCCTTATCCTCGTATTTACTCTCCTGTTATTCGGCGCATGCAGCAAGGAATACAAGGGAGACTATATTGAAAATCAGGCTCCTGAAACGGCATTTCTTGCCGATACCATCCTGCGCAGTGGCGACAACCGCTTTGAATCCGTTATTCAAGTGAGCTGGTCGGGAAGCGATGCAGACGGCTATGTGAAAGGTTTTGAACTTTCTATGGATGGTGTAATTTGGACCTATACTACCTCACAAGACAGTATACTAACCCTCAGCCTGCCTTCAAGCTCCGACACCTTTGATTTTACCCTCTATGTTCGCGCGATAGATAATGATGGGCAGCACGACTTGAGTCCGGCACAGCTCACCTATCCCGTTAAAAACTCCAATCCATCGGTGCGGTTTATTATTCCAGTGGGGAGCCCAACGCGTTCCTTTCCTGCGGTCAAATATTTTTGGGAAGGGACTGACCCAGATGGGAATTCAAGCCTTGATCACTATGAACTCATTTGGAATGATACGACTCAAGCGCCTCTCATATTAAGCCCCTCTTTTACCGAGGCTGGATTGGTTGCCAAAGATTTAAATACTTCAACGAGTGCATGTACCGTGTATCCTGGAACATTAAGCACCCCATTCGCAAAAGACCTTCCGGGGATGAAACTTGGCGATGCGAATACACTATATATCCGAGCAGTCGATAAAGTGGGTGCTCAAAGCGATTGGATTCCCGCGCCTACAATTTTCATCCGCAAGCCTGTATCTGATATTCTTTTTATCAATGCACAACGCTCATCCTTCAACCGAGCCAATATCCAGGGTTTTTATTCCAACCAAATTATCAATGCCTTGGGCAAATCTTTCGACACCCTTCAAGCGGGACCTGAAGGGGCAATAAGTACTGACCTATCTAGCGATCCGAGCACCCAAGATCGTGTATTCAGCTTCTTCAAGAAAATTTTTGTGTACAGTGAAAATTCAGAATTTATCCTTTCATTGATGCAACGATCGAGCACGCAGTTTTTTACCAAGGGTGGTAAGATGATGTTGATTACGGAAGGAAATGATGCTATTGAAGACCAACCAGCCTATTTGGATGTTTCTCCGATTGGCGCTTATACTCCAAGACCGTCGAATGTTTCTTTATTGATGAATTTGAACGATAGCATTTATTCATCCATAGCTAACTATCCTACCATTCAGAATGGATCCACCATCTTGAGTGGAATACGGCCATTTAGCTTAGCGAATAATAATTCTAGCTTTAAATATGAAGCCCTCTACAACGGACATATTACCCAAGATGCGTCAGGAAGTATTTCCATTTGGCAAGGAAATTCAGTGCTTTCCGCAAAACGCGTACGACTGGCGGATAACCAAACAGATTTTGTGATTGTGATGCTTCCAGTATATAATTTAGCGCATAATGTGGCACTCGACACTTGGTTTCAACGCATGTTGGTAGATGAATTAGCATTTTAATGAAGACAAGAATCGCCTTATTTGCTTCCGGAAGCGGCACCAATGTGCAGCGTATTTCCGACTATTTCAAAGATCATACAAGCATCGAGGTTGCTGCCATTTACTGCAATAACCCTGAAGCCTTTGTTCTTGAAAGAGCAAAAAATCTTGGCATCCCCGTTCGCGTTTTTAGCCGGAGCGAATTGCGTGAAGGTGATGTATTAGGAATGCTTATAGCAGACCATGTGGATTGGATTATCCTTGCTGGCTTTCTCTTGCTTATTCCGGAAAACCTCATCGAATCATTTCCCGGACAAATTATCAATATCCATCCAGCATTACTTCCAAAGTATGGCGGCAAAGGCATGTATGGACATCATGTGCATGAAGCGGTAGTGGAAAATGGAGAGAAGGAAACAGGCATAACCATTCACTTAGTGAATGAAGCGTATGATCAAGGAGTGCATTTGTTTCAGGCAAAGGTTGCTTTAGACAAGAACGACACCCCAGAAACCACCGCTCAAAAAATCCATGATTTAGAGCAAGAACATTTTCCTCGGATTATTGAAGAAACCATTGTCAATGCCTAACGGCTTTTGGTAGTAAATAAATAACGAAGCACAAGGAACATGGCTAGGATTGAGGTAGCCACAAATAGGCTCTGTGCAAAGCTGTTTTCCGGATTATTAGAAACAAGTATCGTAGAGCAAACCAATAAAGCCGCCATAAGGAGCGACATTGAAATCCGCCGTGTGATGTTTCTTAATACCGTGGTGGCCGATTTACTGTCATGAATATTTATTTCATGTACGAGCCTTCCATCTTTGATCTTTCCTAAGATTTCATTCACCTCAACTGGAAAATTCCGAATGAGGGCTACATAATCCCCAATAGCATTATATAATGCCCCAACCATCTTTTTGGGGGTATATTTATCCATCACCAAGTTTTTGGCATAGGGCAAAATCGTTTCTGAAAAGGATATTGTTGGATGCAGCTCTTCGGCAAAGCGTTGGATAGTAGCAAGTGCCTTTAGCAGCAAATAAATACTAGAAGGAAGGTGAAGCTTGTATTTAAGCACTATGTTGACACATTCCATCAAAAGTTGAGAAAAGTCAACTCGCTCGTAGGGCAAATAACTATTCCGTTTAATTAAATCTTCTACTTCAAATTCCAGTTCTTCCGAATATTCATAAAATTTCTTCCCGCTAAGACGAAGTAATGCGCGGGTGATCATCTTCGAATCGTTTCGCTGAAAGCCTAATATGAACCCTGCGAGGAAATCCATATGGGCCGGTTTCAAGGTTCCAACCATCCCAAAATCAATGAAAGAAATCACATTGTTCCGCATCACAAACAGGTTACCTGGATGTGGGTCAGCATGAAAATGCCCATGAACAAATATCATTTGGAGCAGTGCCTCTGCCCCATTTTTGGCGATGATATTCAAGTCATACCCCTTTTCCAAGAGCTTATCCGTTTCATCGGGTGGTATACCTTCGATAAACTCCATCACTAAAATTCGTCGGGTGCTTATTTCAGTATAGGCTCGTGGGATATATACATCGGGGTTCAGCTTGAACATTTCCCCAAACCGAAGCAAGTTGGTGGCTTCGTTCAGGTAATTCAACTCACGCATGATGGTCTCACCAAACTCCTCGATGATATCTTCAAAACCCATGAAGGCTAACTCAGGATAATTTTTCACCACGCGTTTGGCGAGCAGCCCTAACAAAACCAAGTCTAGCTTAATTTTCGCCTCGATATTTGGACGTTGAATCTTTACCACCACGCGCTCGCCGGTCTTTAGCTTGCCCATATAGGTTTGACCGATGGAGGCCGATGCAATATGCCGTTTATCGAACTCAAGGAAAACATCCTCGACCTTTGCTCCCAACTCTTTTTCAAGTATTCCCAAGCAAATATTGTCATCTATTGGCCGGGCTTTACTCTGCAACCTTTTGAGCTCGCGACGCAAGGTTTCTGAAACTAGGTCCGGACGATCGGCTAAAATCTGACCGAACTTCACATAGGTCGGACCCAAATCTTCAATAATCAAACGAATGCGTTCCTCTGTCGTTCGCACACGTTGTTTTTCACGTTTATCTTTTTGCAGGAACTGTCTCGTCCAGTTGCGCCGACTCATCCAATCATAAAAAGCCTGTCGGATAAGAATAAATAAAATATCGATTGCTCGCCAGAATTGGAGCCACATGATTCGAAATCGGAAGAAGAACATGCTAGTCTTTGTTCTTTTTAGTGAGTTCTTCGTTCATTCTTTTGATCTCCTCAGTAAGCGCTTCAATTTGCTTTTCTAAAGAAGAATTGGATGATTTCTGAGCATCTTCCATTACGTCGGCCATATTTTTTCGTTGCCGCCACAAGTCTAGCTCAGCCATCATCGCTTCACTAATCTGTGCCAATTTCTCTTCATCAAATTGGTATTTTTCAAAAAGCTCAGTAAAGCGCTCCGTGAATTGCTCCCGATTCATCAGTGCGTATGAAACCCCAAGATTGAGTAAAATTCGAGAAATATCCGACATATATGCAAGATAGAGAAAATAGACTTCACCTAGCATCTATAGCCCCGATTACCTACAATTTTTACTAGATTTGTGCTTCATTTAAATTAATAAACATGTCACAAGCCCTTTCACTGTTTCAAAAGCACCAAGCGACATTAAATTCAGCCATTACAGCCATTCACGATCGTGGATTTTGGACCCCCTATCCCGAACACCCAAAAGCGTATGGCGAAAATGGGGATGAAGAAGGAAAAGCTGCCTTTAGCCGCATGATGAATGAAGACTTCAAAGAATTGCTTCAAGAAGGAGAAACGGGATTTATTGGAGAAGAAGTATCGCCCTATCTTCAATTGGGCTTAGGCATTCGATACCCTCAGTTTTCGGCTGAAGACTTGGTTAGCAAAGCCTCTGAACAGAAAAAAACCTGGGGGAATACCGATAAAGATAGCCGTGCCGGAATTCTTATTGAGGCCCTGAACCGCATTCAGACGCGCTTTTTTGAAATCGCCTATGCTACCATGCATACGACTGGGCAATCATTTATCATGTCGTTTCAAGCCTCTGGCCCACATGCCAACGACCGAGCACTTGAAGCCCTTGCAGTAGCCTATGATGAATTGAGCAGAATTCCTGATTCAAAAGAATGGGTTAAGCCAATGGGTAAATTTGAAATACGCTTGGACAAGAACTGGAAAGCCATTCCTAAAGGTGTTTCCATGGTAGTGGGTTGTTCAACCTTCCCGACTTGGAATACTGTTCCAGGCATGTTTGCAAGCTTGATGACTGGTAACCCCGTTATTGTAAAACCTCATCCAAAAGCCATATTGCCCATCGCGATTTTTGTTGCCGAAGTACAAAAGGTACTGAAAGAAGCAGGGATGAGTCCGAATATTTGCCAATTGGCGGTAGATGTTCAAGCAGAGCCAATTACTAAACAGCTTGCAGAGCATCCATCCGTTAAGATTATTGACTTCACTGGTAGCAATAGCTTTGGCGAATATTTAGAAGGAATCCCAGGCAAGACAGTATTTACAGAAAAAGCCGGCGTAAACTCTTGTATGATTGATTCGGTGAAAGATTTGACACCAGTTGTTCAGAATTTGGCATTTGCGATTTCCTTGTATTCTGGCCAAATGTGTACTGCCCCACAGAATATTTTCATTCCTGAAACGGGAGTAAAAACAGCCGAAGGCATTGTAAGTTATGATGAGGTTGTAAAAGCACTATCTGACGCCATCACTGGGTTAGTTCATCATCCAAAAATGGGTGCAGGAACACTCGGTGGCATTCAAGCGGAGGCCACCTATGAGCGTGTGAAAAACGCAGCATCCTTGGGAGGAAAAGTTTTGGTTAATTCTGAATCCATTGTAAACCCAGAATTTGACGGCGCTCGTGTTGCAAGTCCTACACTAATTGAATTAAAGGCTTCGGATGCAAGTACCTATTTTGGTGAATGTTTCGGACCAGTTGCTTTTGTAATTAAAACCCGCAATAGTGAAGAGTCTTTATTATTGATGAAAGAAGCAGCCCATGAAAAAGGAGCCATTACTTGTGGTGCCTATTGCACAGACGAGGCTATGATGCAAGAAATTGAATCAGAGATGAACGAAGTATTTACCCCTGTTTCATTTAATTTCACCGGAGCAATATTTGTCAACCAACATGCTGCCTTCAGTGATTTTCACGTGACAGGAGGAAACAATGCTGGAAATGCAAGCTTTGCAAACCCAGACTTTGTAAACCGTCGTTTTGTGTGGGTAGGAAATCGAAGAGTAAAATAAGCCAGAAGCTAAATTCCAAATTCCAAAAAACACAAATTGCAATTAGCCTTGAAGCTAGGAATTTAAAACTAGCAACGATAAATTGGCAGAAGTCTTAAAAAAATCCAACCCGAGCAAGATTTCTGACGTTCCAATTGTGGAAATGAAAGAAAGCCTTAACCTTCATAACATATAAAATTCTTATTATTGCGCAAAGAAGATCATCCGAATGGAAAAAGCTCTTAGAATAATTCTTCCTATTGTAATCCTTGGACTAATTTATTTGGTCTATGATTCCATCGCTCGCCCGATTCGTGAGCAGAAGAAAATTGACCAAATCGAAGGAAAAATCATTGAAAGAATGGGGAAAATCAAAACCGCCCAATTCGCATACCGTGATTTAAACAATACCTTCGCAAGTAATTTCGACACCCTAATTCATGCGCTCAATAATGAGCGTTGGCCAATTGTTAAGGCGGTAGGTGATCCTGAGGATACCGCATCTGTAATGACCTACGATACTTCGTACATTTCCTTGTATGAATATGCCTTTCCTTTGAAGGATGTTAAATTAGACTCCATAATGTATGTTCCGTATAATCCAAACGGAGCAAAATTCACTTTGGAGGCGAATGTGATCAGCATCAATAGTACCAATGTTCCGGTATTTCAAGTATCTGATCCTGAACCGTACAATCCAAAACGCGGATTGGTTTTGGGAGACTTAAGCCAGCCCGTATATACCGGAAACTGGGAATAGTCTGAAAGAATCATTTCTATATACGACTTTAACACCGGAACAGGTTTCCGGAAAGGCACTTGCTCTTGATGTCAATATCAGGAGCAATTTGCTTTCATACGCAGTTTATGCCCGCGAGAGACAACTACTTCGGGTGAGAAGCATTTCCCTGAATCAAAGCCTTGAGGAGAACGACAATCAAATTCAAGAATGGATACGTAATGATGAGTGGTTGCGTATGGATTTCGAGCAAGTGAATTTGCTTTGGGATGAAGCGCGATTCAGTATCGTCCCGGCTGAGTTTGCAAACGAATCTGCTACCGAAACCTTGACCAAACATCTATTTGAAACCCGAGTAAAGGAGCAAATTAGGTTTAGCGACTGTGGTACGATCAAGCTGCTTTACCCGATCCATGAACAGGTGTATTATAGCCTCCGTTCCAAGTTCAACCATGCTCAATTTGAACACCTGGCTGGTCGCTTGCTGAATTGGTATATGGATCCAAACATTGAGCAAGACTTTACCGTGGTGCATCATGGCAATTCCATACAGATTCTTTTTCGTGAAGGAGATAAACTTCAGTTCTGTCAAAGCTTCCTCATTCACAACGACAGTGAAGCTGCCTACTTCGTATTAAATACCATGGAGAAACTTGGCGTAAACAGAGAACAAGTAACTGTTCGCACCTTGGGCATCGATGAAAACGGACCACTCTTCCATATGCTTGATGACTATATCCGCAAGGTGAAAGGAATCAATATTCCCCTACCCGACACATTGAAAGAAGCCCATTCTTTGCATCCATTTCTGATAGCTAAATTATGAGAATTATTGCCGGCAAATATAAAGGCCAGGTGATTCATGCTCCCAAATCCATTCCTGCCCGTCCAACAACCGACCGCTCTAAAGAATCACTCTTTAATATCCTGCAAAACAAGATTGACCTAGATGGCCTTCAAGTGCTCGATCTCTTCAGCGGCACTGGAAATATGGCCTATGAATTTGCTTCACGCGGGGCAGCATTGGTGCATGCGGTAGATCAGAATGCGACAGCGGTTCGGTTTATTGGGGAGACTTTTAAAAAACTAGGAATAGAACAAAGCAAAGCGATAAAAGCCAATGCGCTAGCTTTTCACAAACGTGCCAGCCAATCCTACGACCTCATTTTTGCGGATCCACCCTATGCTTTACCTGGGCTTCCTGATTTTATTGATCATGTATTAAGCAGCGCCATACTAGATACAGGAGGTATTTTTATTCTTGAGCATGCCATTCAGGTAAAAACCACCGAGTCAATGCGCATTGATTATCGCGTTTATGGTCAATCGGCCTTTAGTATTTATGAAAAAACGGCTACTTTTGGGCAAAAGCCTGAGCAATGAAAAAAGCTGTATTCCCTGGAACATTTGATCCTATTACAATTGGTCACGTTGATATTGTCAAAAGAGCCCTCCCATTATTTGATGAGATCATCATAGGTGTCGGGCGAAATAATGATAAAACCCATCTTTTTGATTTGGAAACGCGTTTGAACTGGATTCGCGAAATCTTTAAGGATGAACCAAAAATTTCTGTAGACCATTATCCCGGACTTACCGTTGACTTCGCTCGCTACAAGGGCGCTCAATGTATCCTTCGCGGTTTGCGTTCCGTTACAGACTTCGAGTATGAATTTCAAATCTCGCAGGTAAACAAATCGCTAAATGCCGAAATCGAAACGGTTTTTATCATGTCAACCCCTGCCTTCACTCCGATCAGCTCTAAGATTGTTCGAGATGTAATTATCAAAGGAGGAGACTATAAGAGTTTGGTTCCCGAAGAAGTGCGGGTGGAGCATAAGGGCTGATAGTCGATAGAGGCTCTGTTGTAGGTCATGGTTGCGTCTCAACGATTACTAATTTGAGTAGCCTTGTGATGAGTTCCACCGTCGCTGACTGTGCGCGCCGGAGCATCACGATCGCTATCGGGAGCGTAGGTGGAGTCCATTTTTTACTCCGAGTCAAAATCCTACTCGTTCGGAGACAAAGATTCGCGCAGTAATTCCCGTATCGAAGTGTAGGTATTCAGCACCTCGATATCGAGTGTATTCGGATCGAACCATTGAAGGTCCGTGATATTTTCTTCGAGCTGTGGTGCCATTTTACCATATTCAAGGGCGATCATATGAAACCAATGGGTTGTTTTGAGGACACGTTGCTGATCTTGAAAATAGGTATGAAAGGTTTTTTGAATGGGATTGCCGAGGCTCAATTTTTCTATGGCACATTCTTCTTCAACTTCCCTAATCGCAGCCTCTTCAATGGTTTCTCCTTTGTCAACTTTCCCTTTCGGAAGGTCCCATTTCCCTTGGCGGTATATGAGGAGTAATTCTTCCTTTTCATTATAAACTAGTCCGCCAGCGGCTGAAATGCGTTGATATGGTTTTGCAAATTTTTTGAATGCCGAATCTTCGTCTTCAGTCATCACCATTAAGCCGAAATCTCCGATGTTCCTCTCTGATTTTTCTAAGGTCTCCACCGCATTAGCGATGCTATCCGGGTTATCGTCTACAATCCGAAAATTACCGCTTCCATAAAAATCTTGCTCATTTGCGGTGATAACAAGAGGGTACTCGTTGATGAATATTTTATACATTTGCCGCGTTATGCAAGAACCAATCGATGCCGCGAAAATAGCGGAATATCTGCTTCAAATCAAAGCGATTAAGCTTCAACCTAATGATCCTTTCACTTGGGCCTCTGGATGGAAAAGCCCGATCTACTGTGATAACCGCGTTAGTCTGTCTTTCCCTCAAATTCGTACGGATATAAAAAATGCCTTGGCGGCAAAAATTTCGGCCATGTATCCAGAAGCCGAAGCCATCGTTGGAGTGGCTACAGCTGGTATTCCTCAAGGAGCTCTTGTTGCTGACGTGATGAATCTTCCTGCTGCCTATGTTCGTCCGGAACCAAAAAGCCATGGTCGTCAAAATCAGCTTGAAGGAGATTTACCAAAAGGCTGTAAAGTAGTAGTTCTCGAAGACTTGATCTCCACTGGAAAGAGTAGCCTAAAAGCCGTTGAAGTTTTGCGCGAAATGGGACTTGAAGTAATTGGACTTGCAGCCATCTTCACCTATGGTTTCCCACTTGCCGAAGAGAATTTCAAGGCAGCTTCTTGCCCTTGGTTTGCCCTCAGCGACTATAATGCACTCATTGAAACGGCCGTTAATACCGGTTATGTTGAACAAGCTGATGCTGCGAGTTTGGCAGAGTGGCGGAAGGCTCCGGAGCTTTGGGGTAAATAGTTGGCGGACGTCAGACGATAGTCTGACTTAGCCCAATTTTTCTCATCACTCCTCATTCATCACTCCTCAACTAGTTTTTAATGGCCAGCTGACCACATGCCGCATCGATGTCTTTACCGCGACTCCTTCGCACGTTTACGATTACTTTCTTCTTCTCGAGGTAGGCGATGAACGCATCTAACTTCTCATCTGAAGTATTGACGAAATCGGCAAATTCGATGGGATTGTATTCGATGATATTGATCTTACTCGGTACGCGTTTCCAGAAACGATAGAGTTCAGCGGCATCATCGATTGAGTCGTTGACATTATTGAAAACGATGTATTCAAAGGTGACCCGGGTTCCTGTTTTTTGATAGAAATAATCCAAGGCCTCAGCCAAGGCATCCAAGTTATTGGACTCATTAATAGGCATGATTTCATTCCGTTTATCATCATTCGCGGCATGGAGTGAAAGTGCAAGATTGAATCGCACTCCATCATCCCCTAATTTTTTAATCATCTTGGCCACTCCGGCAGTGGATACGGTAATTCTTTGTGGACTCATTCCTAATCCATCAGGAGACGTAATCCGGTCTACCGAGTACATCATGCCCGAATAATTTAAAAGCGGTTCACCCATACCCATGTATACGATATTAGAAAGCGGCACTTGGTAATATTCCATGGCAGCACGACTAATTAATACAACTTGGTCATAGATTTCATCGCCTGTAAGGTTTCTTTTACGCTCCATGAATCCGGTAGCACAGAACTTACAGCTCAAACTACAGCCTACTTGCGAGGAAACACAGGCTGTCATTCGATCTTTCGAAGGAATCAATACTCCCTCCACCAAATGGCCATCATAAAGACGAAAACCAAATTTGATGGTTCGATCTTTACTTACCTGTTGGGAGTCGATGCTTACGGCATGGATTTCATATTTCTCTTCTAATAAAGCACGAAGTTCCTTGCTGAGGTTGGTCATCTCGTCAAATGAATGTGCAGACTTCTTCCAAAGCCATTCATAAACTTGCTTGGCGCGGAAGGTCTTTTCTCCCATACCTGTAAGTTGTTCAACAAGCTGATCGAGAGTAAGTGAGCGGATATCCGTTTTTGAGGAAGACAACATAGGGTGCAAAGGTAGGGAAAAGGTTGAGGATGAGGATGAGGTTGAGATTGAGCTAGTTTGAGATTTACAGACTTTTAGACAGCAGATTGTCAGACCATATCTTGCTGTGCACTATGTGGGTCATTCACTCCCAAAATGTGAGAAGCCGCAGAAATAATTCACTAGCGAGTATGGTCAAGTAAGGGAATTCATTTTTATCAAAGAGTCCTTTGCTGAGCAAAATCAAATAAAGACTTAAGGGAATGATGGTGCTCAGGATCATCTCTCCTGCATAAGGCCAATGCATATAAGAACCAAACAGAAGTGTGGCAGACCAAATGCCAATTGTAATGGCACTAATTTTATCTAAGCTAGTCAGATCACGGTTGGTCATACTGAAAATAGCAACTAGCAAGGCCATGCCGAGGGAGAATAGAAAAGCCATATTCATTAAGACGGGTATTCCAGTCCATGAAATCAGGATTGGCAATGTCAACCCAAATGTTAGCAGTATGGATTTCCTGTCTCTATTCTGCAAGCTGAATACAAGCATGGCTATTGAAACTATGGAGAGGATTATTCTTTGAGACATTTCCGCTGTGCATTAAGATGAATATCAAGCTTCGTTATTCTGTTCAAATTGTTAAAATAAAATGAATAACAGGGGAAAGAATTACACAGCCCAATGATGTTAGCAGGGCCATTCCCCATTTAATTTTCCCAAGAATTAGCTGTGCCCCAAAATATGCTCCTATTGAATTTATGCCCATTGATACCATTAAAACCCATTCTGGAAATCGGTACAAAAAGTAAATATCCGTATTTTGATAATCGATAAGCAATTCTGCATCATACCTCAATATGAACAGATTTAGCAGCGCCAAAAATAAACCGAGCACTTTTTTAGGGTCTTTAAAAAACAGAAGGAGCGTTTTTTCCATTCACCCAATCACCCTCACAATTTCATCCATCGCTGTATTCGCTTTGGCTAAGTTCATAGAAAAGAAAAGCCATTGCATGAGGTAAAAAAAGACGAGACCAATTGGAAGGAAAATCAAGAATACCAATGAACTTGTCATGATTACTGCAAGTGCAATTAGAATGAACAAGCTAATGGGCATAAACCAAATAGATTTAGCTGGAACAGTGGTTAATGTTACCGTCTTGCCTTGAATATGAATTTTAATCTTGGGCTGACCAATCGCTTGTCCGCCAGAGTTTGGACTGATTAAAAGGATGTCGCCGACACGTTTTCCTTGGATCGTAGCATTATTAGAAAGCCAACTTGATTCATTCGCAATCTCGGTCTCCAAGGCTGCCCATACGGCCTCCTTACTCTTACCCTCAATGTGAATCTCAACCTGATTTGGGAATATCTTACTCATATATTGACCATTAAGGAGAAAGCTCAATTCAAAGACTTCCTATACGTGAAAGGTAAGAAAAAAACCGAGGAGTGCCCATGCCCTCCCCTGTCCGCCATAGCGATTAGCGAAGGCGGATGCCCCTTGAATTAGCCGTATTTATGGATGATGGCTATTTGTCCGGCATGATAGGTAGTATGAGACACAATTCGTCCGAAAGCCTCCGCCTTGGTTTTCGTTCCAAATTCTTTGGTTGTAATGTGCGTTTCCCAATCTGCCTCGCTTTGTTGGGATACAATTGCCTTCAATGTTTCAAATGATTGGTGCACATATTCCCTCAGCTCGGAGAGATTTGTCCATTCACCTGAATCACTTTTCGAAATCACCGTTTTGGCTGCAACTTTTACAGTCGAATCACCAAACACATTTTTAGCAAAGAGTAATTCTACATCTCCTATATGGCGAATAAGAAAGCCGATTGAGTTTGGAGAAGGAAAAAGTTTCTTGCCTAAATCTTCCTCCACAATATGTTCCAACTGATTGGAAAAGCGGGTTCTTGCTTCAAGCCAAAGTTCAAGAAATAGATCTGTTTTTGATTTTACCATAGAAAAAAATAAGTTTAGAGATGAAGAAGCTCAGGAAAAGGCATGCGCAACTTGTCAATAGCTTTCGTTCAACTCAAAAGTACGCTTTAAACCGTCAACCAATTTCAGGCTAAGTCAAGCTGTGGTCGGTGGACTTAACGGGTTCTCTACTAGCTCACTCCAAACAAGCTACTTCTTCCTCAATTCATAATGGCCACCAACTGGGTGTTTAGCGGAACAATCGCAGCTGTAATAAACATTACTTTCCACCCAAACGAGGTTATCCCTATTCGTTTCATACCAGTATTTAACTGCCTTCTGAAATGCTAACCTATTTTCCATACTCGCATTCAAATGCTGCCAAAAGGAACAATAGCCGCAGCCATTTTCATCAAAAGGTACCCCTAAAAGTTCAAAAGTAGGAATACCATGAATAATTTCTTGCAGCGAGGTATATGCGATATCTGCAACACGATAATGATACCCAAAATAGGGCACCCAGGCTTCCGTATCGGTAGTATCATCCATCCGATCAATGAGCACTTCAATAATCCCTTTTTGAATCCGAACTACTTGCCAATAAAGTGGATCACCGCAAATTTCGGGAGCGTCTCCAATTAACTGGATTGGCATACAGTTAAAATGCATGTCTTTCACATATTTCAGACTATCCACTTGTTTGATTAATTCAGATTGCGCCTCCCGCATATCAACCGAACAATTGAGTAATCTATTAATTAGTTCTTGATTGATTTTCGTGCTGATGATTTTCTGTCCTGCACTTTTGTAAAAGTTTGTAGTCGTGCCCAGATTAATTTTATAGAGGGTATCCGTATAGGTCATTTTTGATGGATCCCATTCAATAGAGTCTGGGGGATAGCGTTCTGCATATCTGCCCCATTCGGCATAGTGCTCGCGGTATACGATTTTAACAACTTGGCCCTTATAGAAGTAAAATTTCCGTGATGAATACCCAAGTTCTGCGTTATAGGTACCATCCAGGAGGACCAACTCATCATTCAAGTAATAACCGTCATTGCTACCGCTGCAGACCATCATCCTCATACATGAAGTCGTAATCAATTGATTCTTGTTTTTAAGGGCGTCGACAGAATCCGCATAGGTCTCAATCTCCTTTTCACTCCACTTGATGTTTTGTGCGAAGGCCAGATTAAAAACTAGACAAAGTAGATAGATGAATAATCTCATGGTCATGCGATATCCTTTTTGGAATAGCACAAGCTACAAAAATTGTCAAACACATTTAATCTGTGTCCCGTTAATCTTTGCATAAACGACCGCCATTATAAAAGTGAAAACCAACAGGCTTTATATGGAAGCATTTCATCTCCTGTATATTATCAGCTTCCCTACTAGAAAACTTACTGCCATTGCCGTCTGGCTCAAGAATCAGTGTGTCTCCCTTCAGTTTTGCAGCTCCTGAATGTGTTAACCTTTCATTCTGATTGTATATCTGATAATAATACGTCCCATCTGGATAGAGTTCTACCGTTTGGCAAATCGACATGTCGCAGTCCTGTAATTTGACCAATATCAATCCATGATGAATGCGAAAAAAGTAGCCTAAACAGACTAGCGAAGGAATAGCCGCAATCCATGCATACTTGATTTTAAACGAGAAAACGATTGCTGCAATTGCCGAGAGTAACAAAAATCCTGAAGCTGCTACAGCCCAGTTATCAATTGCGCTATGCGGTTCACTATACCCACTGCTATAAATTCCCAAATAATCCCACCAAACCAAATAAGCAAAAGCTAATATGGCCGGAATGCTGAGCAGCACCACAAAAAGAATTCTGCGCTTGGGTTTCTGTACTTCCATGGTTATCTGTTCCAGAAACGAAAGGGTCGGTAACTTAGTGTACCATAAACTAATGATCGGTCAAAAAGCCGTGGTCCGTGGACGGTCGACTGTCGACTAAATAATCAGCTAATGTCTATAGTCTAACTACAACTTCAGCTGCACTCCCATCATAAAATGCCTCTGCTGCATGAAGCGGCTTGGGTCATCAGGAGGAGTTCCATAGGATCGTGAATCACGTGGGTCAAGATAAGAAGGATCGCGCCATTCAGTTGGAACAGGGTCGCCAGCATTCCAGGCTGTACCGGTTACAGGGTTGATACGCGCTGGGTTCTTGGTATTGAGTAAGTTAGTGATTTCGAAGGTCCACGCGATACTCACCTTATTGATATTCCACCATTTTTTATAGCTGAAATCCAACCAATAGGTGCTTTTTCCAACCGAGGCATAACGGTTTTCAGCTCCTTGTTCTTGAATCCATATCGGACGACCTGTTTCGGGCTCAGTACCGTTATAGAAATATGGGGTATAGCGACGACCTGAGCGCCAAACGAACTCCAAGTAGAAGCTCATCTTATTTAACCATTTTTTACCCAAATAGCCGTGTTCATTTTTCAAGGTAACCAAGGCATTTCCTTTGACATCCCATGGACTGGACCAAGGTAGATAGAACTCTTTTGTATCCTCACGCGCTCCATTATTCAAAATTTCCTTTAAACTTTCAGATGCGGATGAAGACTGTCCCGTAGCCACCATATAGGTAGCAGACACTTGTCCGCTAAACCACTTCCCTATACGCTTGATATAGCTTGCTTCAATACCACGCACGCGGGCATAGTCGGAGTTGATTCGCATCGAACGGCTAATTTCCCTTCCGGTAGCATCCTTAACTAGGATAGCCGTGGTCGTAACAAAATCATAATTATCACGGTAGAATGCAGAAATATTCAGCGCATCATTGCTGGTGATTTGCGATTTTAGCCCCAACTCATAAGCGATACTTACTTCTGGATTCAAGTTCGGATTTCCTAGTCGACCAATGGTAGAACGATCCGAATAGTATGGATTCAATCCGGTATAGATAAAAGAAGGATGCGGCAATATGGTACTATGACCGTAATTGAAATACATCACCTGATTCTCACGAATGGGGAAGCTGGCGGATATTTTAGGGAGGAAGAGGAACTTAAACCCTCGACCTGCAATCATCAAAGTTTGTCTTTTGTAGTCCTCACGTACCTCGTCACGAATTTGTGAACGCGGATCGGCAATGGCATCATCCACATACTTTCCTGGCATCCAATATTCAAAGCGAGCACCCACTTCAGCAATCAATCCTTTGTATTTGATTTTTTCCGATACCCAAGCTCCACCACGCGAGGGCTTTACTCGCCAAATTTCAGAATACTCACCTAAACGATCGCTTGATGTATAGGTTCCATCTGCCAATTG
>Ga0100379_10002632_pt1 | contig 16850 bp, 18 predicted proteins | sample CryGeymeta201503_FD_80418 | JGI IMG/M metagenome (GOLD analysis project Ga0100379, IMG submission 80418) | Groundwater microbial communities from Crystal Geyser aquifers in Utah, USA - Crystal Geyser metaG 2015-03 | ecosystem: Environmental > Aquatic > Deep subsurface > Groundwater | place...
GGGAGCAGGCTTATCAATATGGAAAATACCTTCTTTTGACAAAGTTTTTATAGCTGCATCCTTTGTCTTAGCAACTCTTTTCCTGGCTGAGGTTGCTGACCTTGAGGGTTTTATATCTTGTATTGTTTTTCTTTTTGGAGGCATTTTAAATATGATTTCTATATAGAGCTGATAATGCGATAAATAAATCTCTTTTAGTTCCCGGTTGATACCTCAACATGGTATGAAGTTCTGTCTCATTTACGATACTTACATCAAAAGGAATTTCTAACATAGAGTATTGCCCAACATGTTCTGATTCAAGTAGTTTTTTTAGATCTTTCTCGAAGAACCCGAACCCTGAAATGTATACTTCTTGAGGTAGCTTATACTCTTTACTTAATTGACGCAGACTAGTCTCAAGATGCTTCTCATAAGCTAAGTAACTTGTTTTTTTTGCATCTTGGATAGCATTCGTAGTTTCCTTGTCTAATGCATCCTTGTCAAAAGCGGATAGAAGCGACAAAGTCTCATGATTTGAAGCGTGTAAGATCTTAGCAATGTTGCTATAAAAAAATTGAGTACCAAGCGGAAATGACAAGGTTTGAAATATAGTATTGTTCCTAACAACAAGAATATCGGTCAACTCTCCACCTACATCTATAAAGATGTAGTCTTTATCTTTTGCAAAATAGTCCCTAGAGACAACATATGTTAGGAGTGTGGAGGTTTGGAACTGAACTTTATGATGAAAAACCCTACCAATTGTATCTTCTATTATGGAAATAACCTCCTTTGGGGCCACACTAATATATATAGAAACATCTACGTGTTTTGCTTTTTGACCTATTGGACTGGCTGTATGATAGCCGTTCACAGATATATCTACAATTGTCTTTTCTATAACCTGGAAATCTTCTCCATAAATATCCTCACTCTCCTTATCAAACTCAGTCATTTCTTTGTCTCTAATCGAATCCAATATTTTCTCATTTACTGTAAAAACAGTGTTTCTAGACAGCTCAGCTCTACGCATGTCATGAGCAAACCATGGAGAAGATACAGTAACGTAAATGCTACCCTTTTCAGACAGAGGAAAGCCCTTTTCTTGAATGCTTCTAGCAACATTACCAAGTGTATATTTCATTGACCTTAAAAGGTCATCATAAGAAGAATGTGATCCGCTATGCCAATGAGATCTCTTTGTATAGATTATTCGAGGATTCTCTCTAGAGTTGGAAGAAAAATGTACTATAGATCCTGCAACGGAGTCGCTTCCAATATCAAAAATTAAAGCAATCTCGGGCGATTTTTTTGCACCAGAAAATAATTTCTTAAACATATTCTTATTATACCTCAACATAATAAAAAAGAGACCTTTGCAGGTCTCTTTCGGTGGATTATTCAAGCACAGCCTTAATTCTTCTGACCCCAGCTGAGCTTGCTTCTTCTTTTTTAATTCTAAAAATACCCATCTTACCAGTAGACTCTACGTGAGGACCTCCACATATCTCTTTTGAAAATACTTCATCATCTTTTCCAATTTGATAAACACTGACCACATCCTCATATTTATCTCCAAACACCCCTAGGGCTCCAGACTCCCTAGCTTGGTCTATTGTCATCTCTGTCTTTTCCACGATTAAATCTTCTTCTATTTTTTCATTTACCAAATCTTCCACTCTTTTCTTTTCCTCATCTGTAAGCTTTTCTCCATGAGTAAAGTCGAATCGAAGCCTCTCTGGGGTAATATTACTTCCCTTTTGCATAACATGATTACCAAGAACCTCCCTTAAAGCCTGATTTAACATATGAGTAGCAGTATGATACTTAATCTCAATTTCTGAATCACCAGCTAACCCTCCTTTAAATTTTTGCTCAGCTCCAGCTTTTGATTTTTCTTGATGGTCCTTTTGATATGACTCATACTCCTTTTGGAAATCTGAGGATTTTTCTAATTTAAGCTCATCTGATATAAACAGCGCCACATCTACCGGCAGACCATAGCTCTGCTCCAAAACAGAAACAATTTCTCCTGTGAGTACGAAATTTTCTTTCTTTGATATTTTTTGTAACTCTCTCACTCCATTTTCTATAGCTTTCTCAAACTTTATTTTTTCATTCTCAAATATTTCACTTGATTTAAGTTTGTCTAAATTTTTGTATACATTTATGTATGAATCAATAATCATCTCTATTAAATCATCATATTCACCAAAGAACGAAATCTTTCTCCCTGACATTATCAATCTTCTTATTAATCGTCTTAAAATATATCCCCTATCAGTATTTGAAGGGAAAACTCCGTCAGAAATTAGAAACACTGAGGACTTCAGGTGATCAGCCACTATCCTAGATTCTTTTTCATTATAATTTGTAGAATTTTCTTTTATGTATTCAATCAATCCAGAAAAAATAGTAGTTTCATATATATTTCTCTTACCTTGAACAGCAACCGTAACTCTTTCTAATCCGGACCCGGTATCTACATTTTTTTGAGGAAGCTCTCCCACCACTGATCCGCCCTCCTGTCGATACGACATAAATACATCGTTCCATATCTCAACAACATCCTGTCTTTCATCTGCCGCTTCAAAACCAGCCTGATCCATATCACCAAGTTCACCTGTCATGTCATAAAACATCTCTGTAGATGGTCCTGCGGGAGAATTTTCCCCTGCTGTCCACCAGTTATCTTTTGAGTCTCTGAAATAAATCCTATGTTCTGGAACACCTAATGACTCCCAAATCTCTACAGCTTCCATATCACGAGGGATATCGTCCTTACCAGCAAAGACAGTTACATATAGTCTTTTAGGATCCAAGCCAAGCCCCTCTTCTACACTAGTTAGAAATTCATAGCTCCACTTTATAGCATCATCTTTAAAATAGTCACCAAGAGACCAGTTACCCAGCATCTCAAAAAATGTCAGGTGAGTATTATCCCCCACATCATCTATATCTACCGTCCTAAGGCATTTTTGAGAGCTAGCCAGCCTATTTCCTTCTGGGTGGGGTTCTCCCATCAAATATGAAATCAAAGGCTGCATACCTGCAGTATTAAAAAGAGTATTATTTGTCTGACCTGGCTGGTCTGTAGTCACAAGAGAGGCTGATGGAATTATTGCGTGGCCACGTTTTTCAAAAAAGGATAAAAATCTTTCTCTTATTTCATCGTGTGTCATTGGTCTAGTATATCAAAAATGTGTAATAAAGGGTATCAAAACCCTGTATTACAGCTTCCCTCGAACATTATGGAAGCAAACTTCCATATGCTTCTCGCTTGCTGTAATAAAAAAAAGAGAGCTTAATTAAGCTCTCCTGGTAATACTTGGCCGGGTCTTAGGGCAATGATTAGATCAAAATTACCCTCTGCATCTATATCATCGTAGTGTTTAAACACCTCAAGAGCAAATTCAAAGTCTGGGTGGTAAACCTTGTATTTAGCGTACCTCTTTCCATATTGATCTAAATACAACTTGCTCACAAATTTGTCTTCAAAATCATCTTTTGATTCAATCCAGTTTGTAGTCTCACTGTGATAGATTCTCTCATAAACAAGGACGCTGAAATATCCGCAGAGCCATCTTATAAGCTTATCTTTCTCTACTAGGTGTGAAATTAGTGATTTTTCTTGCACAACTTCCGCTTTAAACTCCTCGAGCTTTGACATCTTTTCTTTTACTTCGTTGGCCATCTCCTTTATTTTTTTGTTTTTGACAATACTAACCTATTCATAAATATAGTCAATCAAAAGGCCACCAATACTTATTTCAGATTCACGCCAGATGTACTTGTTAAGAAATTATCCCTCCTCCAATACAATCCTCTTTATCATAAACAACAAGAGACTGACCAGAAGATACACCCCATACTGGCTTTTCAAAGACAACAAGAGCTGTATTATCTCTAACATGCATAAAATTACATTTTATTCTTTCCCCTCTATATCTAATCCTGGCTTCAAAATCCTTACCAAAAGGAGGGTAGCTACTTGGTATCCAGTTCGTCTTTATTAGATTAACTTCTGTAGTGTATCCAGTTAAATCATTATCTTTATTGTCAGGTTTTATCTTTGGAGCAACTGTAATTGTATTTTTGTCGATGTTTTTATCTACAACAAAAACAACCTCATCTTCTGTTCCCTTCTCAGTTATCGTAAAACCGTGTCTTTCTCCCATTGTAAAAAGAATTGCGCCATTATGGTGACCGATAACCTTCCCTTTTTTATTCAAGACATCTCCTTTTTTTTCTTCAATATAGTGACCAAGAAAATCCTTCATATCAATCTCACCAATGAAACAAACTCCCTGACTATCTTTTTTCTTTGCTGTTGGCAAATTAAATCTCTCTGCCTCTTTTCTAACTTTGGATTTAGGCATATCTCCAACTGGAAAAAGTATATGACCTAGTTGATTTTGAGTAAGTGTCCAAAGAAAATATGACTGATCTTTTTCTTTATCTTTTCCCTCTAAAAGATGGTATCTGTTATCTAAAAATTTATTTCTCGTATAGTGACCGGTGGCTACAAAATCGGCTTTATGTTTTTTAGCCCATTTCAAAAAACCTCCGAATTTAACTTCTTTATTACACATAACATCTGGGTTTGGCGTTCGACCTTCTCGGTATTCTTCGATCATATAGTCAGCGACTCCTTCTTTGTATTCTTTCTCTAAATCAAGAGTCACAAAAGGTACATTTAAATGGGCGCAGACCCTCATGGCATCACGCCTTTCATCTCTCCAGGTACACTCTATCCAATCAGGTTGCCATGTCTTTATAAAAACCCCCACAACATCATATCCTTGCTCCTGCAATAACGCTAAAGAAACAGATGAGTCTACGCCCCCTGAGACCCCCACAAAGACTTTTTTTGGTTCTGAATCCTTCATATAGTAATTGTACAATACCCTATAATTGGGAATTTAAAAAGTCTGCTATTTAGCAGACCTCGTAGTGATATTTAAATTAAATGGTTTTTGTCGTCTACCGTGACGAATGATCCACCTTTCAATCAATTCTCTCTTTTTATAAAGTTGTCTTTTTGTCGAAAAACAAAGTGTAGAAATTTTTCTTCCCAAAGCTTTATTCTTTTCAGTCGTTTTCGCCTGGTAAAATGGGTCACTTTTAATGTCTACAGGAACAGCAACCCAACCAGAATTATCTCTCTTTATCACAGGAACAAAAATATCCGTCCCCCAAAGAATATCCTGTTTTTTTGTAGATCGAACCGGCTTACCTATCACATCATGACCTTTTGATATTTCCATAAAGAACTTATAAGCCAGAACTTCTTTCTTGCTACCAGATATAGTTCTCCGTATTCTTCCAGCCACCCAATTTATCAAATCATTGATGGATGTACCCTTGTTGCAAATAACAATACTCGTTATCACAACACCACTTCTCTTTGTGGATACCTCTTTTATAGGCTTATCTAACGTTCTTTGAACTGTCTTTATTTCAAAACGTAGCTTTCTTTGGTCATTCCACCAGTCATGAAATTTAACAGATATATTGTATCCATGTTTTATCTTTGTGAAGGATGCGTCTACAATCTTTGAACCAACATCTCTTCGAGATCTTAGTTTTGCGACGTACCCACGCTCCTTCTCCTCATGTCGTCTCATTTAAAGATCTTTAGTTGTTCTATATTTGATACTACGTTTTAATATGTATTAGTCAACCGTCAAAAAAAACCTTTAATAAGAAGGTTTTTTAAATTAGATATTATAGACTCATAAGATGTTGGAATACTTCAAACGTAGCTCTGGCATCTGAGAGTGCAGTGTGAGCTTTATTATTCTCAACTCCAAAGTATTCACAAAGTTTTGATAGTCTAAACTTATCAATGTCTTTTTTCTTATGCAGCTTTGCAAAAGCAATAGATATGGTATCCATCTTTGCATAAAAGAGTTTATTTTCCACTCCTGTTTTTTGGAATGCTTTGTCGATAAATAAATAATCAAAAGCCAAATTGTGAGCTACAAAAATACACCCCTCTGTCTTTTCTGAAAATACTTTCATGGCTTCCTCAAGCGAGTGGGCAAAAATCCACGCTGACTCGTCATACCCATTCACGCGAAGAGCTTGCGGGTCAGCGGTCTCTATGTGCTCTGGCTTAATCTTTAAGTCTATCTCATCGACTATTTCATAGTCCATTGCATCATCTCCCGTAGGACGTGCAATAACAACACCAAGTTCAATAATCTCTTGAGTCTCTGGATCAAAACCTGTTGTCTCTACGTCTATGAATGCTAGATTGTGTCTCTTCATGAGAAAACATTGTATCATAGCCGAATATTTTTTATAAATTTATAAATATTGACAACCTTAATTTAAAATGTTAAAGTAAACAAAATTTAAGACTGAATCTATGATAATAAAATATCTAACATATTTTGGAATTGGAGTATTATCATTAATTGCAATCATATTTATACCAATGAAATTGATTGAAGTTGCTTTTTCAATAGTAGATATTTCACTGGAAACCTTAATCGTAGACCTGACAATCAGAGATGTTATCAAGTTAATTCTCATTTTAATGGCTACGGTGCTTATGACATTAATCGCAAGTACATCAGTATTCGGTTTCTTCTGGTCTAGAAGAAACTAAAAAAGTCCTTCGGGGCTTTTTTTACTTACCTAAATAATTTCTTCTATTTTGAAGATGCCCACCATGATTCTTAGCATAGTAAACATTCCCGCTATTATCGTGTAGGTAGTATAAGTAAATAGTTTCTATTGGTTCCGCCGCAGCCTTAAGAGCCATAACTCCAGGGTTGCTTATTGGCCCAGGAGGTAGACCTTTGTTTGTATATGTATTATATGGATAGTCAGTCTGGAGATCCTCGTTTGTTAGCTGAGCAGAGCCCTTACCAGTAATATACTTTAGAGTTGCATCAACTTGAAGAGGCATATCTATGGATATTCTTTTCCATAGTATTCCAGAAATTGTTTTCTTTTCTTCAAGATTATGAGCCGCTTCTTTTTCTATTATTGATGCCATAATCACTATCTCATCAATTGAGCGACCTGATTCTTCAAACAAAGGCAACAGCGGGTCTGTTTTTTCTATAAATGTCTTTTCTAGAATTTCTACAATTTCTTCTGGATTACTTTTTTTCTTAAAATGATATGTGTCGGGGAATAAGTAGCCTTCTTTAGATCTTGCCAGCTCAAGGAAATAGTCTTTATCAAATTCAAAAAGTCGATCAGTTAGAACTTCTGCCATTTCTTCGACAGTTGCCCCCTCAAAGAAGGTTACTGATACAGGGGCCACTCTTGTGTCTCCATGAACCATTCTCCAAGCAATTTCGACTAATGAAATCTTATGCTCGAAAAAATACTCTCCAGCTTTTATTCCTTTTTGCCTTCCAAATAACACAACGAAGAATTTGAAAATTTGCTCACTTTTAATATATTCAGACTCAGCAAGATCCCTAGAAACGGAACTTAAACTACTCCCACTTGGTATTTCTAAATACGTCTGTATTGGATAATTCCTAGGAGGAGCTACAAAAGAAAGTAAGCTAATGAAAACAAAGAATAAAAGCCCAGCAAGTAAGATGCTTTTCTGGGCTTTTATTTCTGGCACAAGAGCTTCAAAGAAGCTCTTTGTCCAGCTGCCAATTTTTTCTATAAAAGTTTTGTCGTGGTCCATGACTAAATAGGTAGATTCGGTGGCGGCGTCGCCTTCTTTGCTTCAATTCTTTCAAAGGTTGGAGCTTCAGTAGACCTACTTGGGAAGTGGAATATGGTTGCAAGCTCTTCTGAGTTTAAGACAAATGGGTCTCCTTTGTATGGTGGATAGAAAAATCCTCTATCCCAGTACGCATTGAAAATTTCCTTTTTCTTTCTTCTGGTTCTTGCCCCTGTGGGATCCTGCCAAGGATATGTAAACCCGGTGTCATTTCTAGGTTTAAAACTATTCAGATTTACAGAGTTATATTGTTTTACTGAGCTAAGTAGACCCGTTATACTTATCGCATCAAATGAATCCTTCTTGGCTAAGTACATTGCTCTAATACCAACATCAAATCCAGGCTTATCTATACTCTTCTCTATAGCCTCAAGAGCGTCTCTCTCCCCTTTTGTCATATTAAACAGATCTCTTCTTTCGACACCATTTTCATCTTTGATCATGTGCTTTTTCATTAGCTCATCCTTCACTCTTTTAGCATCTTCTTTCCAATCTACTTTTTTAAATGGATGATTTGGGTCTTTGAATCTTTTTATCGAAGGTCGAACAATAATCTGGTACCAGGCATGCTCTCCAGGCTTAAGTGAAGCCAGGTACTCAATCATTGGAGATATTGGGTCTATCTTCTTATCCTCCTCTAATAAACCTCCAGAAGATTTATCTAGTCCATAATCTGAATATGTTTTAATTGGAAACTGATCATCTTTAGCAAGTCCAAATTCAGCTCCAAAAATACTCCACGGTTCATCAACCATGTCTTGTGCAGTTGTTTCAACATAGTCATCAGTTTCGGTTATTTCAACACTGGGATACTGGGCATATAACTGGGCTTCAATTAATCTCTGCCACTTTTTCTCTGTACGTATAAAAAACCTAACATTTCCCTGAGTAGATATTATCTCCAAAGAAAACCAAGTATACACATTTCCTAGCCAGTATTTATGAAACCATGTTCCCATACCACCTGTCTGATGGATGGCGTTTGATAAAAACAATTCCATAGCTGCTGGAGACTTGAAAACATCTTTTGGGATCTTTATCTCAAGCATCAGCCACTCTTTTTTAGCTATAGTTGCAATCTGTATATACTTTACCCAAACCCTCCAGGCAATAACCAGAAGAACTATCGGCACCCAGTATAGGGCCGTTTTTCCAAGTCCATTTATAACAAATAGTAAAATATTGTTTAGGATATCAAGTATCATAAAGTAAATTAATTATAACCCAGAAAAATATTATTACTCAAAATCAACGGGGATATCAAAATATAAAGGGTTCTCGCCTGATGGATCTTGATTTCTAAATCTTAGTTTTCCAAATGTGGTATCAAGGAAAGGAACATTTAGATTCTGATCAAAGGTAACAATCTCTGTCATCCAAGGGCTTGTAGCCGTAAGCGGTTCGGTAGATACAATTTCTCCATAACCATCTATTATAGAAACTGTTCCAACCTCCCCCTCAAAAGCAACCCAACCGCAGCCATTGATTTTTCCAGATACTGTAAATGGAAATTCAAATACTTCATTTGCGATAGGTTCATCCACAAGAAGGCCGCAAGCCTCTTCGTCAGCGCTTTCAGATGGCTTGTATTCTCCAGTAAATAGGCCTACATACTTATTTTCTCCCATTATCAAGCCTAAAGCCAAAACAGAGAGCACAATCCCTGCCACAATCATCATTACAACCCAGAAAGTCTCCCCTCTTGTATTTTTTATTTTCATGTTTTAATTGTACCAAAAAATACAAAAGTAAGAGAGGTTTTATATTAACTGGTACCCCAAAACAAAAAACCCTGGCTACAGGGTTTTTTTGTTTCTGAGTTATGTTTGCTTTCTTCAGGAGATAAAATATTTAACAAAGCCTATTTAGCAACTGTATATAATCCATCTTTGTTCTTCTTAAACTTCTTTGGGTTCTGAAGATTTACAAGAATAGTATTTCGTTTTAGATATCTTTCTTTTAGAACTCTATCCACAACTTCTTCTTTTGACATTGGTCCATCTTTTTCAATTATCCCTTGGATAACATCAGCGACAACACCTGGTTTGTATCCCCATTCTCGAAGTCCGTACAGACCTCTTCCAACAAGTACAAATCGTGGATCTTTGATCAACTCATTGTGTGTTGTAGCTGGGTGAGTTTTTTTGTCAAATGTATCAGTAATAGCTTGAGCTACTTCTCGAAAGTGCATAGGAGAACCATGTCGTCTCATTACAAGAAATGCATAGTCTTTTACCCCTCGCACTCGAACTGATTTTGAATCTGCTCGACCCCATTCTCCTAGCGGGTTTGAGTCGATCTTTTTTGATAGCCTTAGCCATCTTTTTACAATCTCTTCATCTCTAACTTCTTCCCCTAATTCTTTAAGGTGAGACACAAATCTAGACACCAATTCATCCTCTGTAAGAAGTTCTTCAAGGGAAATAGATTTATAAAGACTTGTAAGTGCATCATGCACAACATCTGTAATTTCATCTTTTACGCTCCATCTTTTTTTAAAATGAGTGTCTTCTCGGTGATCTGTAAATTGATCAGAAAGTACCATGTGGAAATGAATGTGATTTTCATCTAAAGAATCTTTTCCAACATGAGGAAGGATTTCTTCTTCTGAAATGAACCCTCCAAGCCCATGCATAATATTTTTTAAATCTTCAAACGAAGTTTCATGTTCTCCAAATGTATCAGACTTTCGAATAGAATTTAGAGCTGCGTTTTCTATCTGCCGAACTCTCTCTCGAGTAATTCCATATTTTTGACCAATAGACTCTAGTGTTTTTCGCTCCGCATCTGGTGTAAGACCAAATCGGTTTGAAACCACATCTAAAGCACGCTCTCCTAGCTCAGCTAGCAGCTTCTTACTTATTTGCTTTGGTTTGTATGTTGTAGCCATATTTAATAAATGATTTTTAATGCTTTTTAATATGCAAAATTAAAAGGCGTATTGCCCTTGTCGCTGCAAACGTTAACCCAGAAGAATCAACTAAAAAGACTATAACACTAATTTCAAAAATGCGCAAGCTCCTGTGGAAAGCTTACCCTTTGTCATTTTTCATGAACTCAGCAAGGTTAGTTTTTAGCATGTCATCCCTATGTTTATCCAAAAAAGCTTCATACGATGATATGTCTTTTATATCTTTTGTAAGACTCTCTCCTGGAGCAAAGCCCAAAGACTGCAAAGGGTCAATCAAGACAATATCCCCTTTTTCATTTCGAAACTCTAGCTGGAGATGTAAATGAGGATGACCATGAGCATTTCCTGTCTGCCCCATAACTCCAATTTGTGTTTCAGCAGATATTTCAATTCTAGGATATGTATTAAAACTAATCTCTCTAAGCATTTTCTGATATGACGTAAATGAAACCTTAAGATCCCTGAGGTGTAAGTAGAGCGAATGGAGTGTAAAACCATCTTCGGTTTTAATCTCAGGATGAGAGATCATCACATATTTCCCATCAATTATTCCGAACCCAGAATATTCCAAAACACCTCTTGTGATTGGGAAGATTTTTGCTTTTAGAGCCCCATCAATATCGAGACCTACGTGAAAGTAGTCTGGTGTTTTGTTTTTTGGGTGAAATCTCTTACCAAAATATCCAAAGTACTGATTAACCTTTTTGTCTGCATCAGCGAATGGAAGATTCAATGAAAACCTCTCATTTAGAGTTTCATAAAAAGCTCCCCAAAATTCTAGCTTGGTTTCATCTGGTACAAGGTGGGTTACGAATCCCTGGTACTTACCAGGTCTCAACTTCGTATGCTCAAAAATAGCGGGGAGAAGTTCTGACATATAGCCAGTATATCAAACTTAAATCTTAATAATATCGCTAATTGTAACTATAATCATCAAGCCAATAAGCACAATGAATCCTACTGCATTTATCCACATTATGACTTTTGAGTTAAGTTTTTTGTTTCTAATTTTTTCTATTAGAAGAACCATTAATCTACCACCATCTAAAGCTGGGAATGGCAGTAGATTCAATACAGCCAAGTTTATAGAGATAATACCTACCAACATCAAAACAGCGGTGAATCCTTGAGACATAGCATCTTTTACAATTCCAGCAATTCCAACAGGGCCTGACACTTGAGAAAGTACCGATGTATCACTTTTAACAAAAATATCTTTAATTATTGCTCCTAGACCACTAATGATATCTGCAAATATTTTTACAGAAGAAGTTACCCCTCTCCAGACAGCTTTGTGAACTGGTAGCTTCACTTCACCAGATAGACCTACTCCAACTCCGATCGATGCATAATCTTGAGATACAACTCCAACCATAGGAGTAACTAGAATACTATTTTCCCTACCGTCTCTTTCATATGAAATAACAAGCTTTTCATTTTGATGATCTTTTATAAAACTAGAAAATGATTGGTCGTCTAAGTTTGGATACGGTCTGTCATTTCCAAGCTCTGATACATTTTTAATTATATCTCCAGGTGCTAGATCAGCTTTCCCGGCCGGAGAACCAGGCAGAACCTCTGTCACCATTAATTCCTGATTAGGACCCATGTGTTTATATAGACTTGAATCTGAATTTAGAACCGCTGCAGTTCCTGCAAAATAAGCAACAGAGAAAAGTAGCCAAGCCAATATCATATTGAAAACTACTCCAGCAAAAAGAACTTTGGCTTGTACCCATCTACTTTTAGCAATAAAACTGTCTTTTGGTTTACCACCTAGAAGTTCTGGATCATCTGGATTCTCGCCAAATATTTTTACGAAACCACCAAAAGGTAGCCAATTTAGTGTAAATTCTGTCCCTTTCCAATTGAAAAGTTTTTTCGCTCTTGGCGGAAAACCGAAACCAAATTCGTCCACTCTAATCCCATTTCTCTTTGCAATCCAAAAATGCCCAAATTCATGAACTAGTATTAAAACAGCAAGTACCGCAATCAAAACAACAATTAGTATAATAGTATCCATAATTAAACAGTCATTACTTCTATTTCTTTATTTTTATAAATATCTTCAAGCTTCTTATTAGAATCATCTACCAACTTCTGCAGATCATCCTTAAGTCTCTTCATATCGTCTTCTCCAATCTCTCCATCTTTTTTCTGCTTTTCAATTTTCTCAATAACTTCTTGTCTTTCTTTTCGGATAGACACTCGAGCGTCTTCCATCTTTGATTTTAGTACCTTCGCAATTTTTCCTCTAGTTTCCTCTGTAAGCATTGGAAAAATCACTCTTACACCTGAGTCACCAGCTGCAGTAGAAAGACCAAGTCCGCTGTCTATGATGGCTTTTTCAAGTATTTTAATCTGACCTTTGTCCCATGGTGCCACAAGAAGTGTTCTTGAGTCCTCGATTGAAATAGATCCAATATTTTTAATTGGTTGCTGCGCTCCATAAACTTCTACATTTATTGAGTCCAAAATAGCAGGGCTCGCCATACCGGTGTGCACCTGTGAATATTCTTTTTTAAGCCATTCTTCAGTTTCATGAAAGGCTTGTTTTGCTTCATTTAAATTAATCATATGTGGTTAGTATACTTGAATGCTGTTATTTTCCCAATTGTTGACAATCTACTATTATCATGATAATAATAGAAAAAATAAACTAATAGTTCTTAAACATGAAAAACTCTGAAAATACTTCATTTGAAGATTTTTTTAATTCAGACAAAGTTCAGTACTACGTAAGCAAATCAATTGCTTTTTGTTTTCTATTTTTATTTTGCTATTGGATGTGGAGATTAACAAGCACGACACATACAATCATGGCGGTTGCTATCGGGTTGGATATAACAATCGTTATATACAATAAGTATTTCAAAAAGGGGTACTCAAAAGGAACGGTAGCCATGCATTATTTGGGAATATTTCTTTTTTGCCTACCTTGGCATATTGGAGATAATCTCTACTCTGTTTTTGGAGGAAAAAATGACAGAGGTTCAGTTTATTCGATTGTTGGCCTTTACCAAGATGCTGCAGGTACAGCATTTTCTCTTGGACCAAGTGTCTATCAGAGATCTAAAGGTAGCTCTGTAACAATGGTTGGCTGCAGTTTCTATCAAAAATCAGACAAAAATAACTATGTCATCATAGGAGTATCCGGCTCTCAAGAAGCCTTAGAAAGTAACTATATCATTTTTGGTATATCTGGTTATCAAGAGTCAATTGTTGGTTGCAACAACATGGTCGCTGGCATATCTTTTTATCAGAAATCTATGGATGACAACCTTGTGGCAATTGGAATAGCTGGCTATCAAGAAGCGACAGATTGGAACTTGGTGATAGCGGGAATCTCTGGTTACCAGAAAGCAGATAGTTCAAATGTTTTGTTTATTGGGATAGCTGGCTACCAAAGATCTCAAGTTTCTTCCGGAATTCTGTTTGGAGTGTCTGGCTATCAAGAATCAGGCCAAGACGCGAAGACAATTATAGGGATAGCTGGTTACCAGAAAGCAGATACCATTTTTAATATTGGTCTCGTTGGTGCTCAAAGATATCAAGGATATGCCGAGAATTACGGTCTCCACTTATCCAGAGAAAAGTACTGAGTAAGACTAAAAAGCCTCACCAAATTTGGTGAGGTTTTTTTATTTGAATTATTTAAGGTGTTGACAAAAGTATCTTTATATGATAAAGTATTAAAAACGTTTAATTATATAATGATCCTTACATGAAAAAGTTAGCAGTTCAAATACCTGGTATAACAGATCTAATCGGTCTTGATTTACCTGACTTCAAACTTGAAATTCTTCTTCAAGAAGATACACTACTCAACACACTTAGTGGTGACACAACAATCGGATCTGTTTTTTTTAGAACAGAGTCAGAAAACAACTACCGAGTAACTCAGAAAGCTCCTGGAACAATCAATGCTGGGAAGTGGGTTGTCCAGAATGGAAGAACCCAAGAAGAAACTCCTTTGACCTTCGGTGAGATGCATTTTTGCAAACTTGACCTTGGTAAGAAGTTTTATTTTGGAAATTTCATGACAACCAGAGTGAAGCAAGTAGTTGTGGTAACAAGCAAAAAGTGCGATCCTGCTGAAAAACTCTCAAGCAGTCTGATGATTGGTCGTTTTTACCAAATGATGAAACGAGCTATCGCTTAAGTTAATCGAATCAGAGATTAAAAGCCTCACCAATTGGTGGGGCTTTTTTATTTTCTAAATTTAGAAAGCTAGAGCCACATACTCGGCGATCATCTTAGCTGGAGCACCTGGGTTTGCAAGCATTTGTCTTAGCACTGGAAGTGCACGAAGAAGATCTTCGTACTTCCCTATTTCTTTTTTACTATATGTATATTCTTCTAAGTCTCTAAAAAAGTTCAGGAGTGCATCTCTTTTCTCATCAGATTCTTCTATTGAAAGAAATTTTTCTTCTATATATGAAATACGTTTCGGGGCAGGCATAGAGACAAAGCTCTCCGCCTCTTTCATAACAGACTCACTTTGAAGAGTGTGTTTTTGAACACGAGATATTATGGTTGGTAGAAGCTCTAGCTCATTTGGGATCACTAAAAATATTCGCTCTCCTTCTTTTACATCTTCCATCATCTTCAAAAGTGCATTCTGAGCTTGAGTGGTAATAAATGACCCAGAACATACTATTGTTTTTTGACCACTTAATGATCTCTGGTCATGTGTATCCTGAAGAAGTCTAATGTCGTCTATTGAAATAGTCGTCTTCTCTATCAGAAGAAAATCATCTCCAGCGCTTGGCACACCTATTAGAGTAAGAGTCTCTTTCAAAAATCTCAACCCTTGGTCAAGATCTCTTGTGTAAATAACGTAGCTTCCCTCTTTAGAAATATCCATGATTATCTTTTTGATATAATTGATCTCTTGTAAGTATCAAGATGCTCAAGAGCAGCTCCAAGGCCTTTTGCCACACAATACTCTGCATCATCAGCAAGACGAGCTTTTACACCTGTCTTTCGATAAACAAGTTCGGGGAAATTTCTAAGTAGAGATGAACCTCCTGTCATTATAATTCCTTGATCGATAATATCTGAAGCTAGCTCAGGTGGAGTTTCTTGAAGCACATCTTTGATTGCTCGAACAATTGCCTTGAGTTCTGTATCAAGAGCTTTTACGATTTCATTTGTTGATACTTGCGCTGTTCGGGGAAGACCTTGTATAAAGTCTCTTCCCTTTATTGTGGTTGTTAGTTCCTCCTCAACAGCAATAGCAGAACCGATTTTAATTTTTACATCTTCAGCTGTTTTATCTCCAATAGCCAAGTTGAAAGTCTTTTTAATATAATCAGCGATTGCATGGTCAATTTTGTCTCCAGCTACTTTTACAGAAGTACATGCCACAATCCCCCCAAGAGAAATTACAGCTACGTCAGTAGTCCCCCCACCAATATCCACAATCATGTGACCTCGTGCATCATTAATTGGAATTCCAGCCCCAATAGCGGCTAGAACAGGCTCCTTAACAACACTAGCTGATCTTGCACCAGCTTTGATAGCAGCTTCCACAACAGCACGTCTCTCAGTAGATGTAACTCCAGCTGGAACAGAGATCATTACGTCTGGTTTAAAAAAGGAAAATTTTCCTAGAACCTTGTTCATAAAATATCGAAGCATGGCTTCTGTAACTCGGTAGTCTGCGATCACTCCATTTCTCATGGGTCGATATGCAACTATATTTTCAGGGGTTCGCCCGATCATGTCTTTTGCTTCAATTCCGATAGCAAGAACTCTCTTGTCATCTTCAGAAACAGCAACAACAGAAGGCTCATTTAGAACAACACCCTTCCCAGGTTCAAAAACTAGAACGTTCGCCGTTCCAAGATCAATCCCTAATTTTTTTGAGAAAAATGCCATAGATAGGGCGATTATAGCACAAGTGATTAAGGGGTGCATATTAGAAAATAAAAGATATTTTTAGGCAAAATTGTATTAAAAAAGCCAAGGGAATTTCCCTCGGCTCTTGTTATAAATCTCGAAACTCTCGAATGTTCGCCCCTAAGCCATTTAGCCTAGGAACTATATTCTGATACCCTCGTTTAATCTGATCAGCATTTCGGATCGTACTCTGACCCTCTGCAGCTAAAGCTGCAATTAGTAAGGCCATACCAGCACGAATGTCTGGAGAATCCAAAACCTTTCCTGAAAGATGACGTTTTGACCCACCAAAACCGTAAACTGAAACTAGCTTTGATGTTGCTCTGGTAATTGCAGCACCCATGTCATTTA
>Ga0100379_10002635_pt1 | contig 16835 bp, 17 predicted proteins | sample CryGeymeta201503_FD_80418 | JGI IMG/M metagenome (GOLD analysis project Ga0100379, IMG submission 80418) | Groundwater microbial communities from Crystal Geyser aquifers in Utah, USA - Crystal Geyser metaG 2015-03 | ecosystem: Environmental > Aquatic > Deep subsurface > Groundwater | place...
TTCCCTCCACTGCGGTTAATTCTTCAATATTTACCGGCATTTTCTTTTTGAGTTCTTGATGCTCTTTGATTTTCCCGGTTTTTATATATTCAACAATTTTTTCGGCCATGCTTTGACCAATGCCGGGAATTTTTTTTAATCCCTCAAGCCCTTGTCTTTTATAGATATTTTCAACATCCTCAGATAAAGTTTCCAAACTAATAGCCGCTTTCTCATAAGCCTGAGGCTTAAAAGCAATGTCTTGCATTTCAAGATAGACAGCAATCTCGTAAAAAATTTTAGCAATTTCCTGGCTGGTCATATTTTTGCGATATATCTTATATGTCTTATGTCTTACAATTGTGTTTTATCTAACTATCTAAGAACTTGTTAGAGGCTGACGCCATCGTGCCTACCTTGTCCAGTCAACTGGACATCGCATCTACTCGTCCAGTTAATTGGGCGCTATATTAAATACTGATATATCAAAAAGAATTTAAAAATCGCCAGCGACCCCTGCCGGTAAAGGTTGGAAATTTTGGGTAAAGCCCGTTATTCTTTGTTCTTTCTAATACGGGCTGCCTAAAGTTTTTTCGGAGAACTCTTTTCTTATTAAGAAAGCCTCTTTTTACAAAACCAACAGTGGTTGGTGAAACATCTAAAATCCTACCAATTTCTCGCTGGCTTAACCCTTGTTTGGCGAGAGAAATAATAGCCATTCGTTTTTTAAGCATAATTCGTTCAGCGGGAGTAAAAAATCTGTTAAACAGTTTTACAAAATCTTTTTTAGTTCTTGCCTTCTTCACTTTCTGTATAAAGTTTCTCCAAACAAAATTACTTAAATTATTTTCCAAGTATTTTTTATTTATATTTACCATAATGGGAATAAATTTATAATTTATATAGTATAGTCAAGTATATCTGTCCAGTTGACTGGACGGTGATTGATAAATAAATTCTACCTGATATGCCTGCGTTCTGGGAAGACTTTTTCTAATTTATCCCTTTTAATTAAAAATTTATAAAGGAAAATATTTAAGAAAGTGGCGATAAAATAAAAAATTGAGGCTAATATAAAAACAATATTAAAGCCAAATTCATCAGCCAAGAATCCCGCCGAAAAAGTGGTAATAACTATCCCGATTCCCAATGCTCCGGAATTAATACTCCATTCAAAACCAATTCGGAATTTATCAACATGGCGGGTAAAAATTGAATACCAGGGGATAACATATAAAGCACCAGCCAAAGCCATTAATCCCTGAACCAAGAAAAGCTGCCACGGCTTAAAAACGAAAATATAAAAAAGAGGGACGATGCTAAATAAAAAAGAACCGAAAATTAAGGCGCCTAAATCGTCTTTTTCGCCTTGATGCTTATCTAAATACCGGGAAAGCGGTAGTTGGATAACCGATTTCACTAACCAATAAATTACCAAAGCAATGCCGGCAATTTTTATTTGACCAGGGGCAATTTTAGAAATAATAAAAATCGCGAAAACCGGCGCCAAAAAACCGTCAGCCGCATTCACAAATGAATTGGAAGTTATTAAAATTTTGATAATTTTATTCATTTTTAATCTGAATTCGCTATTATCTCACCGATCTGTCCAGTTAACTGGACAGGTGGCTAAATGCTTGCCTCTGTAATAATATTTGAATTATATTTTAACTAATATTTATGTGTTTAGTGAAATAAATTTAATTTCATTGTTCTCTAAAACTACTTTAATGTTGCCGCCTTTAACAGCTTCGCCTCTTAAGATTTTTTCCGCCAAGGGGCTGCGGATTTTTTCCGAAATCACGCCTCTTAAAGGTCGGGCGCCAAAAACTGGGTCAAAGCCTAATTCAGCCAGTTTTTTAATTACCGGCTCTTCAAAAATCAAATTAATCCCCTGGACTTCAGAGACGGTCTCAGCCAAATCTTGAAGCTGAAGCTTGGTAATGGCTTCAATATCCGAAGGAGAAAGAGTTTTAAAAACAATAATGTCGGAAAACCGATTAAGTAGTTCCGGCTTGAAATAATCGGTTAATTTTTTCTTTAATTCTTCGGTAATTGTTTCAAATGGCGTGTGGGCCTCAATATGGGTTTTAATAAAATCCGAATGAGCATTAGAGGTGGCAATAATAATGGTATTGGTAAAATCAACTGTTCGGCCCAAGTTATCAGTTAATCGGCCTTCGTCAAAAACCTGCAAAAACAGATTTAAAATATCCGGATGGGCTTTCTCAAATTCGTCCAGTAAAATCAAACAATAAGGTTTTTGAATAACTGCCTCGGTCAGATTGCCGGCAATCCGGCCATCCGGCGAGCCGATAAACCTAAAAATACTCTGCTTGTCCTGATATTCACTCATATCAAAGCGGAGCATCATATTTTCCGAGCCAAACTGAATTTTAGTTAAAATTTTAGAAAGTTCGGTCTTACCCACCCCGGTTGGTCCGACAAAAAGAAAAACCGCAATCGGTCCGCCTTTTCGAGAAAGGCCGCTTCGATATTCTCGCAGAGCCCGGCTAACTGCTTTTACCGCCTCTTCCTGGTTAATTAATCTTTGGTGAATTATTTTTTCCAGATTTAACAATTTTTCCGCCTCCTCTTTGCCGGCTCGATGAATAGGAATATTAGTTTTTCTTTCAGTAATGGAAATAATGTCATTGGGGGATAAAACTTTGGCGCCTTTTTGAGTGGCATCAGCCAAGGATTCTTTTAAAAGCTCTTCGGCGCTGGAAGGCAATAATTTATGCCGAAAATATTTATGAGCCAAAATTACGGCCTGTTTTATGGCTCCGAAACTAATAATAATTTTATATTGATTCTCCAAAATAATACTGTCATAAGTTAAGAGTTTAATCGCTTCGTCTTCAGTGATTTCATTAACCCGAATAATTTCAAAAGCATTGGCAAAATCACTCTGAGATTCAATTATTTGTTTAAATTCTTTAGGATAAGTGGCGCCAACAACCGGAAAAGCATCACTGACAAGGACCGGAATAAGAATATCAGCCGCGCTTAAATATTGAGGCCCTGAGGTTTTGGATAAATTATGAATGTCAGGAACATATAAAATAATGTTATCAGCTAAAATAACTTCTTCAATTATTTTATTGACCCGAGCCGAAACTTCTTCGCTTGAAGCGCCGGAAATCAAATTACCGACTGACAATGCCACCAATCTTTTATCAAAAAGAGAATTCGGCACTTTGTCTTTAATTATTTCAAAAGCCAGGTGAGCCACTAAAGTTTCTTTGCCGCTGCCCGGCTCACCGACTAAAAGCGCATTAGCCTTGGTTTGTCGGGACAAAATATCAACCATTCGGTCGTATTCAACTTCGTGGCCAATTAAAAACCCAGCTTTTTGTTCCCGGGCCAAATCAGTAAGGTCAACAGAATATTTGTCAAGAGTCGGCGTTGGTCTGGCAGTCCAAGCCCGGTTCATAAAGCGGTGCCGGATTTTATAAGGTCGGTGAGCAAATCCGCCTAAGCTAGGAGGTAAACGCTTTAACCACCTGAATTTCTTCCGAAAGCGGCCAAAAATTAAGGCATTTTCTAAGTCATTGCTGGCAATCGAAAACAAGTTGAAAATTCGGTTGACTTTTTCGCTAGCCACAAAACTCAAACCTGAAAAAAGATTTCGCGGTTCAATAAATCGCTCTTGGCTGACCAAACTTAGCTGGAAAGCTTTTTTCAACAAGTCCCCAATTTTATCAATCAAATCTTGCCGTGAATTTTTGGGCTGGCTCAGCACAGGTTTTTTTGTTTCTTTGAGTAAATCGTCAATTTTTTGTTCGAATTCTTTTAAAGGCACGTCCATCCGGAGCAGTCCCTCTTCAATATCACGATTCTCAAGCAAGAATTTCATTAAATAAAGGAAAAAATCATTATTTGTTATTAATGCTTTTTCCAGGGCCCGTTCTAAAATCCCCAAACTGGCCGGAGTAAAATATTTCGCAACATTAATTTTCTGGTTAGGTTGTATTTTTAAATCAGTCAGCGACCTCTCGGCCTGGTTAAAATGAATCAATCGGTCAATTAAAAATAACAAACCTAAGACTCCTAACCAGAAAAGCCATTTGATATCAGACATTAAAAGGGTAGCCACGGCCGCGATTAGAATTATATAGAGGCAGTAGATAATTAACCGCGTTAATAATCGTTCGATGACATTCATTTTTAAACGCGGCTCGGAAAAATAAAAATTAGTCATAGAGAATCTTATAAATTATATACGGCAAGACTGCTAACCAGGCCAAATAAATAAAAATCGCAACGGCTATTATTATGATATAAATAATTCCTCCGCTCATTAATCTCGCGGTTCGGAAAAAAAATCCTAAAGTATAACCAATCAGTGTTTGGTCCTGATAAAGAGGATGAAAAAGATGTTTGACGGTAACTTTAAAAGCTAATTTTCGGTCAAATTTTTCCAAGAGAGAAATAATAAAGTGGCTATAGATTTTAAAACTGTTAAAATACCAATGCCGGAGAAACTCGATGAGCCGATAAAAAAAACGATTGATAAGATAGGTAACAAGATTCATTGTGGGCGCGGAAGGAATCGAACCTTCGACCCCATTCTTATCAGGAATGTGCTCTACCACTGAGCCACGCGCCCAAATTATTTAATTATTCCCAACTTTTTTAATCCTTCCAAATTAAATCTGGTGGTTTCTTTGGCTTTTAGCGATTCCTGATCTAAAGCGCTTCTGGTATTTTTCACCAAAAAATTTATTGAATAAATAATAAATCCAACTATTATCAATAGTAACAGAACACCGGTTATTATAAATATTAATTCTCGATGTTTACGCATTAAAATGAAAATACCTGGCCAGTCAGTAGTGCCTTAAAACTGCCATCTTGCCGGGTAAAATCAAGCATTCTCAGTTTAATAAGATACCGGGCGGTTTCAAAAGATTTCAGAAAATTTATGAAATTATCCAAAGAGCCCTGACCAGTTATAGAAAAACTAGTTTGTCTTAGTCCGGTACCGTTTTCGGAAATTTCTTCTCCAAGAGTTGAATTTATATCAACCTGGGCCTGCCTGGCAATCATACTCAAGTCGCGGGGAAAACTCACCAATTGATCCCGCTTGGGTAAAATGCCTTCTAACTGAACAGTATAATTTTGAGCCTGTTCCGCCTCCTTGCTTAATGCAGCTAAAGATTCGGTTGATTGAAGACGGAAAAGCAATTCTGCTCTGAGCCGTCCAATTTGCTCGGTTTTTCCGGTAATATCCGAACCTACAAAAAACAAAGTCATTACTAAAATCAAACAAATTCCCAAAGGAATGCCGATATTAATTAACAAGCGTTTTTTGAAATTCATACGCTTCGCTTTATCTACGAAATTACGAATTTGATACGAATTTACGAATATTTTAAAATTCGTATATTCGTAAAGGATTCGTACATTCGTAGATGTTATTATATAATAAAATCCAATGCAACTCAATACATTAAAGATAAAAACTATCTTAAAGGAAAGCAGACAATACCCCTCTTTATTAAAAGAAATTCCCATCCCAGCTTCAAGAATTTATGTTTTGGGAGAGTTGCCGGATGATCCGCCAGCCGCTGGGCCCAAAATAGCCATTGTCGGCACTCGTAAAGCGACTAGTCAGGGTCGTTCAATCGCTAAAGAAATGGCTAAAAAATTGTCCGAGAGAGGAATGATAATTGTCAGTGGTCTAGCAATGGGAATTGACACAGCCAGCCATGAAGGGGCAGTAGCGGTCGGCAATAAAACAATCGCGGTCTTGGCCTGCGGCCTTGATACTATTTATCCCTACCAGAATGAAAGTCTGGCTAGAAAAATTCTGGAACTCGGTGGCGCCATTATTTCCGAATACCCGGTTGGCACCCCAGCTTTCCCGAATCAGTTTTTGGAACGCAACCGGATTATCAGCGGTTTGAGCGTTGCTACTATTATTATAGAAGCGCCGAAAGAATCCGGCGCCTTGGTAACTGCCCGCTTAGCCGCGGAACAAGGTCGGGAAGTTTTTGTTATACCCGGCCCGATAAATAACCCAAACTATTACGGTTCGCACAAATTAATCAGAGACGGAGCAAGGTTAGTTGCTTCAATAGACGACATTTTGGAAGATTTGGGGATTAATATCGGCATAAATCAGCTTCCATATCAGCATAAATCAGCGTTTATAAAAGACGAAAACCAGCTGCTTATTTTAAAAACGATTCAGGAGGCTGGTCAGCCGCTGAATATTGACAAAATTATTGAACTCACCAAACTTAAACCTCAAGTTGTTAATCAGGCAATAGCGATTTTGATAATTAATGGTCTGATTAAAGAGACCGAAAAAGGATACACAATTTAGCGAGAATTTAGTAAATAGAAAATAGAATCTAGAATTCTACTTTCTACTTTCTACTTTCTACTTTCTATCGTGAATCTCATTATTGTAGAGTCGCCAACCAAAGCTAAAACTATCAGCGGCTTTCTCGGCAAGGAATACAAAATTGAGTCTTCTTACGGTCATATTCGGGATTTGCCGAAAAGCAAACTGGGTATTGATATTGAAAACAATTTTGAACCGCAATATATAATTCCGGTTAAAGCCCGGAAAAGAGTAAATCAACTTAAAAAAGAAGCAGAGAAAGCTGAAATTACCATTTTGGCGACAGATTCGGATAGAGAAGGCGAAGCGATTGCTTGGCACTTGACTGAAGCCTTAGGCCTCGGAATTTCCAAACAAATTCCAAAAGTTCAACGTATTATTTTTCACGAAATTACCAAGTCCGCTATTGAGGAAGCCCTGAAAAATCCCCGGGGCGTTGATATGGATTTAGTTGCTAGCCAGCAGGCGCGCCGGATTTTAGACCGCTTAGTCGGTTATAAACTTTCTCCCTTTTTATGGGAAAAGATAATGAAACGGCTTTCAGCTGGCCGGGTGCAGTCAGTGGCTTTGCGATTAATTGTTGAAAGAGAAGAAGAAATCAGGAATTTTAAACCGGAAGAATACTTCACGATTTCTGCAGTACTGCAGAAATCGCAAATCCTAAATCCTAAATCCGAAATCCTAAACACTATTGAGGCGAATTTATATAAAATCAACAACGAAGTAATTCCCAAATTAGGTATCAAAACCGGAGAAGAGGCAGAAAAAATTGTAAAAGACCTTGAAAAATGCGAATATAAAGTTTTAAAAATTGAAAAAAAAGAAGTAAGGAAAAATCCTTTGCCGCCTTTTACGACCAGCACTTTACAGCAGGAGGCCTCAAAAAGACTACGCTATTCAGCCAAACAAACAATGCGTTTAGCTCAAAATCTTTACGAAAACGGGCTGATTACTTATCACCGAACAGATTCACTTAATTTATCTAAAGAATCAATCCGCCAGGCAGCAGGATGGATTGAAAAAAATCTCGGCAAAGAATATGCCATTCAGGCGCCTCGGTTTTTTAAAACCCAATCCCGCCTAGCCCAGGAAGCGCATGAAGCAATCAGGCCCGCCCAGCCGGATTTAATTCCGGAAAAAATTAAAGTAAAACTTTTTCAGGAGAAAAATTTATACGATTTAATCTGGCGCCGCTTTATTGCCTCGCAACTGCCGCAAGCCCGCTTCGATTCTACCCGCATAGAAATCGCCGCCAAAAACTCCCTAATTACTAATTACTATTTACTAATTACTAATGGCAATATTCTCCGCTTTGACGGCTTCTTAAAAATCTGGCCAATTCAATTTGAAGAAACCGAACTGCCGTTGCTTGAAGAAAATGAAGAGCTAAAACTAATCAAGGTCAGTCCTTTTCAGCATTTTACTGAGCCAGCGGCCCGATATAACGAAGCCAGCTTAATTAAAACCTTGGAAAAATACGGCATTGGCCGGCCCTCAACTTATGCGCCAATTATTTCAGTCATTCAGGAACGAAATTATGTTTATAGAAATGAACAGCGCCGGTTTCAGCCAACAGAAATTGGTGAGTTAGTTAATAAAATTTTGGTTGAGCATTTTCCGGAAATCGTTGATATTCAATTCACTGCCCAGATGGAGGAAGAACTTGATGAAATCGCTCAAGGTAAAGAGAAGTGGCAAAAAGTAATAGGGGATTTCTATCAGCCATTTGCCGAGAATCTTGAGAGAAAATATCAAGAAGTGGAAAAGCAAAAACCGGTTGAAGAAAAAACAGAAGAAGTTTGCGAAAAATGCGGCAAACCAATGGTTATTAGATATGGTAAGTTTGGAAAATTCTTGGCTTGCTCCAGCTTTCCCGAATGCCGGAATACGAAAACAATAACCATGATGATGACTAATGACAAAGGCGAAAATTTAAAATGCCCCAAATGCCAAGAAGGAGAAATTATCAAGCGCCGAACCAAAAAGGGCCGCTTCTTCTACGGCTGCTCAAGATATCCTGATTGCGATTACGCGAGTTGGAGCAGGCCTAAATAAATATTAATTTACAAAGATGGATATCAAGGAGATTTTAGATGAAGTCCAAAAAACAAGAGAATTAGCAGAAGACGACGTTAATTTGCTTCGTCGGGCTTTTGATTTTAGCCAAAAAGTTCATTCCGGCCAAAAAAGAAAATCCGGCGAACCCTATTTTAATCACGCTTATCAAACTGCCTTAAAATTGGCCGAGTGGCAGTTGGACGTTCCAACGATCGCCGCTGGCTTACTTCACGATGCTGCTGAAAATGCCGGAATCAGCCCTGATGAACTTAAAAAAGAATTTGGTGAAGAAATTGCTTTTTTAGTTGACGGTGTCAGTAAATTGGGCCGGTTAAAATATCGCCGCCCCGACAAGTCGGGGCGAGCCTCGCCTGTGAGTTATTTACCTGAGGCAAACTCACAGGCGGGGGGAATAATGGGGCAGGCCGAGACGCTCTGTAAAATGATTTTGGCTTTAAGCCAGGACTTAAGAGTTGTTCTTATTAAATTAGCTGACCGGCTTCATAATATGAAAACTCTTTCCAGCCTTCCGGCCCAAAAACAGAAAAGAGTGGCTTTGGAAACTTCGGAAATTTATGCTCCCTTGGCTTATCGTTTGGGAATGGCCAATTTGGCTGGTGAACTTGAAGATTTAGCCTTTCCCTATCTTTGCTCCAAGGAATATCAATGGCTTTTGGAAAACGTCAAAGAACATTACGAAGAGCGCAAAAATTATTTAGAAAAAGTTAAGCCGATTATTGAAAAATCCTTGAAAGAGCAGGGGATTGAACCAATAAAAATTGACCTCCGGGCAAAACGCTACAGTTCTCTTTATAAAAAACTTTTGCGCTATGATATGAATTTAGAACAGATTTACGATTTAGTGGCTTTAAGAATTATTGTTAAAACGGTTGAAGAGTGTTACGCGGCTTTGGGAATTATTCACCAGTTCTGGCCGCCTTTACCCGGCCGAATTAAAGATTACATTGCTCTGCCAAAACTCAATGGTTATCGCAGTTTACATACCACGGTTTTTTGTCTGGAAAATAAACCAACTGAAATTCAAATTAGAACTTTAGAGATGCATGAAGAAGTGGAAAACGGTATCGCTGCTCACTGGGCTTATGAACAGAAAAAGGGGACAAAAGAGTATTTAGAGGAAAAACCGATTTTTGCCGATAAAAAAGAATTGCTCTGGGTTCAGCAATTAAAAAATTGGCAAAAGGATTTTTCTGAATCTGAAGAATTCTTACAGTCGCTAAAATTTAATTTCTTTAAAGACCGGATTTTTACCATTACTCCTAAAGGAGAAGTAATTGATTTGCCGGCTGGCGCCACACCAATTGATTTTGCTTACGCGATTCACAGCGATATCGGCGATAGATGTATTGGCGCTAAAGTTAATAATAAAATTATGCCCTTGGATTACCAACTTCAGTCCGGCGACCTGGTGGAAATCCTTACCCAAAAAAGCAAAAAGCCTTCAGAATCATGGCTGAATTTTGTCAAAACCAGCCAAGCCCGAAAAAAAATTAAGTCCGGCCTCAGGCAATCAGCTGGCCCTTATCAAAAAAAATTACAGACCGAATTTAAAATCACAGTGGCTGACCGTATCGGCATTTTGAAAGACATTACAACTGTTATTTCCCGGTCTCACATAAACATCGTCAAAGTCAGCGTGCCGGAGACCGGCCATTTCCCGAACTTGAGGATTCGCTGTGATTTAAGTGATAAAAAAAGAATTGAAAAGTTAATCCTAAAGTTAAAGAAAATAAAAGGAGTGAGGAAAATAAGTTATAAGATGATATAGTGTTAGTCATTTAGTCATTAAGTCGTTGTCATTACTCGTCGTCAATTTCTCAATAATTCCCTGAATTTCTTCAGGGGAGTAAAAAGTAATAATGATTTTTCCTCCTTTTTCAGCGGGTTCGATTTTAACTTTGGCGCCTAAAAGTTCGGTAAGTTTTTCTTGGAGATTAAGGATTTCCGGGTCAACGATAATTGACTGTTGATTATTGACCATTGACTTTTGACTGTCGGTTTTTTTAATTCGGTTGCGGAGCTCTCTGACGCTTAAATTATTCGCCAATAATTCTTTGAAAAGATTTTGCTGTTGGGTCAAATCTTCAATGATTAAAAGTAGTCGGGCCTGGCTTTCGTTAATTTGATTTTTAGCCACTGCTTCCTGAATTTCGCTGGCTAGATTTAAAAGCCGCAAAGTATTGGCAATGGTTTCCCGGCTTTTGCCGATTTTAGCGGCAATTTCTCTCTGAGTCAGGCCGAATTCATCCTGGAGTTTGGCGTAAGCCCGAGCAGTTTCAATGGGATTAAGGTCAGTCCGCTGAAGATTTTCAATAATCGCCATTGCCAATTGTTCGGATTTTTTGGAAATATTTTTAATAATTGCCGGCACTCTTTCCCAGCCCAGCATTTTGGCGGCCATTAGCCGCCTTTCGCCGGCAATCAACTGGTATTCCACTTTAGTGCCGAACTCCACTTCTTTTTCAATTTTTGAAATCACGAGCGGTTGGAGAATGCCGAATTCCCGAATTGAAGCTGCCAATTCTTTTAGAGATTCCTCGTTAAAATCCCGGCGCGGCTGATGAGGATTGGGTTTGATTTTGTCGGTTTCAATATAAAAGATGGCTTCGGTCGCAGCCGATGCCTTTCTACCGGAACCGGCTGTCTCCGACCTCCAGCGGGTTGGAGCAGCCTTGACTCTCGCTCCGCCGACTCCGACTTCGTCGGAGACCGAGCTCGGCGGAGCTCCGAGACATTCCGTACGAAAGACATCGGCTGCTTCCTTGGGCGGAGTTGTTTGTGCAGGCTTCGGAGAAGAAAAATTTTTTTCCCGTGGTTGGGGTTGTTGGTCGTCCGATTGTTGATTTTTTTTGGGAATCAGCGATTCCAGTCCTTTGCCTAACATTATTCTAGAATCTAGAAAATAGAAAATAGAATCTAGAATTTTATTTATTCTACTTTCTACTCTCTAATCTCTAATTTCTATTTTCTCTTTCTATTATTTCCCTTGCTAATTTTTCATAGGCTTTGGCGCCTGAAGAGTTGGGATTATATAAAATAATCGGCTTGCCAAAACTTGGGGCCTCGGCCAGGGCCACGCAGCGGGGGATTTCAGTCTCAAAAACATAGTGCGGAAAATGCTGTCTGATTTCTTTGGTAACTTCCCGGGAAAGTTTCTCCCGTTTATCATACATTGTTAACAAGGCTCCGGCAACTTTAATTTGTCGGCCTAAATTGTTATTGATTAAATCAATTATTTCCAAAAGCTGACCCAGACCTTCTAAACTGTAATATTCGCACTGAATAGGAATTAAAACTTCGTCAGCCGCCACCAAGCCGTTGACAGTTAATAAATTTAAACTGGGCGGCAAATCAATAAATACATAATCATACTGGTGCCGGAGCCGGTTGATAAACCGACGCAAATAATATTCTCTTTCCGGTAAATTAACTAATTCCACCAAGGCGCCAGCCAAATGCTGATTAGCCGGAATCAAATGATGATTGAAAATTATTGTGTTCTTAATTAAATTTTCAATCTGGCTATAGCCCAAAATTCCGTGATAGATGGTGTCGGCAATGTTTTTGGGGTCTATGCCTAATCCAGAAGTGGCATTAGCCTGAGGGTCAAAATCAATCAGCAAAACTTTTTTGCCCAAAACCGCCAGATAGGATGAAAGCGAAACACAGGTTGTTGTTTTTCCAACTCCGCCTTTAGCATTACAAATTGTGATTACTTTTGCCATACTCCTTTACTATAGTAGTTAAAAATTGTAATATTATCAATAAAAATTAAATGCAGAATTTTGCCCGGGTGTCGGAATTGGCAGACGATCACGACTCAAAATCGTGTGGGAGTAATCCCGTGTGGGTTCAAGTCCCACCCCGGGCACATAAAAATCTCAGCCTCGAATTAAGGCGATTTATCGCTATTTTTTTGGTTTTTCTGGAGCGTGGACTTATATCTGGAGTGCACTATAATTATAAATGAATAAGATTGTTACTATGACTTACCACACTCCTGAAAAAATTTATCTGACCGCAGCTGGGTTGGAGAAATTTAAGAAAGAACACAAAGGGTTGCAGAAAATTAGAAATTCCAAAATTATTGACCAAGAGGAATTGATTCGGCTCAATAAAAGAATAGAGGAACTCGAGCTAATATTTAAAAGCTATGAGTTGATTAAAGTACCGCCAAAAAATAGGCAGGGAATAGTCGGTTTGGGAGCAACCGTGGTAGTTGAAATTGATGGCCAGGTTGATGAATTTACCATCGTTGGAACTTTAGAAGTTGAGCCATCAAAGAATAAAATTTCCGACAAATCGCCAGTTGGTCAGGCTCTGTTAGGCAAAAAAGAAGGTGAGCTCATAGAAATAAAAACTTCCATCATTCACCATAAATGTCGAATAATCAGAATAAATTATCAAAATGAATAGCATTAAAAAATTTAAAGTTAATTTAGAAAATCTTTCTTCTCGAGAAAGGGCGATTTTTAAAAAATTAATCCGCGCCGCTGAATTGATTGCCGGCCTTTATCTTAAACAAAAAAACAAAAAATATCCCGGAGCTAATTTTTATCCGCCTAATGTCAGCATTGAAGAGATAAAAAAAGCTGCCAGAAACAACCCTTCTATTTTAAATCCCTATACTTTTGTTGAGCGAACAAAATCAGAAGAATTAAAAGCAATTCCTTATCATATTAAATTTAAGAAAGAATTAAAACCGATTAGCAAATTTCTTGAAGACGCAGCCGACCTTTCCGAAGATAAAAATTTTTCTTTATATCTTCGAAGCCGGGCTCAATCATTGCTTGATGGCAACTACGAAAAAAGCGAAATTATTTGGCTGAAGACAGAACCTTTTAAATTTGGTTTTGTCATTGGCCCGATTGAGCGATATCTTGATAAATTATTTTTTACCAAGTGCGCCTATCAATCTTGGGTGGGAATTCTTGATGAGGAAGAAACAGAAAAGGCAAAAGAAATTAAAGATATTATCTTGACCGGCCGAAGTAAAATTTTAGACAAATCAGAAAAAGTAGATGTCTCTAAAGTAGGCATCAGAGTAGACAAAACCGCTGTTTTCTCCGGGTTAATCGCCGATTGTATGTTTACCGGAACTAATCTCCCTAATGATGTCAGGGTGATGAAAAAATACGGATCAAAATTGACAATATTTGAGACCTCGCTAAAAGAAAAATTTGACCAGGACCATCTTCCAATTTTTCAGGCAGTTTTTGATAAAAAACTTCAAAAACGTTATTCCCAAAAAGAACTATATGAGGGTTCTTTAAGATGTATTATTTCTCATGAGTTGGCCCATAGCTTAATTCGTTATCGAGACGCGGAGAAACGATTGGAAAACCTTTTCCCAATTTTTGATGAACTTTACGCTTACATCTTAGGCATCCAGCGATGCGGCTTGGCTTTTCTAAAAGGCGTTTTTAGCCAGAAAGAATTAGAAGCGATTTTGATTATGCATATCTGCCGCAATTTTACCTGGTGGTTAGATTTATTTAAAAACGCCGATGTCTATCATTACGCCGCTGGAGCAGCCATTGCCTCCAATTTTTTCCTTCAGGAAGGGGCGATTAAAATTAGAGGCGGTATTTCTTGGCCAAATTTTACTAAACTATTTATCTGTATTGAGGAACTTTGTAAAATTCTTGATTATTATTTAGCAATCGGGAAATATGAGGAAGCTGAGATATTTATTAAAAATTACGGCTCTTTTGATATTTTTAAATATTTCTCTCCCCAGCTAAAGAAATTTATTAAATGAGCTATATGGAAGAATCGGCAACCCTTATTTACGAAGATAAAAATTTCTTAGCTGTTTATAAACCAGCAAACTTACTGGTGCATCCAGTTAAAAAGTCAAAGGTCAAAAGTCAAAGGTCAAAAGTTGATGAATTTACTTTAGTTGACTGGGTTCTTAAACGATATCCCGGAGTTAAAAATGTCGGCGACCAGCCAGAAATTCGACCGGGGATTGTTCATCGTTTAGATAGAGACACTTCCGGCGTCATTTTAATAGCCCGCAACCAGAAATATTTTGAATATTTAAAACATCTTTTTCAAACTCATCAAGTTAACAAAACTTATTTGGCTTTGGTTTATGGAGAACTTAAGCCGAAAACCGACATTATTAGAAAACCAATTCGCCTTAAGTCCGGCACTATTAAAAGAACAGTTTGGCGCGGCAAAATGGAAAAAGAGGCGATAACAGAGTATAAAGTTATAAAGTTTTTAAAGTTAAAACTTGATAAGGAAAAAGAACAGGCGTTTTCATTAGTAAGGGTGTTGCCGAAAACCGGCCGCACTCATCAAATCAGAGTTCATTTGTCTTCAATCGGTCATCCAGTTGTCGGTGATTCGCTTTACGGACCGAAAGAGAACCCTTTTGATTTAAAACGATTATTTCTTCATGCCAAATCTTTGGAATTCAGTACAGCCGAAGGTCGAAGAATTAAAATTGAAGCCGAATTACCCGAGGAGTTAAAAGAAATTCTTGACGGCCCTAAAAATAAAGATTAGTATAAAAGTTAGTTTAAATTCGTATATTTGTAATAAATAGACCCTCCGGGGATTCGCCTTTAGCGAAAATGTAATTTGTAGATTTAACATGATTCCGGAAGAAATTTTAAAAAAAATAAAACCCGGCGTCACGGTTTCGGTTCAGGACAAATTCGGCAGTTTTAAGGGAATGGTAATTACTCGAAAGCACGGCCAAGAAACTGGTGCCACTTTTATTATCAGAGCTGTTGTTGGCGGAGTGGGGGTGGAAAAAATTTATCCGATTCATTCACCTAATATTATTAAAGTAAAAATTTTAAGTTCGCCGAAAAAAGTTCACCGGGCAAAACTTTATTTTCTCAGAAAACTGTCCAAGAAAAAAATCCGCCAGAAAATCGGCAATGTGGCTTAGAACTTAAATTTACTAATTACCCATTATTTTTTGTTTTGTTTTTTTATAATATTAGGTATACGCTATTGACTTGAGGTATGATATAATAATATCAAGTATGGGATAAGAAAATATGAAGCCGTTAGAAAAGGTAAAAATTAAATGGTCGCCGGAATTCGCCTACGCAATCGGCCTTCTAGCGACTGACGGGAATTTATCTTCAGACGGAAGACATATTAATTTTACATCTAAGGATAGGAATCTCGTAAAAATTTTTTCAAAGTGTCTAGGGGTTAAAAATAAAATAGGAAAAAAGGCGCGAGCTAAAGAAAAGATTAAAAAATACTTTTATGTGCAATTTGGCGACGTGATTTTCTATAAATTTTTACTTTCAATTGGTTTGATGCCCAAAAAATCAAGAAGAATAGATACACTTATAATCCCGGATAAATATTTTTTTGATTTTTTACGTGGTCACCTTGATGGAGATGGAACTTTTATTTCTTATTGGGATCCGCGTTGGCGTTCAAGTTTCATGTTTTATACTATTTTTATTTCCGCTAGTAAAAAGCATATCGAGTGGCTTCGAGGGAGAATTTTTTGGAAGTTAAAAATTTGGGGTCATATTACGAAAAGCATCAATGATTCAATTTATTGTCTGAAATATGCCAAAAGAGAATCCTTGAAATTGCTCCCGAGAATATACTATGATAAAAAGGTAATTTGTTTGTCTAGAAAGCGAATAAAAATAGAGAAGGCCTTAAAAGTTAATAATAAACAATTATCAAATTATGCGCGGGTGTCGTAATTGGTAGCCGAGCAGGCTTGAGGTGCCTGTGGCCGCAAGGCCGTGGAGGTTCAAATCCTCTCCCGCGCACTCTTCGACTCGCTTCGCTCGCTCAGAGTAAACTATGCTCTGGGAAGCGAGGCGAAGAACCCTAAGCAAGTTGTTTTACAACTTGTCGAAGGGCTATACCAATTTGTTTAAAATAGTAATAGAAAAAGGACTCTTCACCTCTTGATTTAATTATTTGAAAGAATAAAATTAAGACAATGGAAGAAAATTTAGAGCAACAAAAACCATCAGTGTCAGGCCCGCCAGCGCCAGAAATTACTATTCGGACTATGGACTCGGATATTAAGGCGATTGAGCAGGGTGGAGGTGAAATGATTGCCCCGGCCGAAGAGCCAAGAACCGAAGCTAAACTTGATATTCCCGGCTACACTGGTCCGGAAAAACCGATTTTTGCTTCGACTGGCGCTATTTCTGCAGAACAGGAACAGCCGCTGGAGAAAAAGACAAATAAATGGAAAGTTATTGGAATAATTGTGGGAATTTTGATTGTGCTCGTGGGCTTCGGGCTTTTGGGATATTTTATTGTTTCCACTTGGCTTTTTCCCAAAGAAATGCCAGCGGTCCAGTAAATCAACGAATAACGAATCTGTCCGAATAAACGAATAAGCGAATTTTTTGAAATTAATATATTCGTTTATTCGTAAATTCGTAGTTTATTCGCTATTCGTTGATAGAGCGAA
>Ga0100379_10002649_pt1 | contig 16800 bp, 16 predicted proteins | sample CryGeymeta201503_FD_80418 | JGI IMG/M metagenome (GOLD analysis project Ga0100379, IMG submission 80418) | Groundwater microbial communities from Crystal Geyser aquifers in Utah, USA - Crystal Geyser metaG 2015-03 | ecosystem: Environmental > Aquatic > Deep subsurface > Groundwater | place...
CCAATCAGATAAATTACCAACACACCAAAAGACATGAAATAAAACAACAAAGTCATCATAAACTCACCTTTTTTGCCCAAATATTTTTTGGCTAGCCCCACCAATTGCATATTATCCCCTGCTTGATCAGCCACTTGCCCAAGCATTAGATTCATACCCATTATTAGAATACCAAACAAAACTAAATAGATTATTCCCACTAATAAACCAACTTTAGAAATAGCATAGGGCAAACTAAAAATACCAGCACCAACCGTAAAAGTCACAATCAGAGCCACCGCTTGAAAAAGATTTATTCTTTTTTTGAAAATACCATTGTGCTGGACAATACTGAGTTCTTCTTCTCGATTTTTTTTGAAAAATAAGTACATAAAAAACGTATATAATAAATTTCAAATTAATAAATCCAAATTTAAAATCAATGACCAATTACTAAATGATAAAAATTTGATATTTGAAATTAGGTTTTGATTGGTCATTTGGACTTTGAAATTTAAAATTTATTTTAATCCAAAAAATTAATCATTATTTATTCATTAGTTCTTTAACAAAATTCCAATAACTACTATCATTATTTTTTGTTTTCATCCAATACCACCATTCAGTCCCCCAAAGATAAGCACGACTCACACCAATCCGCTCCACGAAATCAACATGCTTTTGTAATCTCTTAATATTCATTGTCTTAGCTTGTTCTTTGAGAGAAGTCTCATTTGGTCCAGGACCGGTAAACCAAGGTTCGGCTTGTAATTCAGAGATATACATACTTTCTAGGTGGATACCACTTAGAATTGCTTTGTAGCGATAAAAAGCCGCTGGCAACCAATCATAGCTCCAGACCATAGCATTTGGAAGACGCACAATACGATAAAGAGTGGTTCCAAACAAATCCCCCACTTGACCAGCCTTTTTCCACCAACCGAGTTCACCACTGTCTGTCACAATCGTCCAATGTGGTTGATCCAAAAAACTAACTAACTTCACTTCTTCATCAACCAAATCAGAGCGAAAATTGACGCATTCTCCAAATTTGAAATTTATAAATGGTTCATTTTCTACTTGCCACAATTCTAAAGCTGAATTGTTTTTGTATCTATTTACAATCTTAGTCAAATAATTGTCTAGTCTAGCTTTATAATCTGTAGTTGAAAGTTTACTAGCCCAATCTGGTACATAACACTCTGGCCAACGTGGAGCTTTTTGTCCTACAACCAAAGTCACTTTTATTCCAGCTTTTTTGGCTTCGTTCATCATGTAATCTACGTCGCTAAAATCAAAATTACCATCTACCTTTTCAACATCATTCCAAGGTGCTGACAATCTAATATATTTTGGTTTGAGATCTGTAAGGACAGCTTGATAAGCCTGTTTCCAATCAAGTCCCAAATAAGTTGCATGTTCTTCACTAAAAGATACTCCAAAAACAACTGGATACTTTTTGTAACTACTAGCCCATAAAAAAATATAGGAAGCAACGGTAATAAATAAAATAAAAACTAGCACAAATTTCAAAAATTTCATAAAAATTAACTACAATATATTAAACCCATAAGACACCTATTATACTATCTCTGCAGCAAACTGTGACAAAAGATGCTCGCCCAGCCTTTAGCGAAAGGCTGTGATTAAAAAACAAATAAAGCCGTACCTATTACTACCAAAATAATAGCTACTAATTCCACTAACAATTCTTTTTTGGTAAAATATTCTTGAAATAATTTTGGTGCAAATTTGGTAAGAATAAAAACCAAAACAAACATCAAAATATATTGTACACCAACCAAAGCATTGACCACAGTAACACTACCAATCGCAATCGCATACTGGATAGACACTACACCAACAATAGCCAACAATTTGTCAACAACAATAAGCATAGCTGTATTTTCATTCTTATTAAGATTATCTAATTGTTTTTCTGTTTTTTTGAAACTAAGATATACTGCTGGAAAAAACAAAGTTAAAAGACCAACCAAACCAGTCGTAGCTCTAGTCCAAATAAAAGCTGTCCAAAAAGGATAAAGACCATAAAGATATTTGGCACTAACATGAGAAATAGCAAAAAACAAACCAGAAAGAATTGCCCACAGAAAACCTTTGTGAAAACCTTTGTTACTATTACGAACTTTTTCAAAAGATAGAAGCAAAGCTGCACAGACCAAAATAGTTACCGCTATTTGTTTCAAACCTGTTAATTCCTCTCCCAAAAAAAGACTAGAAAAAAAATAAACAAAAATAGTCACAAAAGCACCATTGAAAGGTGAAATATGAGTGGTTTCATCATTTTTCAAAGCACAAAACAAAGTCCACAAACCAAAACCAAAAGCCAAACCAGAAATCAAAGCCCAAAACCAGTCAATACCCTGAAGTATAGGGAAACCCAAAAAAGGCAAAACAAACAAAGCCACAAACATAAAAATAGTAGAATAAAAGGTATAGACCACTGGCCTACTCAATTTTTCACTGACAATGGTTTTGTCCAAAATAAAAGTTATGGCAAAACTTATGTATCCAATAATGGCTATTACAAACCAGAGCATAATATTATAAAATAACAAATTCCAAATAATACACAAATCACAAATATAAAATTTGGAATTTATAATTTGGATTTTGTAATTTTCGTTTTTAATTTATGAATCTTTATACTTAAACTAAACATACTTCATCAAATCCAACAATCAAACCTAAAACAGGTGCATATCCTCTATCTCACTTTTTTCACCACGTAAAACAATATCTTCTGTGTGATAGGCACCATTTCTTGGAGCATTGAGAAATCCATTCATAGCAGCGTCTGCCAACCAACCAGAAGCCAGCCAATCTTTGAGCCATTCATTGGTATATCGTGGATCTTCTTGTTCTACACCAGCTCCAACTGAAGTCAACCAATTTTTGTTGAATTCTTCCTGTGAACCAATCGTTGGGGCAATAATAATTGGTAATCCCAGACCAGCATAAAAAGACAACTCACTAGGTTTGGTCCACAAAATATCCGTCGTGTTCAAAATTTCATTAAACCTTTTGAAATAATCAAACTTGGAATTGACAGAATAAATAAGAAAAATATTTTTGTTTATCCTCTCACTCAAATTCAAGTCCTTTAATATGGCCTGATAATATCTAAAAACATCATCTTTGATACCTGCCACCAAATTTAGACGTATTTTACCTTTGAAGATTTCCTCTCTGAGACTACTTGCGATTTCTGCACCCAATTCACGTTGAGCTCCAGCTCCACCTACTGCAAAAGTGATTGTCAGTGGATGGTCTGGCTCGCTACACTGCGAACACAATTTGGTACCCAAAAATTTGGACATAGTATATTTGTGTTTTGATCTATATCTTTCTTCAGGATCAAGATTGACAATACGACTAGCCAAATTCTTTTTTAAGATTTCTAATTTTAGACCACCAATATTTTCTTTTGGTAAAGGAAAACCAGTAATAGATATTTTGTTTTCTCTAATTCCATAAGATTCCAAACGTTCTTTTACTCTTCTATTTGGAACAAGATAATTGATACGACTGCGCTTAGGCTCAAGTGGCGCCCAAGCTCTACTAATATCCGTATCTGTACAAATACAATAGATATCACCTTTGTAACCATGCTCTTCAGCAAAAAAAGCCGTAGTAAAAAATGAGGTAACATAGGGAAGATGTTCTAATTTATTTAGTTTGTCTATCAAATCTTTACCCCAACCCTTTTTTATCATGCTAAAAATTTCCTTGACTTGCAAAGTTGGACGAGACAAATCACGACGTGGATAAAATGGTTCAATACGTTGCAAATAATCCATCAAACCAAAAATATAATTTCCCAATAATGGCAAATGTTTCAAACGAGAAATTTTTTCATAAATTTTACGTCCACCCTCCCACTTGAATTGGTCACTTTTGCTAATGCCACCATATTTGTTGGCATTGATAATTCCATAATCAGATAAAGAAAGTTCGGTAACCTGTTCTGCAATTTCGTGCAAGGGGTACACTGCTCTTTGATGACCATAGCCCATATCCACTGTTACAATATAAGCTTTTTTGAATATTTCTTTTTCTGGCATAAAAAAAATTATCTTTTTAACAGAGATAATTATAACATATTGTGTTACAAAGTACAAAAAAAGACTAGAATAAAAAATAAATAAAACAAAATTATCAAAATTTTCTTTCACTCACAAAATTTCTGTGTTAATAAGCGTCTTGTTTTAAAAATCTAATTCCACAAAATTCAAATATTTTACTTTCCAATCTGGCAAATATTCTAGATATTTGATATCAGCGATACTTATTTTTCCGGCATAAAGACTCTTGGTACGATTTTCTGTATCTTCAGACAAATAATCAACTAATTTCAAATAACCTCTAAAATAAATAGCATCCCTAGTCAATCCACCAGCTAAAGAAGTATCCGACATACCTCTTTTGGCTCGAAAACAGGCTGACCAAGCCTTGTGATTGCTCAAACCATATTCCTTTTGTAAAAAGTTGAATAACTCCAAAAAAGACATACTTTGAGCATAATAAATAGCAATGACTAAGTAAGTTGGCCACACATCCTTTAAACCCAGATTTAGTCCTAATTTTTTTTGATTATAAATGGCCAAACCTTCTTCTGTTTCCAAATAGTTGGCTGTACCACGCTTGAAAATTTTGTAATCTTGCAAAGCACCGTTTTCATAACGATAAACATGAGTACCTATTTCATGTATTAACAATGCTTTAAGGTGATTTTTACTACGTTTGGAAGTACTTTTGATAAAAATATTTCTTTTGCGAGGGTCAATAGAAATAGATCTGACATTTTCAGAAGTTCTGATTTTCCAGTTACTAAGTCTATTTTGTTGCAACACAAGTTCAAAATCTTTGATAATTTGTTTGGCACCAACTTTTTTACTCTTATCTTCTTGGATAGGATTGTCTATGAGATATTGTTTGGCTTTTTCCAAAAGAGCTTCATCCACAATACCATATAATTCTTGTGAGGCCTCTGTATAATCAGAAGTACCCACAGCATCCAAAAACTGAATCTTGGAAATAATCTCATCTATCTTTTTTACAAACAAAGGATAGAGCGGATGATTGATATTTTTTGGCAGAGCACTCACCTCACGCAAAAGAGAGGTAAAATTGATATCTGGTTTTTTGTAGATGAAATGTGGTGAAAAATCTTTGGTAGCCAAAAACTTTTTTTTCTCTTCTTGCAAATTGAGCGGTTTGATATACAACAAAATTTTCAATTGTTTGTCAGTAATAGAAAGTTTTTTGTCAATATTTTTAATAATCTTTTCTGAAATAGTCTTGGCAACAGAGACTGTTTTGGAAGAATCAATTTCTTCTCTAAGTTTTGGGTCAATCAAAAAATTATTGAGTGTTTTACCACCAATAATCACTTTGTAAGGATTAGCTGATAAATCAGCTTTTCTAAAAGAAAACCTTACTCTTTCTCCTCTAATTACCACATCAGTATAGCGTGTTAATTTTTCCAAACCTTCTAAGGATTCATCAAATAAAACTTCGTTACTATGTGGATCTATTTTAGTCAAAACAGCAGTATTAGGAGTATTCAAAATATTTATTTCTTCAAAAAGTCCAATAATTTTTTTGTCAGATTTTAGTTTGTTTTTTTTCTCTGGTTTTTTTGGTACAGCACTAAACAAAGCTTTACTCACTTCCACACCCTTTTCAGGACTAGAGACTTTCAAGTCTTCTACTTTTTGTAAACGATGTTTCAAAGGAATCTGATTGGCAATTTGAATTCCCAAACCAGCCCGAGCATTCAATTCCAAAATCTTTACTCCAGTTTTACTAAGCACCAAATCTACTGCCAAAAACTTTACTTGACTAGCTTGTTGGGCTTTTGAAGCTGTGATTAAAATTTCATCCCACATTGACAATTTGATATTACGAATTTTTTCACCATTTGGCAATTTCCTAATAAATTTGTTGTGGTGGACAGCATAATTGGCTTTGCCAGTGGCAATATCAATCCCAACACCTATACCACCCAAATGTAAATTGGCTTTGCCATGAGATTCAAAAGTCGGCAAACGAAGCATAGCCATGACTGGCACATAATTGAAAACAATCACTCTGATATCTGGCAAACCAACTTCTGTAAATGGATACAACTCTTTGTGCGGAAAAAGCATTTCTTCAAAAATAATCTGATCAGAAAGTCCAGAAATAGAATACTTACCATCAAGAATAGACACCATATGCAAATACAAATCACGCCATTGATACTGAGTGCCAGTCACATCTTTGAAAATTAAACCCTTATGTTCTTTGATAACAATAATCCCCTCACCACCAAAACCATGATTTGGCTTGATAACAAAAGTAGCTGGCAAAGTTTTTGGGTTGATATCAGCTAATTCTTTGTGTCTTTTGATAATATTATAAATCTTGGCCACACCAACACCTCTAGCCATCAAAAAATTTTTGGTGTAGATCTTATCATCAGCAAACTTTTTACTTTGTTTGGTATTGTAACGACCAACATAATGGAGATTACGAGCATTCATCCCCAAGATAGCGTTGGCTCTTGCAAAAAATTTCATAATTTAAAAAATAATTTTTATTCTTCTTCACCAGTATGATTCAAAAATAAACTTCTAAATCTAATATATTCACTAACACGAAGACCAGTAAATTTGCCAAGTAAAAACATGAGGAAAATTGGAAACAAGACAATTTCTGGCCAAGAAATAAGTAAATTGTTGAAAGCTGTCCAAACCATCAGATAGTACGACAACAAAACCACAAACAAAGTTTCCAAAACTCCAAAAAAAGCTGACCTCAAACCAGTTTCAAGTTTTGCTTCCATAAATTTTTCTGACAAAGTTGTCATCACCAACATCGGAAATATTGCTCCTGTCAAAGATAAAGATAAATTAAACTTCAAAACTAATGCGATTAAAAACAAAAAGGAAATAGAAATGAAAGATAAATTCAAACCAACTTTGGACAAATTCAATAGCTCTACTTTGTCAAAAAGATATTTAATTATTTGACTAACTACGACTGCCAAGAAAAAAGTAAGTAAACCCAAAGGTAAACCTAAGATATAAAAAGCAATAGTCACAATAATAGGGGTAAAAACTCCAAAAGTATTGATACCCACTACATTACGAAAAAAAATGATTAAAAAAGACAAAAATGGAATAATCAAAATAAGATAAACACTGTCAGCAGGTACACCTTTTTCAATAAAATAATTGACCAAAGTAGTCAAAAAAAACCAACCATTTTTACTACTAGAATCGTCCACATGGACAAACTCTACGCCACGTCCAAAAAGAGATGTCTCTATGTCCCCTATTTTTTTGATACTGAGTATTGGCACTAATGCCTCAGGCCTAGTCAACAAAATATAACTTGGACTAATAATTTTATAATTTTGATATACACCATGTGTAACTACTGGGATATTTCCACTGGTGATTACTGTAAAAAATTTGTTACGAACCAATTCTTTGTCTCCGTCATTCAAAGATTGAAAATATTGTGTAAAAGCTTGTAAACCACGCAAAGACTTAGTATAAAATAAAATTATATCAGAATTTTTGACATACTGACTATTTTCACTAATGAGTTTGACAAGAACATCTTCTGAGGAAAAGCTTTCTTCAAAAGAATTTGGTGATAATACTTGCAAAGCCACGCCTTGTTCTTTGGCCTGTTCTATTATCAGATTTGTTTCATCTTGAGTTTTTTCATCTACAATCATGAGTGCTCTGGTGTCATAGACAAAAATTTCTTTGGTACTGGACAAGGTTTGTCTTTGTCCATTTTCATCTGTATAGGAAATGTCCAATCCTACCTTATAGGTACCTACCTTTGTATAATCATGCACAACTTCAACACCATACTCATAAGCCTGATCACCAAATTTCCAGTAATATGTTTGATTAGTAATATTGTTTGGTAAAACAGATTTACTAGAATCAAAAATTATTTTTTTACCAACTTGGACATAACTGTCAGAAAAAATTATTGCCAAAAAGTTGTTTGTATCCACCACATCACCAACAACCTCAGCTTTAACCAAAAAAGGCATTAACAAAGACAAGGCAATACTCACAAATATAAGAGTTTTTTTGAACATACAAAAATAAATTATAAAAACACCGTAGAAGTTTAATTTTTTGGCCACGATGCTATAGATATGTAAGACCAAAAAGAATCACATATCTTGAAGCTGAGTATAGCAAAAAAAACAAAAAAAATCAAATAAAAAAAGCCTAAAAAATAGACTTCTCTCAATTTACAAAAAAACTTTTATTTTCCAGCTAGTTTTTCATTTACTTTGGTGACTATATCATCCAGATTCATAGCATCCTTAACAACGTAATCATTTACACTCTGCTCAATAATTTTGGAAATATTTTCTATCTCCACCATACCTGTGTTAACATCAAAATATGTACAGCTTTACCCCAATCTCCACTGTGACGAATTTTGGTAATCATTTGGATTCCATCCATCACTGGCATCTTAATATCTGACAAAATAAAATCAGGCTGTTGCTCCAAAGCAATTTTCAAACCTTCTTCTCCATTGTAAACTTCTAAAACATCAAAGCCAAAAATAGACAAAAATGGGAAAAGAAGTTTTTTGTTCATATATATCTAAAATTAATAAAAAATGAGTTTTATTATACTTAATATATTACACAATATACTCTTTTCTTTCAAAAAAAACACCTGTTATCTTAGATATTTTATCTGAATACAGGTAAGAATCTGATTAGGGATCCCTGTGCTACCTTTTCTAAATTTTTATTGCAGGCCATCGTGAAGGAAGTTAGAACTATTTTACAGGGGGAGAAGAGGTATGTCTATATACCAAATTTGACGCTATAAACTATGTAAAGTCGTGTGACTCAAAATGAATTTTCAAACTCTCCGTCTTTACAAAGTGAATTATCACGAAAGAAAATAAAACCATAATCGCCACCAGTCGGATAATTCTCATCACACTTTGCATCGCTTTTTGGATTGGGCTCTTTATACCTTATAAAACACTCATTGTCATCTTCAGAATAACGCCACCCTCGTACATTATTCCACTTATCACTTTCCGTCTTATAGATATCCAGACAATCACTTTTCCTTTCTGCTATATATTCTTTTTGCGCTTGATCTTGTGCTTGCTCAGCTTTTTTTTCTTCTAATGATCTCTTTTCTTGCAATTCAAGCATCTGCTGTCTTTCAATGGACTGTTGCTTGCTGTATTGAACAGCATAAAATCCTACAGCTAAAACAATGGCTGAAATTACAATTGCCACAGGGAGCGTTGTTTTTCTTGTCACTTCTTTTATATCCATAAGCAAATTTAATAATAATTTTACTACATTCTTCTGCTCACTACAGTTTGATAGGGTTGCACCACAGACCTGCTTAACCATCTCGAGGGCGTTGCACAATGTCATGTTGTGCGTACACGAGTGAGCCCCAAGGCGAGCCGTGTTGCACAACTTTGCATTGTGCGATGACCGTCATGGATTAGGACAAATTTACTACCCACTGCTACTCACTATATATTTAATCAGTTATTGATTATGAATACAATTATACATTGCTACGCCGTATGTATTTCCATATACACATTCGGCTAACTGTTGTGTTTTTTCCTTGTATAAAGTAAGAATCTTTTCATGCCACAGTGTCAACGCATTCGAGCCAGATGTTGGTTGCGGATTTTCTGCAACAATTTCAGGTAATGACTTTTTATATTGTTGACATTTTGGATCAGTTATTGAACTTGGGGAATTTATCGCGGTGTTATATATTGAATTTGCTTCTTGTGTAGCAAGGGTATCACACCATGCAACCTTTTGTTTATCTTTCTCCTCTTGTTCCTTTTGTTTTTGTAGATTGTTCATCTCTTCTAGCTGATTTGAAATCTTTTCAAGTGAATCATTTTGCAATGCAGGTTGTTGGATTTCAACGGGCTGTACAATGTGTTTCACTGGTTGAATCACTTTCTTTACTGGGTCAACCATAATGGGCTCTTGTTTAACCGTTGTTGTAACCGTAGATGATACAACTGGGTCTGTAGGAGAAACAACTGATTCAGTCGATGATACTTTTGCACTTAATTCTTCAACTTGTCTTTCTAACTCTTCTATTCTATTTGAAGGCTGGGTACAACCTGCACCAACAATCAATAAAATAATTCCTAAAAACAAAAATATTTTAAGCATACTGTAAGAACTAAATTAAATAAAAATAGTTAAACAAAAAAGGGCATCCGATGCGAACACACCTTTCAAGAACCCTTGCGGGTTCCTACAAGCAGTTTTTCGGACACCCATTCCTACACTCGTAGGATGGGTAATCCAAAAAAACCCAATTCCGCAAAGAAATATCTTTGGTTCTAAAAGGTTGTGTTCGCCCTTATAGAATAGCACATAATAACAGAAAAGTATAGAAAAGTCAATGCTTGATTTTATAGGTGTTTTGAGGTAAAATATGGGTATATTAAGATGAAAATTATATGAAAAAAATAGATAAAGAGTTGTTGGTTATTGGTGAAATCATAGAAGCTGTACGTTTGCAAACATTTGGTGACATGTTAAATTTCAGGATTAACGAAGTTGAAGATATTGATCCAACAGAAACCTACAAAATTATAAACGGCCTCTCAAAAAAATATTCATGGTATTTACGGGCAATTCCGCCCCTACATGATCAGTTTGATTTGGAAGATGCTGGTCCAGTAACAATTTTTGATACTTTTACAATTTATAATCCTAGTTTGGATAGTTTAAAATCTCTTAAAGAGATTCTTTTAAAAGAAAAAAATAATGAAATGGAGCCTGTCGTGCAAAAAACACAAACCAAAATTTTAGGCAATCCACCATTGGAGATAAGGGAAGACGAAAATATTTATGAAAAAGAAAAATCGGTGGCATTGATAAAAAAAGGGTCTAACTGCAACTATTATTTTGTGAGAGCTTGTATTGAAAAAAATAATGCAGATGACACAGTAGATATTAAAGACATTTTTGACGATCTATTAAATAAAAAAGATAATTTACATCTAAGAGCCAAGTGGGTAGTATCAAATATGGAAGAACGAATTAAAAGTACTTATCACAATTGCATACGCAAATATCCAAACTTAAAGAAGTATCTTCAAAAGGAAGAAAAAAAATCTAAAAAAATAAAGTGGTTAAGTATAGTATAATCGTTTATTAACACTACACTTTTTTCGGCTTAGATAAGCAAAAATAAACACACGAGATACGTTCGACCAACGTATCTTTTTTGTTTTATCATATCTGTGTTGCAACGAGATAATTTATTAATATGAAACACATATGTCCAAAGAATTGGAATATCTAGAGGAGGAATCTTATTATAATTGCACAGATTTAGGTCTTTGTGCTTTTTTGGTTACTCTAAAATTTGAGTTAGTGGACATAGACAAAACAAATCCCAAAAGGGCATCTTTTATATTCCCTGAATCTGACAGTCTACAACAAGTCATAAAACAATACTGGCCTAGCCAAGAGAGACTTTTTTTTGACAACTTAAAATCACTAAAGAGTAGACTCTATAGCGAATAAATATGTTAAGTGAGGAAATGGTCTCTAAATTTCAACAGCTGTATAAAAAAAAGTTTGGCGAGGAAATCAGCAAAGAAGAAGCATACGAACAAGGTATCAAACTTTTGAAATTGATACAGGTTATTTATAGACCACTTCCAAAGAACCAAATTACTAATAAAAATTAACATTACTATTATGAAATCCCTAGAAAGACGCCATATAAATATCCAAAAAAGAAATCCATACTTATCTTCATACATAAATTTTGCGAAAGCTATAACAGGACAAAACTTTACCCAGCGATCAATCCAATTTTGGTTCAATAAATTGGTGGATAAAGATGACTATTTCCAAAAAGACAAAAAAGACATAATTACTCATCTTGAGAAACTTAATAAACCCATTGAGGACAACATAAAATAAGGGCATTTTCCTCGCCTATTAAACTTAATCACGCTAATGATACATATTAGCCATGAAAATTAAAATTACTATAAATATATGGAATTTAAAACAATAACCGCAAAGGAATATCTAACAAATAAGGGCATTGAATTTGTAGAAAGAAATGGTGAGTTGATAACCAAATGTTTATTCAATGACTGCGACCAAAATAACAATACTAAAAATAGCCACCTGTATTTACAGGCGGAAACAGGACAATATGACTGCAAAAAATGTGGTGAGCAAGGTAACCTCATTACCCTTGCTAAACACCTCGGCGACACCGTAGAAGATATTGCTCTTTATCCACGAAAAACCACGAAAATAAAAAACGTAAAAAAACCTAGTATAAACGCTGATTTGGCAGAAAAGTGCCATCAAGCCATCCCTGACCATATTCAGGAATATCTGCACGCCAGAGGGCTAAATGACGCCCTTGTGAGCCAATACAAGCTGGGCTGGGGTGAGTTTTATGGAAAATTATGGATAACCATACCCATCAAAGATAAAGACGGTAATTTTGCATTTTTCAAATTAAGACAAAATCCTGATAGTAAAGAAAATATTGGAAGGTACAGATTTTACCCTGCTGGTAGTAATGCCACCATCTTTGGTTGGGATATGCTCAAAAATAATGACGACATGATAGTAATATGCGAAGGTGAATTTGATAGTATATTATTATCCAGTATAGGTATACCAACAATTACCTCTACCGCTGGGGCTAAATCCTTCAAAGAAGATTGGATTGATAACTTGAAAAACTTGAAAAAAGTGTATATTTGCTATGACAAAGATAAGGAAGGAGAAAAAGGAGCGGATAGACTTATTGAATTATTAGAAAAGAATTTATCCAAAACAGCGATATACAAAATCACCTTGCCAGAACGCATGACGGATGGAAAAGATATCACAGACTACATCACAAAATACAATGGCAATCCCGACGAACTCATATATGAATGTTCAAAACAAGTAGCGGGTAAATTTCCCATTGATACATCAGGGTTCAAACCACTGACTTCCGAAGATATTATCCGAGTGCTGGGGCTTACGATAAAAAAAGATGAGGAAAATAAACTCATTACGTTTCTTTGTGCGTTGTCCGCATATACGGAACAATCTCAATTCAATTTGAGCTTCAATGCACCGTCTTCTACTGGTAAAAGTTTTATACCTATGGAAGTATCCACATTATTTCCCAATGAAGATGTAATGAAACTTGGCGACTGTTCACCAAAAGCCTTTTTTCACGAACAAGGCGACTATGACAAAGAAACAAATACTATGCTTGTTGACCTATCTAGAAAGATACTTATTTTTTTGGATCAACCCCACAATAGCTTACTCGAACGATTACGTTCGCTCTTGTCGCATGATCAAAAGGAAATGATCTCAAAGATAACCGATAAAAACCAAAAAGGCGGAAATAAAACTAAGACCGTGATTCTACGTGGGTATCCCGCTGTAATCTTCTGTAGTGCAGGATTGGAGATTGATGAACAAGAAAGCACTCGGTTTATTCTCCTGTCGCCACAAACGAGCCAAGAAAAACTCCGCTTTGCCATACAGGAAAAAATCAAAAAAGATTCTGATAATGAAGCATACAAAAAAGACCTCAATGCAAATCCCGAACGAATACTGTTAAAAAAAAGAATTGAGGCAATCAAAGACGAAGCAATAGATGAAATACGAATTGCAAATCCAGAGATAATCGAACAAGAATTTTTCTCCAAACGCTCAAAATTAAAACCACGACATCAAAGAGATATTGGCAGACTTATGGGGCTTACAAAAATCTTTGCGCTTTTGAATGTATGGTTTCGAGAACGAGATGGATCGACTATTGTAGCCACGCAAGAAGACTTTACGGAAGCATTGAAATTATGGAATAAAATATCTGAAAGCCAAGAGTACAATCTCCCGCCGTATGTATATGATCTGTACAAAGATATTATTGTACCAGCGTATGACGAAAAAAACTTATATGGTCTTGCCGAGGATAAAGCAGGAGTCACACGCAAAGAAATATTGAAAAAGCACTATCAAGTATACGGACGCATGTTGCAAGATTGGCAGATGAGACAACAAATCATTCCTATGCTTGAGACCGCTGGTCTTATTTCGCAGGACGCAGATCCTGATGATAAAAGACAGATACTCATTACACCTACAAACCATCTCACTGTTTTAGCTGAAAAAGATATAGTGAGCGAGAGTGGAGGGTAGAAAGTTTTTTACCCGTAAAAACTGTAATGTAATTGGACATATCTATAAAAATACCTGAGGAGAAAATGCAAATTCTCTAATGATTTCGGTAAAATATAAAACCTATGGGAAGATACTACTACGGAGCAAAAAACGAGGCAGACGGCCTCAAAAAAATCACTACCTACAAATTGAAAGAGTGGGGATATTTTGACGGTCGGTGGGCTGGTACAATCACATGGACAAGTAGCTGGAGCGATTCAAAAAGCAGTGTAAGCATTCAAGTACAAACAGGAGACTATGAGGAATACTTAAGGATATGGTACACACAGACAGACTATTCTACCGATAAAAAAACTGACTTTGACTACAAAATCCCTCTTGTTACCACAACATGCAATCTTGGAGGTAAACGCTACTGGTTTCGATGTCCATGGTATGCAAATGGTGTTTATTGTGGCAGACGTGTCGGCGTACTCTATTTGGGAGGGCAACGCTTTGCCTGTCGGTATTGCTATGACTTGAGCTATGCGTGCAAAAATGAAAATAGGAGGTCTAGTTTTTCTCCATTCGGTAAAATGCTTGATCTTGAAGAAAAAATAGCCAAGCTGGAAGACGGGATAACAACCGAATACTACAATGGCAGACCCACCCGCAAATATAAAAAACTCATTGAGCTCAAGCGACGGTATTATGGCTTTGATATGGATAGTGTATTACAAAACATGGAAAAAATGCTGGGAAGATGATATACTAAAAACGCTTACCCAATTCGTACACAACCAAGAAGATTTTTTATTTGTTACCAACAAGGGGCAGTCCTTCCAACAAATATGTCTTCTTGGCATACGAGTTGGGTAAGCGAGGGCTGTCCCTTTTTGTAACCAAAAAATATGAATTACAATGACAATAAAACATACACCTATTTCCTCTATGCCAGAAAGTCATCGGAGAGTGAGGATCGGCAGGTGCAATCCATTGACGACCAAGTAGGCAGGCTGAAAGAACTTGCTAAAACTTTGGGTATAAAAATAAAGCATGTCTACACCGAAGCAAAAACGGCCAAGAAGCCAAACAATCGTCTCGTCTTTGATGAGATGATGAAAAAAATTGAAGCGGGTGAAGCAAATGGCATACTTTGCTGGCAGATCAATCGACTTTCGAGAAATCCCATAGATAGCGCACAGGTACAATGGCTTCTTCAACAAGGGGGGCTAAAATCAATTCAAACAATAGATCGTGAATACAAACCAGAAGACAATGTGCTTTTGTTCAATGTGGAAAGTGGCATGGCAAATCAGTTTATCCTCGACTTGAGCAAGAATGTAAAACGAGGAAACCTTTGCAAAGTGAAAAATGGCTGGAGACCTGGGATGGTGGCTCTTGGCTATTTGAATGAGCTCGAAAACCATACCATCATCCCCGATCCCGAACGTTTTGATCTTATCCGTAGAGCGTGGGATTACATGCTTACGGGTAACTATACTGTTCCACAAGTCCTCACAAAGCTCAATGACGAGTGGGGATTTCGTTCAAAAAAAAGAAAACGAACAGGAGGAAAACCAATGTCAGTGAGTGGAATGTATCGTACTTTCACCAATATCTTTTACGCTGGTGTGCTCGTATACGATGGGGTGGAATATGTTGGCAAACACAAAAAAATGGTTACACTCGAGGAGTATGATCGAGTACAAGAAATTCTAGGAAGAAAAGGAAAGCCAAGACCAAAGAAATATACGTTTGCGTTCACTGGCATGATCCGTTGTGGAGAGTGTGGTTGCCAAATAACCGCCGAGAAGAAAAAGAAGTTTATCAAAAAAACAGGAGAAATCAGATACTACACGTATTACCACTGCACGAGAAGAAAAACAGATGTCGTGTGTACGCAAAGAAAATCCATAGATGAGAAAACCTTAGAAAACCTGATATTTGAACGGATAGATAAACTAGCTATTCTACCAGAATTTTTTGACTGGGCTATGGAGGCTTTGAATCAAGATAATGACAAAGAGATAGTGGATCGTTCCAAAGTCTATGAAATGCAACACAAATCAATCACACAAGCTCAAAAGGAACTGAATAATCTCACCAAAATGCGTTACCGAGAGCTGATTGACGATGATATGTTCATAAAAGAGCGAGATGTATTACAAGGGCAGATCAAGAAACTACAACAAGAGCTCCGTGAAACCGAACAGCGAGCAGAAGAATGGCTGGAACTCACCGAGCAGGTATTTCACTTTGCCAGATATGCTCAAGACCATTTTGAAAATGGAAGCATTGAAGAGCGGAAAGATGTATTGTCTGGTTTAGGTTCGAACTTTTTATTGAAAGACCAAAAACTTGATATTTCAGTACACAAATGGCTGTTGCCGATAATAAACGGCTACAAAACGCTGGAGGATGAATATAAAATGTTAGAACCAAACATTTTTGGCTCAACAAAAGTAAAAACAGAGGCTTTGACCTCTGTCATTACACGTTGGCAGGCGCGGTAAGAATCGAACTCACGCAAGAGGTTTTGGAGACCCCTGTACTACCATTATACGACGCGCCCATGAACTAATTGAAGTTTATAAAGTTAAAAG
>Ga0100379_10002654_pt1 | contig 16791 bp, 21 predicted proteins | sample CryGeymeta201503_FD_80418 | JGI IMG/M metagenome (GOLD analysis project Ga0100379, IMG submission 80418) | Groundwater microbial communities from Crystal Geyser aquifers in Utah, USA - Crystal Geyser metaG 2015-03 | ecosystem: Environmental > Aquatic > Deep subsurface > Groundwater | place...
ATGTAGTTGAGAAGAGGCTGAATGAGGAAAGATAGCAATCTATCAAGAAGAGCTTGAATGGGCTCTTGTCCGTTGGGTCTGAAAGAGTTGACAATTGAGATGATGTGAGCTCCCTAAAAAGGCCCAACTGCTTCGAGAACAACTGCTAATTATCTCATTATCATTTCCGGTTGGAAGGACCAGTTGACAAGCTTTCTCAATGACAGTCTCCCTGCTTTAGCTAAGGTTTCCATCGAACCGATCCACCTATAGTACTGGTTCAGTTATTAACTGACTCCTAATTTGAGGGATTTTCCAACAGTTCCTGATTTATCAGCATGTTTGACAATTTGTTTATGAAGCCATCCCAATTAACTGAGATCTCTGACCATTTTCTTGACAGTATCGGATACTGCTATACTTGGTCTAAGTTGATAGCCGTTGCCGGTGTCGATGATATCTGTACTTGAAGTATTGCCAAAAACAAAAATAAGCTGACGGACGATGTCACTCTATTGAATATTTTCTTAGATACTACCTCTGTTTCGAGCGATTCTCACATGCTCAAGTGATTTTGACTATTTTTTAGGTTGAGAGTGGGGGCTGGCTAGGAAGGACAACCCATTCATGTTGGTGACTCTGGTTTCTGAGGAGACGTTAAGCTATCTTTTCCGAGCAAAAATGTTGGCAGAACCTGAATCACCCGATAGTTACTGTCCTATTGTTGGTTGAGTTCCGACAATTTGAGCAACATCGTGAGCACTTCTTGTTTGCGGTAGACAGCATTGTTGGTCAAAAAGCGTTGAGTGGCATCTTGGCATGCGTAGACTGCTTTCTGGTCACCAGTCTGCATGATTTTGCTGGCAATTTTTTATTTGAGGTCGCTGGCTGATCCCATGGGTCGTGCTGGTTGGATGAAGGTTTTTTTGGCATAGCTCTGGATGTATTCTCGATAGCTCTCGTCGCTGTTTTTGCGAATGCTGTTGATCAGAGCATCGATCTCGTGTGCAATTTTATCTTCTCTGTTCTCCATGATTAATTCAAATTTATCGAGGCAACAATATCACTATTACCAGCGATATTACCCTTATTGATTGTCGACACAAGTAAAACATTAGCACAAATCACTACAAAACGGGCTCCTCAACGATTTATTCACCTAGGAGTCGCTATTGGAGGAATGTGTTGCGACGTTATTCTTCCAATTAGCGCTAGCGATACCAATTGCGAATTTTGATTATTCCTTTAGGTGTGAAATAAAAAATGCCGCCTACCCAGATGAGTGGATCTCCTATCAGCCCGATGATTATCCCTAGCGAAGCTATTCCTGTTTTTTTGAGGCACCCTTCAGGGTAGAGGCAGTCGAAAAGGATCTGAATGATCAAAACTGGGCCAGCTGCCAACATAGCCAATGGAAGCATGACAGGTATGCCCACAATGATTAGTAAAAGAAGGCCTGCTCTAAGCAGGATGATTTTGCACTTGGTCCAGTCATCTCTTGGTCTGTCCATCAGTCCAGGACAGCCGAAAGGGTTTAATGGACTGAAGTGTGCATTTGAGTATTCACTTCCACAGAGCCAGCACCATTAATAATGGCAAATGGAGCAAGTCATGTGGTTACATCCTGCTATTTTCTAGACCAATCCTGAACATTTCTTACACTTTTGAACATCTTTGGCATTCTACCAATCTTTTATTTATTTTTTGAATGCTCCCTAACAGCTGTTTTTGGGATGGGCCTAGCGATTACATCGATTGCATATAACTGTGTTGCACTTGGGGCATTTGCTCGTCTTTTTTTTTGGATTTGTGCTGATGACGACTGCACATTTAGAATTGGGACACCACTTCAAGTTTGGATTTTTATGAATTTCGAGGTTGCGAAGGAACTGTTTGTATTTTGTGTAGAGAGGTCTATCGAGGAGTTTCTGGATGAGATCAGAAGGAAGCACTTATCCACAGTGCGGACAGGTTAACTTTTAAACTCTCATGTTATCAATCTATCTATACCAGGATGAGTACTTCTTCTTTGATGTAGAATTCCATGCACTGGAGGCAGATGTTATGCACCTCTCCCTTGATTCTGACCATGTCTTGCTCACTATACTAAATGTAGCATATTTCACAAGTCATCTTTGCTCCTCTTTCTTATTATTCACTTTCAATGCTGCTTCTCTAGCTATCTAAAACTTCTTAGGACCAAGCTTCAATGTTTTAGTCACAGGGAATGTGCTCTTATTTGCTGCTTTAGCATACTTTACACTCGTGTTGATGTGGAGCTTCGTTGGCTATGAAGTAATGGTTGATTAGGTTATCTTCGTTCATGACGAATAACTCGATGGCCTGAATAAGGCAAAAAGTACATCTCGAAGGCTGGTGGGCTTGTGCAAATGAAGAATCAAGTGAGCAACACTAGGTTCAAGTTCCATCTCGTTGATTAGGTATTTTTCCAGTTCGTATTGCCTTCTGCGAACAAATGAAGATGAGTGAGGTTTATGCTCGTGTTCGTTCATCGTTTTTAATAATCAGATTCAATAGGAGTAATTAAACATTCGGACTCAAAATCATCCAGGCGGCCAACGCATCTGCCGTCCTCCTAATAAATGGATATGAAGATGTAAGACTTACTGGCAGCCTTGTTTGCCTTAATTGATCACCAGGCGGTAGCCGTTGGTGAGATTGAGCTTTTGAGCTATGGTGGGTACCTGAACAAGCATATGGCCCAAAACTTGTTTGTTCTTTTATTGAGCCTTCATTAATAATGTAGTACTTGAGAAATACCTGAAAGACCGTCGATCTTTTTTGGAATGATGAGGACATGAACTGGAGCCTGAGGATTGATATCTTTAAAGGCATAGATCTATCTATTTGTATCACTACGTGCTCATCCTAGAAGACTGCCTCTGATGGGATACTTTTGTCTAGTATTTTATCGAAAATCGTTGAGAACTGAAGGGTGCTTCTCCTTAGCAAACCCAACATATCAAAAAATATAATTGACTTTTGAAGTTATTAAGTTAACCGTTAAATGAACCTTCAATCGCCAACCTCTCTCCTCAATTCCATTCAGTCAATGAGGGACAAGCTAAGAAACGATAAAGAACTCCTCAGCGATATCAAATATGACTTCACCAGAATGGAGAAGAAAAAACGACCTGCACCTATCGAACCATTATGGAGGAATCTATCCAAGACCCAAGCATGTTGATCTCTAAAAGAGAGTATGTCAGCTAGAGAGGAGATCGAAACAAAGTTATTGAACTTAAGAAATAGCACCAGAAGTAGTTGAGCAGGGTGAGGTAGGAGCATCAAAAAGAAATGCAAATAGTGGTGGAAGGCTTCGCCAAGGAAAGATAACAAATAGAAGAGAATTGGAAGTTGAAACTAGAGGAACAGGTGAAGTATATATCTTTGCTGGAAGAGCAAGTGAGTAGTCCTAGCAGTCCAATTCAAAGCGAAAGATAAAATGCCTCAAAGGAGCAATATGACACTGTTATCAACAAATTGCTACAAGAGAACACAAGATTGCATCAGCATTTGGAACAAGCTAGAGAAGAGTGTTAGCATTGGCGTAGGCAAGCTCGTATTTATATGACAGAAATATAAACTAGAACAAGGCCTCCTCTTTTCAACAAAAACAAGCAAAAACTATCAAAACCACAGCGAGAAAACTAATCCATCAAGCAAACAGAAAGCATCTATGCTGATGAGAACGAAGATAGGTCTAATTTAGGAGAGATATGGTCAGACACTGAAATCCAAAATGACGAAGGAAAGCTAAAAACAATAAAACAGTTTCCTCGAGGAATGTTATCACAAGGTTAGCCCTCAGGTTTAGCTTCGAGGTTGAGGTGAATGATAGATATGCTTATTTTGTATAAAATTATTTCAGATAATAATCATGGCAGCTCCTGAAGAGGTAAAGCAGATGACGAAAACCTTCAAAGAAACGAATTATTTCGCTGTTGGGACCTATAAGCGCGATTTTGTAGAATTGATGTCGAGTGGGCTTCTGGCCAACTTCATCACCACTACCATATTGGGGCCTCTCTAGCGTTGGAAAATTATCAAACAGACCCAAATGACCTACGACTATAGACCTAAGGACAAGTTCCCTTCCTTTGTTCATTTCCTCAGCAGTAAGATTCATGCTATGCAGAGGCCACCAGCTAGCAAGGATTCACTTCACTATGGAGAGGCAACGTAGCTCATCTTTGGCTTCAAGGATGGCAGGCAGCGATGCAAATTTTCTTGTTTGACACAATCAAGGCAACATTCAGCGAATTGTCTTTCGAGATGCAGAACGAGCCCATTGTAGAGATGCTAATATCTAGTCTAAATTTTTGTTGGAAAGATTAGCGGCTCCTCTTGTAGCCTCAGCTACTTCCCTAGCTATCACACATCCGATCGACACAGCAAGGATCAGAATGGCCATGAATTATCACCGCAACCCCAGCGAAATGCACTTCCACGGTATTTTGACATGCTGGGGCATGATCAAACTATAGAACGGAGGTAGCTATCATTCAAAGTAGGATCAAATCGGGTGCTGTATAGAGGATATTTGCTGGCAAATCTGATTGCATTGCTACACCTCAACATATACGCCACTGTCAGGGATTTGTGGAGCAGAAATAAGGTCGATATGGGCGAATATGGCGATTTGTTTGCCTCGAAGGAATTTGTAGGCATGGTTGCATCACTTATGCTTCTTCATCCGCTCGATACAGTCAAGTACATTATAGTTAACTCAGGAAAAACCTGCAGTTGAACAATATGGATAAAAATGACCGAAGCATGCGAAATAACAATGCTCGGAAGGTTTTCAGATAGTTCTCCGAAAGGCACGGCTTTCCTAGGCTGTACCAAGGCATGCTTGTTACTGTTGTCAGGCAGATGCTCTTTTGTCCCTTGTTTATGCTTATGTCCGGCCCAATCGAGTAGAACATCAAGCTATTTTGATTGTATACACACTGAAGACTTAGCATTTAAATAATAATTCAAAATGAAAGAGGAGTCGATGTCGGGGATGTCGGGGTCTAAAATGATGGCCTCGAGACTAGCATTCAAACAGAAAAATACAAGCAAGCTCAGCTTTTACGAGACTAATATGGACAATTACACCAAAAATCAAAAATTCAATCTTGATCGAGTGGACCCAAAAGGTGTGGCAGCCGTCGGAATATATGGCTCCTTCTCAGGAGTTATTGAAAGCGCTGATTTGCTGACAAATTGTTAGGAAACTCTACACCTTTCCTACCGAGTCATAATGGGAAAAGAGTGGCATGATTAGACCCCAGAAACAGATGTACCATAGTTTCGATATAGGACACTGAAGGAGAATCACATTTTTTGGAGTCAAAAAATGGCAAATTATCAATAAGTTTGAGCTTTGATTTTTTGGCCTCCTGTATGTATGTATCAAGTTGGCCGAAATTGCTTATCACCATGAAAGGTTTCAATTACAAGGGAGAACTCGTTCCAAAGGGATATGCGCATTTTGACCTTCCAACCGAAACAGGACAATACGTCAAACAAGCCTATATTTATTCGATTGTCAGAAATGAAAGTTGGATTCAGAGATGGCTGCCATTTTGCTAGGCCTAGCCAAGTGCTTTGGACCATAAGGAAATTTAGAGAGTCATTATTCGTGGCGAAGGAAGAGAATCTGAGAAAATAAGAAGCGTGGGTCTCATGAATATTAGAGTGGAGACCTTGTTGAGAAATTTTTAGAGATTTGGATACAAGTGATCTTTATATAGATCCATTTTTGTTAGATTAAGGCTCAGTAGATAAAATAATGCCTATGCTTAATCTGGAGTATTTAGTGCAAAATCCCTTAGAAGATGATATATTGATTTAAGGATAGTTATTATATTCGTTAGATGTGCATTGACCGTCTCAAGACCAAATACAAATAAATATTGTAATCTAGTCGAGCCTAGACCGACCAGGAGGACGAACCGAAGACCCTCAAAAATACTCGCACCAAAAACCTCAGCAATATGCGAGTGCTGACATAGTACAACTAAAACGGGTCATACAACAATAACATTCATCACTCGTCAGCTTGTGTTCTCGCACTCAAAGAGCGCATAGCTCAGGCGACTCACAATTTGAACAGAAAAGATGAGGAAATGGTGATGCTGAAGGAAGAGATAATAAGGAAAGATGAAAAGATTTCGATTCTTGAGCAATAGATCTCATCCTGTCAAATAAATGCTGAGCAAAGTTAGAAAAGAATACTGGAGGCTAAGGTTTATTCTGCTTCACTTTAAAAAGAAATAGAAAACATGAAGCGGCACATGGAATCCATAACCATGGACAAATAGTTGCTTCAGAAACAGTCAGAGTTCTACAAGGGAGAATCAGTAAAAATATCGAAGTAAAAAAGCATCCAACATAAATAAATTGAAGCTCTTCAAAAATCCCTTAAAGAAGTAACATCCCTCAAGGCTGAGAATAAGCACCTGAGGGAGGATGTAAAAAGGATGCAGGAGATCGTTAATCAGATGTGCCAGAATAAGTTGACAACAGATTTCTCTGACAAGCATTATCTGGGCATGCCGATGAAAGAAATGTCAATGTGGTTTTCTCAAAATTTAGTGGGAGAAGTGGAACATTTTTTGAAGAAAGAGCAAGTTGCACAAGGAAACAAGAAGTTTATCAGTAATCTGGTGAAATTTATCGATAAGTACACTTCTACATCATCCAAAAGAAAAATGTCCTCCAGTACAAACACAAGAGTGAAGTCAAATAAGACCTCTCATGTGAGGTCAGCATCCATGTGCGACCCTGGGTTCTCTACAGCCCTTGAAGACTTTGGTACACCAGTCATTAAGAGAACTCAGAACTTGGGTACAAGCGTTTTGAAAAAGAGTTTACTAATCAACAAATACAAAAAAATGGACGTTAGAAAATTCACCTCGGAATCTATTCAATTACCTCAAAGCTGTGAGCTGTCTGTGTTTCAGGAAGTGATGAAAGAATTCAGAAAGGCCTTAGTGGAGGCACTGGGCGAAAAAACTGTCAAGCCAAAGACGATTTTAGGTTTAGCCGATGAGATGAAGGGAACTCTAATGGAGTTATTAGAATATAATGGTTATTGATTGCTTATTTTTTCAAATCAAGATATATTTTGAACATTTATTGAGGTGAAAGGTCGATAGTATTATTTGGGAGTTATTTTAGACTAATTTTGTATGTTTAATTTAAATAATATTACTTAGCTTTATTATGCAAAGCTATTTTAAAATTACACTCTGACCACCAAAACCAAGTAGAAAAATACAAAACATGCACCATCAACCAAGGCTGATCATTCGAACATCACCTGCTGAATTATCTTAATATAGCTTCTTTTATTGTTGACGCCCATCACCGATTCCTTCCCGTATGTCGTATCCGGAGAATTATTGAACTCCTCTTTTATCGTATCAATAAAGACGGGCTTAGCTTCATCTAAGTCCGCATCGTGAACGATCATTCTATATTCGCATCTTTTAGTGATTGTCTCATGGATGGCGAACCACTTGCACACACTTTAGATGAACTCAGAGTTCAGAGAGTGGGATTTGTTTTTGAATTTTCTGAGGAAAGTTTTGGCAGTAGAGTAGTTGATGTTGAGTAGATGGGATGTCTTGGTTAAAAAAGGAGGTACCTCTTTGATCTGTTAGTCATCAATGACGACCTTCTTGAGGAGCATGATTTTGTCACGATAGGAGATCTTGTCATACTTGTCAGTTCCCTTGAGGAGCAATCTTTTCTTCTTGTTAATTAGGTGGTGGTTCATTTTTATCACCTTGATTTCAGGACTAATGAGTTATACAATGCTCCCGAGACGCAAAGAATATATAGCCATCACAAAAATATTATTGGGTTTCAGATATCTCCTTGCTTTAGTTAGCAAAATTACAAATTAGGCTGACTATACTTGTGTTTTTTAATTGTTTGATAATATTCAAAAAAATTCAATCCCAGGAGTCTTTTCATCAAACTAAATATCATCTTTTCAGGTAGTAAAAAACCGTTATTTATTAGGCTTGCCTTACTAATAACGATTTACAATACTTTTACCCTTAAAAGATAATTAATGTTCTCTCTTGAGATTCTTCTGAAAGATGATATTTAAAAACAATCGTTGCAGAAGAACATTAAACAGAGTAGACATTTCCTTGAGGTTCAGGATCAAGTAGAGTGTCTAAAGATATGAGTCAGATCACTAACAATTGCTCCGGAGCAAATGGTAGGGAGCTGTGTGTGAAAGTACTAATCTGAAAACTCAATACATAATCAAAAATTGGGAGTTATTTTCTTCAGGAAGAGAGTCTTCACCCCATCTATCAGGAATCTCTGACTGAAAATTGACATCTCTTTCTCCGAGCAACTATTAATTTAGATTTTACTATTTACTCTGACCCATGTTTTCATCCCAGGAAGGCCATCTGATCCTTCCACTCTGTATTTCCTGAAGTTCACCTTCGGTCCAGGTTATTTCTGGCAAATTTTCTTCTCTTCTGCTATTTTCCACACTCGAAGAAGCCTGTGTAATTTGGGAAGAATTTCCAAAATCCTTTTTTTCTCGAACTATCGATAAAAATGTTTGGTGCTTAGCGAGAAGCCTCGATGTTTTAGGGTACTCAACAAGATCAACGAACTTGGATTATCCATAGTTGAGGATCTAGACATATAGAATATCTCTAAAAGAGCCTATGATTTTTCCCTCTCGCCATCTGCCCCGAAAGAATATGTCTACATAGTCACCTTGAAGATAGAGAAGAGAAGCTCTTCTTTTGGCCTCTATCCTTTAAAAATCTCGAACTCTGTTCCAATAGACTTATGCCTCAGCCCAATCATAAGAATGTTCAACAAAGCCTTCAAATATTTTTTTCAAGAAAGCCGAAACTCCATACATCACAGTATCGATTTACTTGCGGCATAAACAACAGTTTTCAGAATTTTTGTGGTATTATTCGAAGCAGGGAAGGCAATAGAAATGCCCACATTCCGTAGTGACAGGGTAGATGCACAACTCCATGCATATAGGGCATGTCATTTGCTATTATGTGATTGACTCTGTTAGTTTTGAGAGGACTTGAGGAAACTTTGATTGTAATCCACGGTGAGTATTTACACATGTTTACTTCTTTCTGGTATTTTCGATACGTTTTAGAATCAAGCTTCTGAGCTAGGAACTCTTGATTTCTACTTTCTTCAAGTTTTTCTTCTTGGCTAAACTTTTGGGAAACCTTGATTTGATACGATCTATATTTTTTTGACTCTCCTTACCCATTTATAATTATACTGTTCAAAAAACAAAGTACTACATTACTGAATAACTCAAGTCATTAAACACTCAGAGGTTGTATTGAAACATTTTAATGTCTTTGTTGGCTTTTGTGCTTAACTTAACTTGAAACTGTTGGATTTTTCTTTTTTTTATGGTAAAAGATGATCAATAAAAATCAATAGAAAGTTCCATAAGATCGAGTAATTGATATTCACAAAATAATTTCAAGCTATATAATATATCATGTATGAAGTGATATTGCTGTTTTTATATGGACTGTATTTCTTCCGTGCACGCAGTGCCATGGGTAATCACATCTTGATAAGTTCAGGATGAGAAGCTTAGCCTTTGACAGAGTCATGGGATCGTTGAATTTGTAAGCAGACTTACAGCTATACTCTCCTATCCAGTCATCGATAATCTTGGGAATTCGCTTTCCATCTTGAAGACAATTGGCTAAGATTGCAGAAATATCTTCGTTTGAGAATTATTTTCCCAGAATAGATTTTGATGAAACTACGTAGAGTTAATTCCTGTTATTTTTCTGAAGCTATAATCCCCAAAGCTCAGTTTTGGTTTCTCCCTGCTTGAACAGAGGGAGATACTTGTCGTCAATTCTCATCAGGAAAAATCGAGGTTGACCATATAGGGGACTGATAGCCTTACTCTACTTCTATACAACAGATTCATCAAGCGGAGTCTTTTTGAATAATGGATCTTGGGAGAGAAGCAGTTTATTGCGATAGAATTCATATCTTATCCTTTAGTGGATAGCATGAAAGTCAAAGAAACCGAATACCTGAAGCTTTTAATTGAATGCTGCGATTACCTTCTTGTCAAATATACCAAGAACAAGGAAATTATTGAGATCTGCCCGGAAGAGCTGTTGCTAATGCTGACGATAATGTTAGGTCTTCACCTTTTTCTTTGCTAGCTGGATATCAAATGTGTTTTTGGATGCCTTGTGCTCTAGCTTCTTCATAAAATTGGATCTACCAATCATTACTATTTATGAGTCAGACTCTTCAGAGTCATTTAATTAACATAATATAGATATCAATCACTTTTGCCAAATACAATTTTCACTTTTTATAATTTTCTTTGCTTCTTAGTCAACTTTGAATCAACGGCTTCACTAAACCTTCCAAATATCTGAATATGTTTATTGGTTTGATTTTATGCCGCAATTATTTAACAATTTTGCTCGATATTCTTGATGGCTTTCATAAATGACTGCCTTTCAAGCATAGCCAAATGCTTTGATTTATCTGTCAGACAATCGGATACTAAAGGGTCGTAAAAATCTTTCAATTTCCATCGGTCGTGAGTTTTGCTTCTCAGTTTGTTTGGAGCTTTTAGAGTCTATAGGATTGGTACTGGTTTTTTGTTCAGGAATTAATTTGCCGCTTAGAGGACCTTAACAGAACAGATGTAGCTATTATTGCCAGCATTGGCAAGGCTGCATGTTGAGTGGGATTTTTTCTTGCCCATCATCTCAAAAACATTTTTTCTTGTCTTGATCTGAGCCTTGGATGATATACTGAGTCGATGGAAGTATGACTATTCCTTCCTTTAAAGATCTTCAATTTCGGAGTGATATACTCCATGCACTAGATGATTCTTCTGAAACAGCTTGAATTAGTCAGGAGAAGCAAGCATTCTACTGGCTTTGGATAAGCTTTTGATTTTTGGAAGAATGTTGTTCTGATTATGGTCCAGAAGATTGATTGTAAAGGTATTGAAATCTTCTATCTTCTGAGTTAATTCCATCTATTAGATCGATCTGCTGGTTGAAAATTTTAGAGGTTTAAGATGGTTGACAACATGCTGAGATTCAATGGCATCCTCGTCATTTTATTTTTAGTTTTCAGGAATCGACCAGAATGAATTGTTTTTGCCTTCAAGGTTCCAGTTCACAATTTTGGGCTTTTATTCATGCTGCTTTTTTTATGGAAGAGTCCACTTTCTCTGCAGAAGAAATGGCATTCTATCAATGTTTATAAAGCCAATATATGTACCTTTTGTTCCAACAAATAAAGCGTTATAAACAGTTATCTTAGACCTTTGTGATTCTCAGTAGCACCAATATTAATAATTGTATGTTTTCAAATCGACTATAATAAACCCTCAACGCCAGGGTCGAGTTGATCTAGAATCTTCTCCTCATCTATTCCTTTTCATAGTTGGTGAACTTAAGGATGGATGTCTATCAGCGGGACAACTAAAATATTTATCAGAAATAAATGCTGCTTCTCTAGTCCTACCAAAATATATTCAAGATCGACTAAAAATTTTCAAGGTACCCTATCGATAAGTTAGATTGTTCTATAATCTTGTTTGTAAGATATTTGGAAAGTTGAACAAAAGTTTCAAAGGATCACCTCTGACAAAAGGAGCTGGCGTAAAGATCAGAGCTGCATATTTATAATTCATATCTTTTTTCAAATTTACCAAGGAATTATAGGTTGTACGCTATTTGCAGAAGATAGAGATAGATTCCGTGTCGTAAGTACTGTTGTGATCACCACAGAGTCAACTATTTTTTATCCTCACCAGTGCTCTCATCAAGTACATGAAAATCAAAACTGATGCTATCATCACCAAACTCAAAGATAAGACGAAGAAATAAGATCTAAATTTCTATGAAGAAAGGACCATCCAGTTTATTGACCTCGAAAAAAATGTCTGCAAAAAAAGATAAGAGCCAACCAGAAGTAGACTTGTAGATTGTGGAAGGATTAAAAAAGCCAACTCATCTATTTCTTCAAGGCGGTATAATTCTGAATAGCTGCCAAAGATAGACGAAACAGCCAGAAGAGGCAGCAAATAGTTGTTGAGGAAAACTGCTAAGCAAAGTATAAATGGGAATGAGGATCTTCAGATAAAAAATGCTAGTGTCAACTGGAAAGTGAGCATCAATAAATTCAAAGATATATATGTTCAGTAGTGGTAGCAATACTACAAACTTCTTACCCCTATCATCTAAGACCTTGAATAGCTAAGATACATGAGTAAAAAAATATCCAGCTTTGAAAAAAAATAATGGACCTCCACCTACTACAATGGCATCTATCGTTAACTTTATCAAAGAAACTAGGGAATAGTGAAAGCCATTAAGGCTGTCAAAATTCGAGAGTCTCCAGCAAAGAGGAAAAGTGTTGAAAGAATACTTCGATAGTGATGTAGATACTATAAATTGAATAGATAATGAGATTCAATAAATGTTAGGAAGGGAAACGGTAGCATATTTGCTTTATATTCAGTTAGAAAGGAGTATAATTAAATCAATAGGTTCTATAGGTTTCTTAAATGACCTCTCAAATGAAGAAAAAACACAGTCACAAAAGAAGCTCATCAATGATGTAGTGTCCATAAGTGATGATGATTGAGGAGAAAATTACTGCTCTTCCCTGTTAAATTGCATCTTCGGAAACATTGTAACTGATCAAGGCAAGCTAGCAGAGAAATTAATTTCAAATAATTGTTGATTCCTTTGATCAAGAACCTCCCAACTCCATTGACCAGGACATATGCAATTAGGTTGAGCAGAGACCATCTCATCGAAGCAACCGTCAAACTATATTTAGTGAATACTTTTAAATTCAATAAGTTCATTCACTAAAAAGACAAGACTCAGCTAAAAACACTCTGATTTCTGATGAAAATTTGTGGTAGGATCTCCACAGCTAGCCTCGAACCAACGGAAGGCTTCGCTATCATAGAAACAATCAAGAAAAGGTCTTTACAGTTTCCTGCCAAAAGATGAACCTCCTGAAAGGCTTGAGAAATGCTTCATTTGAAGGAATTTGCTGCAATGTCTGACAAGCGACTGATTTTTCCCTATTTTTATATTGAATATTAATAAATACCACAGTTACGGAAGGCGATGCCTGAGGACAAAATAAAGGAAAACGGATGGAGTGCAGCATAATAGAAATACAAGCTAGTATAATTGGGAGCAATATTCTTGGCGAATCGATTAGTTCAGGAATCAGATGATACGATTGTCAGATAATTCTTAAAAACAAAGGATTTTGATGACAATATGATCGATCAGTCTTTAAGAAAATCAGTCATGGAAGCTTAATATTACACTTGCTTCAATCATGTCAATACCAAGAGCCAAAAAGCTAAGTTGTGATGCCGGCTTACAGACCCTGTTGATATTTAATATGTTTCTCATTCTTTTTTTTCACCTTGGTGAGGTCTAAATATATCGATTTTTTTGTTTAAATTGCCACTGTTTATTTTTTAAGACTAGTCAGGTTGACATAATGATAAAAAGCGGCAACGTATACAAATTTGACTATATAAATAATGGGATTGATGAGCTCAGTCGCTTAAAATTTAACTAAAGCAACAACATCGACCTTCATGCCTTCTCAAGAAAGTTCTCCTTACTTCTCAAAGACTCACCAGCGGCCTCAAATTCCTGTCGTGAACCTTATTGAATCTGATCCCGACGAGGTCGAACCGCCAGTTGTTCCTTCCAGCTAAGAAAGAAAGATGCCCATTGAGCCAAGTGAGCCAGCCGTGATCCAAGCAAAAGTTGAGACTCCTCTTAACAGTCTTGACTCTGAACCTCAATCATCTCAAAAATCGAAGTAAAAAATACGGCTAAAGGGCCCCTTCACACTAGCCAACTTTGAGAAACACTTGAGATAGATATGGGCAAAGGATCCTACGCTAACTGACAAACAATTTTTCGAGTTAGCTAAGAGGCTATTTGGCATGATCCAAGAGGAAAAAAAAATATTGATAAACATTACTAGGAAGTGGACCGATCGATTTTACAAGATGATGAGAAGATAAAATTCTCTTGAGCAAACTGAGTGCACTAACATGGAAACCAATTCATCAGAGACCATGTTAGCTGAAGATGGAGCCTTCATCTTCTCCGAGCCTGAGAGTGCCGAGGCCGAAATGACAATTGAAAATACTTCAAATATATGGAAATAGCATACCATCAAGCTCATCTCTGAGAGACACCTAAGCAAATAAATTGGTCGAAAATCGAAGTTCTATCCAGAAGAAGTCAAAGATACTGAAGACATCTGGATGGTAAACACATCAATGGTCAAGACATTGGAGAACAGGAGGGCTGAGCTCAGTCGTCTCGAGCAAGAATTTTCACCAGCATTTTTTTCTAGGAAACAATCGGTAAGCTTCAGGGAGGAAAACTCATCAAAAAAGAATAAAAAGCGTGGCCGCCCTCTTAAGCAACTTCCTCAAATTGACTGAAATGATTTGATGGTTTTGATTGATGACTTGAATTATATGAACTGTTCAATAAAATCAATAGTTTATTCACTTTTCCAAAATAAAAATCATTTTTCGGTCAACATGGCTGAAAAACTGTTTGGCAGAATCATCAAATATGTTCTAAGTTAGAATTATTTTGTAGACGGTAGATGGTGAGGGTTCGGGCATAATGCTCGCACAATAATTAATCCCAAAATGAGAACCAAACTGATATTCTTCGTTATTTTTTTTAGTCAAGCTTTTTATGGCTTGTATAGGCACATTTAATGGCCGATAGGCTTATCTGCTTGAATGTTGAAGTTATCAAAAGTTGAACGGTAAAGTGGGCATATTTGAAAAACCACATATCTCTTTCAGCAGCCTCAATCTTGACTCTTTTTGCATTTGATTCATTTGTACAGGTTATCTCGGGACAAATCAGCTAGATTTTATTTATCTAAAGTACACAAGGCAAGCGTATGATTGGTATTTTGTTTGGTTTAATTGCAGACAATCTTCAATTTTATTAAGAATTAAGAATGTACATCTCTAACAACAAGTTCAGACTGGCACCGGTCACTTAAGATAACCTCCTTGAGGCCTCAACTTTGCTCACAGAACAGTTTCTGGCCAACAATGAAGTGTGGAAAGCTCTCAATCTTACCAAAGAAGAAGCTCTGACCTTCATGATTGAAAAGACCCGGGAGCTTTTGGCCTGGCAGCAAGAGTTGAGGGACGATGGGCTGATGGCTAAGGATGCTTTCATCAACTACGTCTATCTCAACGAGAGAGACGAGATTATTGCGGTTCTGACCCACTGCTAGTTGACCCAGCAAATAAACAAAACAAGCCAAGTCAAGTGCGACAAATTTAAAGTGCTCGAAAGTTACGGTAAAGCACTCGAAAAGAACATCTATCCTAAAGATTTGGTTCCCGGGACTAATCTTTATGGCATCTTCACTGCCATCAAACCTGAGTATGCCGGTTCAGGGGTCCTCATGCTTTTCTGGTTTGATTGCACACACTACATGCACAGCATCGGCTTCAGATTCATATATTCGAGAGCTTCCAGCCCTAAATCATTCGCCCATTTGGCAAGATATGGAGCCGATTTAATTGGTGAAACTGAAGGCATCGAAAACGGCAAACCTGTAAAATTCTGGTGGACTAGATGGTGGCTGAGACCCATCAGTGTCCTCCAGCATCACGTGGACAAATTCATTGAGAAAGCCAAAATGTGATAATGTGTTATTTAATATATCATTAAAGGCCACCATCTCTATAGGTGATTCAGAATTATTATTATTATAATATATCATTAATCTTCCTCCAAATATTTAAATAAGGCCGAGTAGCTTATTTTGATTGTAGCATTGAATTAAAAAGATTATAACTTCCTGATTCAATTATTAGTTCTTTTTAAATTACAAACATGTACCTTTCGAACCGACAATATAGGATAGCACGACTTGTACCTGCCTATCTCTAGCCGGCAATCAACCTGCTAGCTTAAACCTTACTCGACCAAAATTAAGTCTGGAAAGCTATGGACATCACCTTTGCATAAGCAAGAGAGTTTATGACCCGAAAAATTGAAGAGGTTTTGGAATGGGAAGAAGAGCTCAGAGAGGAAGGTTTTATTTAGAAAGATGGCTTCATCAATTTTGTAAGAATGTTTTGATGTAGGTCTATCTCGACAAAGATGACAAGGTGGTAGCAGCATGGATTAATGTCGAACTGACTCAACACCTGAATAAGAGGAGCAAAGTAAACTTAGAACCTATGGCTGAGCTAGACAAATATTTTGAGGTGCTTTACAAGCTGATAAATCCTAAAGATCTTGTGCCTGGTCGCAATCTACATGGCCTTTTCCTAGCCAAGAGCAAATCCATTTCTATTATTGGACCTTACTATTTTGCTATTGATGGATAGCACTGGCTGCATGCTCAAGGATTTCGAAACCAGTTCACTCGCTGCACAAATGCCAAAGATCTAGCATACATGTTAATAGAAAATAGCGAGATCATAGCTGAGCAGAGGGAAAAAATGAATGGAAAGAATATAGTATTTTGGGAAACAAAGTGGCCCATGACACCTCTGTACAGAAGAGGGAATGAGTTGTCAATGCTAACCAAAGCGACGGCTAGACTGTGATTTTTTTGAATAGTATGATTTAATGTGCGTCATATTGACGATATACATTGAGCTTTTGTTAGAAACATTTATATTAGTATTATTGTCAAATCACTTGATCAAAGTTGATATTTTCGTTTCATATATGA
>Ga0100379_10002669_pt1 | contig 16757 bp, 15 predicted proteins | sample CryGeymeta201503_FD_80418 | JGI IMG/M metagenome (GOLD analysis project Ga0100379, IMG submission 80418) | Groundwater microbial communities from Crystal Geyser aquifers in Utah, USA - Crystal Geyser metaG 2015-03 | ecosystem: Environmental > Aquatic > Deep subsurface > Groundwater | place...
AGTTCACGAGTGAGGCCATAACATGCGACCCCGAGGCCACCATTTTTGGACGGAGGATATTCCCAACCAAATGTAAGTACACGCATGAGTTAATGATGCTTCTCCAGTACAAAACTGGTCAAAGTACGTACGTACTATAGCATGCGTTATCAGCGTCAGTACCCACTACCTGTGCGTATGTCACACTCATAATTGAAACGCCTATACCCATTGACCCAGTTATAAATCTTTGCTATTATCCTAGCCACGTATGTCACAAGATTTACTCATCAAACTCGTATCACAGGGAGACGAAAATGGCATTGGCAAAGGCCACGTCTATTACACCCGTTATAATAATAAGGTAAAAAAAGACCCAGGAAAGAAGTACGAAACGACCAAGTTCAATCCGATTGCCAAGAAACACACAAAATATAAACAAAAGAAATAGTCTGCTACTCAAAAAAATCCCGCCATCTGGCGGGATTTTTTTGATGAATGTCAAGACACAGATGCCTACTCAGTAATGCCTTGTGCTGCCAAGCTATTCTGGCGACTGATATCGAGTAACACGTGTTGGGCTGCTTCAATATTTTCAGACTTGCCCTGCCAAGCAGCTAGGACAGGCTCCTCAATGGCTCGTGAAAAAGAGAAAGTGATCGGCCAGGGTTGACTACCAAGTGCACTAATGGCGTGGAGATTCTTTGTGGCCCGCTCTGGAGTCTGACCCCCCGAGAGAAACACGATGCCACCAACTTCATGTGGGACGGACAAATGAAATGTACGAAGTGTTGCGTTTGCCACCTCTTCAGGGGATGTCTGTTCTGGGTACATATCGCCCGCCAACACCATCGAAGACTTCAGAATAACCGCTGAAAGATCAACCTTGTAAAACTGTAACTTATGGAAGAGCACTTGCAGGACTTTCGTTGTCACTAACTCAGCGCGAGCGAGTGAGTGATCACCCGCAAAAATAACTTCGGGTTCGACCATTGGTACAATACCGGCCGATTGGGCGAGTTGGGCATAGCGTGCGAGCATTGTCATATTCATATCAATACACGCATCACTTGGGGTATCCTCTTCATCGATCGTAATCACTGCTCGCCACTTTGCAAACCGAGCACCAAGATCATAATACTCCGCGAAACGTTCAAAAAGACCATCAAGTCCTTGCGTTACCACCTCACCCTTGAAACCTGACATTTCTACCGTACCAGTATCAACTTTAATCCCTGGCACCATTCCTTTTGCCATCAAAATATCTGGAAATGGAATACCGTCAGTAGTCGAATTTCGAATCGACGAATCAAACATAATAACGCCGGACAGAAATGCCTCTACCCCTGGGGCTGTAAATAAAATTTGTCGGAACATCTGACGGTGTTCCGGTTCATTTGGTAAATTAACCATAGCGAGACGCTTCCCTGCAGTTGCATCACTTTCATCTGCTGCCAAAATTCCTTTGCCCGGTGCCATCAGCGCAGCCACTGTTTCATATAATTTGGTGTTCTTTTTCATACTCCCATTAGTGTAACAAAGTGGCGCACCGTTGGCGCGCCACCACTGTTGGCAACTCAACAAATGATTCTATACCTACGACCGAATTTTCCAGCCACGCTTAAAGAGATGGGTCACCAGGACACCAAGCCCAAGTACTAAGCTTGTAATAATACCTAAGCCGAGTAGGGTATTTGCCTCGCTGTACCCAACCATACTCAAGCGCATGCCATCGGCAAAGTAAAAGAACGGGTTGAAGCGAGTAATAGTCGCAGCGAGTTCTGGTAAAAAAGTAATCGAGTAAAAGATCCCCCCGAGGTACGTGAGGGGTGTGATCACAAAGGTATTGAGTACCGTGAGTTGTTCAAAGCTCTCCGCCCACAAGGCAACGATAATGCCGAGCATTGCGCAGATGGCCGCAATACTCGCGACGTAAAAGATAAAGAGGGGAATATTCACAAGTGCCACGGCGCCAAACACCAAGCCCACAACCAAGATCAAGAACGCCACCATGAGCGCCCGCGTGACGGCGCTTCCCACCAATCCAACCAGCATTTCAAAATACGAAAACGGTGCAATGAGGAGTTCTTCAATCCCCTTCGTAAAACGCATAAAGTACAGCGAGGAAGAGGCGCTAGAAAATGAAGCATTAATAATCGAGAGCATCAGTACCCCCGGAAAGACGAATGTAATATAACTGATGCCCTCAGCAAAATCTTCAATTCGACTGCCGATGACGGTACCAAAGATGAAGAGGTAGAGCGCGGCCGACACGACCGGAGCGATGAGTGTTTGTATCACGACGCGCATAGTACGTTGTACTTCGCGACGAAACATTGTGTAGAGTCCAATCCAGTTCATAGTCTTAAAGTTAAAATTCATTGTCACCACTCACTGCCGGCGTTTGGGTAGCTGAAGACCTCGCGGAAGAATCTCTGATTCTGAGCGGAGAACTTGATTCGTGTCTGAAGGTACCCAAACGCTGGCAGTGATTTCCATATTACTTTTTTTCAGCATCATCCGCGCGAGTAATCTCCAGATACCGCTCCTCAATCGACTTCCCGTCTTTCATAAACTCTTCCTTCGTCCCCTCTGCCACGATCTTGCCATGGTTAATAATCGCGATATCGCGACACAGGTACTGAATCTCTTCAAGGTAGTGCGAAGTAAGAATGATGGTCTTACCCCGCTCGTTCATTTCCTTGAGATACTCCCAGAGGTCGTGACGCTGTTCAACGTCAACGCCGGCCGTCGGTTCGTCAAGGATCAATAAGTCAGGCGTATGAATGAGCGCGCGACCGAGCATGGCCCGACGCTTCAGGCCACCCGAGAGCTTTTGAAACTTCACGTCGCGGTGCTCCTGCAGATCAAATCGCGCAATCAGTTGCTCAATCCGCTCCTGCCGCTCAGCGCGCGGGATACTATAGTACCCACCCATGTAGTCCATGAGTTGGACTGGAGTCGCAAAGATATCTACGTTAAATTCCTGCGGTGAGAGGCCAACTTTGCGCCTTGCGGTCTTGTAGTCAGCCACCACGTCAGTGCCGTCGATGAGAATCTGTCCCGAGGTCGGCTGGGCAATACCGGTGATACAGTGAATCGTCGTACTCTTCCCCGCCCCATTTGGCCCCAGCAGACCGAAAAACGCCCCCCGCTCGACCGTCAGCGAGATATGATCAACCGCCGACTTGGCGGTCTTGCCGCTGCCATAGACCTTTACGAGATCACGAATTTCGAGCATGGGAGTAGACATGTGCAACTAGTGTAGCACATAAATTTATCTGTCTAAGAAGCGTGCAAGTAAAAATAACAGGGGGACATAAAAATTATTTGTCAAATTCGCGTGGCGTTCTTTTTATTGCTATCGTTCTGTAGTGAAAAATCAATCCTTCACAAAAGAAGAACGGTGGCTCCTGACAGAAAAATACCGAGGCGAAAAATCCGCCGGATTTTTCGCTGATTGTGAGCGCCTTCAGGCTGGCGAGCCGCTCGGATATATCATCGGGCACGTGCCATTTTTAGGCGGTACCATCTGGCTTGACTCACACCCCCTCATCCCCCGCCCCGAGACGGAGTACTGGGTGGAGCATGCCATTCGCATTATCACGGAGACTGACGAACCACGTATCAAAGTCCTCGACCTCTGTGCTGGCTCGGGAGCCATTGGGGTAGCGGTAGCCACGCACGTACCAGGGGCGCGCGTCGATTTCGGAGAAATCGACGCGCGTCACGAGCCGACCATCCTAAAAAATCTCGCCGCAAATGACATCACGCTCGATCGAGCGCGCGTCACTGTCTCCGACCTGTTTACACACATCCCCGACCGTTATGATTTCATTCTTAGTAATCCCCCCTACATCGACCCCGCACTTGACCGCACCGAAGCATCCGTGAAAGGCTTTGAGCCCCACCTGGCACTCTACGGCGGACGTGGCGGCCTAGCGCTCATTGAGCAGATCATCGCTGCCTCGCCCGCCCACCTCACCTCTAGTGGCCAATTGTGGCTCGAGCACGAACCTGAACAAGCCGCTACCATCAATAAGCTCGGATCGACTCATGGCTTTGCCACCACTACACACCCTGATCAGTATGACACCCTGCGCTACAGTGTTTTAGTGCTACAATAGATTATAAGCTTATGTCGTCATCGACCTTTACTGATTCACTTGCATTAGCCTCTCTGCCAATCGAGACAATTACCAGCTTTGGCTTTTACGGCATCGCCGGAATCTTTGCCATTTTTAGTGCGATTTTATATTACCACTGGAATGCCTATTCAACAGACGCTGGCGTCACAAGACTAACGCTCATTTTGTATTTCTCAACCACCATCCCCCTCCTCATCATTATGGGCGTTATGACGTGGTTAATTTAAGGTTATGTTGTTTGAAAAAATCCAGCTTGAAGCAGGCGAAGAAGTCCTGAAAGTAGTACGTAAGCACTGGTTTGTGATCTTAAGTGAACTCTTCGGGACATTCCTAATGTTGCTCTTCCCATTTTTCTTACTCGTACTTTTTGCCTTACTACCAAACGAATGGAACGTGCTTGATCTGCACCCAGAGAAATACATTATATTCATTACCTATGCCATTACTGGTTGGCTCCTCTTGACCCTCATGACCGCCTTTACCATCTGGACTCACTACTATCTCGACCTATGGATCGTGACTGATCGACGAATTATTGTGGTTGACCAAATCACCTTCTTTAATCGCAAAATATCCAGCTTCCGACTGGAGCGAATGCAGGACATTAAAGTCTCAGTGGTTGGGATTATCGCTACCTTTCTCAATTTTGGTACCCTCCGTGCGCAGACCGCCAGTGCGGCTGAAAGTAATTTTAAATCCACTGGTCTACCAGACCCTCGTGGCCTTCAGTCCCTCATCCAAGGTGCCATGGACCGGCGTCTAACCTCACTTGGTGACCTCCCTATCGCTCCCGATTAGCTTGCACTTTCTTGGCCCCTCCCCTACAATCACCACCATATGACTGTCAAAAAGCTCTCAACTGAATCATATAAAGGGGTGCGGGACTTTTACCCTGAAGATATGGCGATTGAACGCCATATCTTTGATACGTGGAGCAACAGTGCCGAACTGTTTGGTTTTGAGCGGTATGACGCATCAATTCTCGAACCAAGTGAGCTCTATAAGGCAAAAGGTGCTGAGAATGAAGAAATGGTGAACGAACAAACCTATACATTCACTGATCGCGGAAATCGTGAAGTGACACTTCGTCCTGAAATGACCCCTACTGTGGCGCGTATGATTGCCGCCAAGCGGCGTAACCTCCAGTTTCCTGTTCGTTGGTACAGTATCCCGAATTGCTTTCGGTACGAACGTACACAACGAGGTCGTCTGCGAGAATTCTGGCAGCTAAACTGCGATATTTTTGGCGGTGACCCCGCCTCAGCTGACGCCGAGATCATCGCACTCGCCCACCAACTTCTCATAGATTTTGGTGCAACTCCGGATATGTTTGAGATTCGTGTTAACGACCGCGGACTGATGGAACGACTCTATCGTGCCATCGGCGTACCCGAACACATGTTTGGTCCAATCACGGCTCTCAATGATCGGCGACGAAAAATCACGGACGCGATGTATCGAGACTCCCTGACAGACATTACTGACAGCGACACCCTCACGGAGCAAATCATTCTCATGCTCGACCACAGTGACGAACAGAGCGATATCATGTTTAGCCTCGCTGAGCTTGGTATCACGAACGCAGTCTTTGACAAAAGTCTGGCTCGTGGCTTTGCGTACTATACCGGCACGATCTTTGAAGTGCTCGATGTCTCAGGTGAGAACAACCGATCAATGCTTGGTGGCGGTCGCTACGACAACCTGACAAGCATGTTTGGTGGCGAACCCATTTCGGGTGTAGGCTTTGGCATGGGTGACGTCACCATGCGCGACTTTCTTGAAACTCATAATCTACTGGACGATTACGTGCCAACGCACGCTCCGACCCTACTCATTATTCCGACTGACAACACCCAAAACCTTACCTCCCTAAAGATCGCCTCGGAGTTTCGCCACAGTAGTATTCGCACCGTCACTGATACCAGTAATAAAAAAATCGGGGAAAAAATCAGTCGCGCAGTAGCGCGGGGTATCCCGTACACCATTATTGTTGGCGAAGACGAAGCTGGTGGTGGTCCGCTTACACTAAAACACCTCACCACAAATACCGAAACAGTTGGTACCATCCCTGACCTTAGGACAACAATGGCGCAGGCATAGCCCACCGCCCGCTTGTGCTACAATCATCCCCATGCGCTACGTTGTCTTTGACCTCGAAACACAAAACATTTTTCAAGAGGTTGGTTCAAGTGATCCAACTGCGCTCGATATATCTGTCGCTACTGTCTATGACAGTGGCACCGATAAATTCACCACGGTCACCATCGATGAAATCGACCAGCTCTGGCCGATTATCGAGAAGGCTGATGTGCTCGTCGGTTATAATAGTAATCATTTTGACATCCCCCTTTTAAATAAATATTATCCGGGTGATTTATCCGTCATCAAAAGTATTGATCTTCTGGAAGAAATCAGAAAGTCACTCGGTCGACGTCTGCGCCTTGATAGTGTGGCGCAAGCGACGGTTGGTGCCAAGAAGTCTGCGGACGGCCTCCAGGCAGTCCGCTGGTGGCGAGAAGGCAATATCAAGGATATTAAGAAATACTGTGAGCAAGACGTTAACGTCACTAAGAAAATTTTTGAATACGCACTTGAACACGGCCATGTGAAGTTTAAGGATGGCGCCCGTAAGCGTGACATACCGCTTGATACATCTTCCTGGCTTACGGTGGATAGTGATATTGTGATGACACACTCAATGTTCTAATAACCCTGAAGATTGAAATCGTAGCACTGTCTCCACCCTACGTCAGCCATGTCATATACCCGACAAACGACGATAGTCCGATCCCATACCAAACAAACGGCCATAGTGTATATCGGCGGACAAATCCCAAAAACCAATGAATAACAATGAGTGCACTCACAAAGGCCACCCCAGCAGACAGCGCGACCATCCCCCACTCTACGGTCTCAGGTGTCTGAATGAGATCAAGCAGCATTTTTGAGCCCGCGCCTATAGTAATAGGGATCGCCAACAAAAAGGAAAAGCGCGATGCTTCCAGGCGCGACATTCCAAGCAACATTCCTCCGCCAATCGTCGCTCCCGACCGAGACATCCCAGGAATCAAGGCCAGCATTTGAAAACAACCAATGAGAAATCCTTTCTTAATTGTCAGTTGATTTTCTCTTGGTTTCATAAAATACCGCCATTCCACAAACATAAAAAAGAGCGAAGCTAAAAAAAGGACAATCGCAACAGTCGTAGTTGTGTGCAAATATGAACTCACTACTGACTCCAGAGCCACACCAGCCACTACTGCAGGCAATGTACCGATGATGAGTGCATAGAGTAATATTTCATCAGATCGATTCACGGGCAAGCGACCTAATTTGCGCAAGAGTGTCTGCAAAAGAATCCAAAGATCTGACCGGAAGTACCACGCCACTGCCGCTGTAGTTGCAAAGTGCAACACCGCATCAAGCGCCAACGGACTGGCAGTAGTGATATTAAATACGTCTCTGACGAGGACCAAATGTCCTGACGAAGAAATCGGCAAAAACTCTGTGACTCCTTGGACTAAACCGAGTATGATGGCTCCTACACTATCCATAGTCAGCAGTATACCATGCGCTTAACATGGTATACTATTACTTAATAAGGTTTACAAACTAATGAATCATGATGTATGGAACCCTCAGCCACTAGTTCACCCTTAACCCTCCCAATAGCGATTATTGTCGGCTTTTCCTTGATTGCCGTTGCTATTTATTTTGGTGGTATCGGAAAACGCACTAATCCTACCCCTGAAGAACCAGCGGTCGTGACGGAAAATTCCACAGGCTTAGTACGCCCAGTTGATGAGACCGATTATATTCGTGGCAATCCTAACGCTCCGATTATGCTCATTGAGTACTCTGATTACGATTGTCCATTCTGTAAGCAATATCACGACACGATGCGACAGGTCCTTGATGAATACGGTGTCACTGGTCAAGTTGGCTGGGTCTATCGACAATTCCCCATCGCACAGCTTCATCCAAATTCACCAAAAATCTCACAAGCGGCACTTTGTGTGGGAGAACTAGGAGGACAAAATGCTTTTTGGGATTTTACCGATAATGTCTTCTCCCGTCGCCAATTTGATGATTTTACTAATGTCACACGACTTGATGAATACGCGACCGACGCTGGAGTAGCGCTCACGGACTATCAATCATGTATGAATAGTGGTCGCCACATCGATACAATTGAGACTGAGATCAGAGATGCCTTTGCGGCTGGCGTTCGTGGTACACCACACACTATCCTCGTGTTTGGCAATGAGCAAGCGGTCATTGATGGGGCACAAACGTATTCAGCTCTCAAGAGTATTATCGCTAATCTAGTAGGTCAGCTCGACGGTACTGTCAACACCACCACACCATCAACACCACGCAACTAAGCAGGGCGACGTAATGCCACTAGATCACAGTACTGACACTCCACTGGATCACAGATACTTGTCGCATACAAACCCTCGACGATGGTAGTAACAAGTACCCGTAATTCATTTTCAAGTTGCAGAATGGCTTCATCAGTGATTTCAAATTGCTCTTCCTTAATGACACCTCGCGCATTGGGTTCAACAAATGACAATACTCCAGTTCGACAGTGTAATTGCTGATCTGATTGTAGGGATAGCAGGAATGCATAAAACGTAAGTTGTCGAAAGTACGCCCCGTGACTGTCTTTGGTGGTACCCATAATTTCTCCGCGGCTTTTTGGCTTACCAGTCTTAAAGTCAACAACGCGATAGATTTTTCCGTCACGCACATCCACCCGATCAAGATTCCCGGTTAACCGCAACACAGGAAAGGCAGTCACGCCCGTCTCCCACTCTGCACTTACCGACACCTCAGTGCGACTTTCTGGCATGGCGGTTGATTGCCGAACAGGCTCATAGGCGACTAACGCAGCCAAGCCACGCTCATGCAGACGAGTCAGTTCTTGGAGCGGAAGCTGTGTTCGATTGAGTGCTTGCGTGAGGAGTGTCGCTATGAAAGTAGGAGTAGGCTGTATGTGTCTCGCCGTACATTGATCTTGCAAACTGCGTAATACACTGTGGATTACCGTACCGTATTCCGCACTCACTGACTTCGGATGTGGTACGCGGAGGAGATTTTGATATATAAACTGCCAAGGACTTTTTATGAAATTATTGAGAGCAGTCGCTGAGACTCCCCGCTCCTGTAACAGTCCTACCATAGCATCCAGATCAAGCTGTAGCTGCTTCGCTGGTAATAGTGATGTATGTGCCGCCTCTGTTGAGACCGGTGTAGTATCAACCTGAACCGGTACTGGTACATGGGATAAAAATCGTGACGGCAGAAGTGTTCCACCAGCCGCACTTGCGGTCGCATATGAGAGATGGAGTGTATGCTTCGCTCTTGTGAGTGCGACGTATAGTAGTCTCCGTTCATCATCTTGCACCACATCGTCAGTAATCTTCGTGTGGCGCAAAAAACTAAGATCAAACAGTGACCGGGTGTTGCCCTTACCCCATACGGCATCAATCAATCTTGGTATACATACAACCTCGTACTCGAGACCCTTCGCCCGATGCGCCGTCGTGACCGTCACCGCACTCCCTGGTACTGAAAAGGCTGCCGCGGTGAGCGGGATATGATACTGTTCTAACTGTCGTAGATACTCATAGACTGTTTGGAGCGTCTGTACGCCCTGACGCCGACCCTCAAGCGCTGTCACTTCATCATACATACGACGCAAAACCGCCACACTCTCAAAGGGTGCGGTAGTCGTTACCTGTGCAAGAAAACCACTTTCAGTGACCAATGTTTCAAGTACCATGGCTGGTGAAGCGACAAGCATGATCTCACGCACACGCGTGAGCCAGGCTGCGATACGTTCAAACGGAGCATGATCCACAATACCCGCAACGGTCCGCAACGACTGATCACGAACAATGGACTCAAGTGCATGCGCATTAGACTGTGCACGCAATACTCGAACCAAATCCCCTGCTGATACCTCACTATAGGGAGCATGTAGTACAGCGACTAGATCAGCGGTATTGTCAGGTGAGAGCGCTGCACCGATCAATTGCTTTAACCCAACAAATATTGGGTGTTCGAGTATATCAACATCAGCTGAGGGTGCTACCGGGATCTGGGCAACTCTGAGTAATTTTGTAAAATGCATCACTTCCCGATTCGTCCGAACAATAACGGCGATCTCATCTGGAGTGACACCACTATCTAAGGCTGCTTGTACATTTTTGACGAGTGCCTCATCCTCGACTAGTTCATGTACATACTCAGTCAACCGCACATCCGCCGAGACAGGAGAAGTAGCTCGTAACGGGACACGTAATGGAGCCAGCACAGGATCATCAGTTGCAACGAGCGCATGTGCGATATCAAGGATCGCTTGCCCCGAGCGATAGTTTTCAGTAAGTGAAATCGTCGTGATATTTCCAAAGTTGTTTTCAAAGAAGAGAAAATTATCGAGTGACGCGCCCTGGAAGCGAAAAATTGCCTGCTTCTCATCCCCGACCACAAAAATATTCGGTCGCTCATGGAAATTAGTCAGCAGTGAGAGAACAGCATTCTGAGTGGCGTTAACATCCTGATGCTCATCTGCCAACACATACTGATACTGCTCCTGTACCATCATCCGGGTCTCAGTGTCTGCATCAAGCATGGTCACCACCTCACCAATCATGTCATCAAAATCATACCAGTGCGCAGCCCGGAGCGCAGCCTCGTATGCCTGGTAGCACTCAGCTAACTCAGTCAGTTTCGACAAGCGCTTCATTGCTGCAATATAATCCCCGCGTTCCTTACCTTTATGTGCACCGGTTTCGTGCCAACGTGGCAGAGTATCACACTCAGTCGCCAGCTGCTTGATCACGACTGACAGATCAGACGGGCTCACACGCTCTTGCTTAAGCGACTGAATCACCGAAAGGAGTGGTTGTACGTAATAGTCCGGTCTTCCTGCAGGACGGAGGACCGTATATGAACCAGTACTAAGGATGTCATTAATCAACGTGATTTTTTCAAGGGGGGTGGCAATTCGACCACCGATAATGCGCGGTACCGCATCGGGGTACTGCCCAATCACCATATTTGCAAAGCCATGGAATGTGTAAATGGGAATTCGATACGCGGCATCCCCAATAAATGTCCGGAGACGTAGTCGCATATTTCGCGCACCCGCTTCAGTGAATGTAATGGCCAGAATAGACTCAGGCTGTGTGTCAGTACGCTGCAAAATAGCGGCAATTCGAAGTGCGAGTATTTGTGTCTTCCCTGTTCCTGGTCCAGCAATCACCATTACCGGGCCCTCTATCGTGTCGACCGCTTTACGCTGAGCATCGTTTAATGTTGCGTATGCAAGATCAAATGCACTGGCAGAATAATCCATACCGACAAGCATACCATACCGAGTTTAGCCCCCGACCACAACGGGTATTACCAGCCTTGTCAAGGGCATAAGAAAGGCGTATAGTAGCGTTTCGATGATTTCTAGCTAGACCCCCGCCATGCTTTCCCTCAGTACCACACTCGCGATTTTTATGATGTTAGGCCTTTCGAGTCTGGCAGTATTTTGGGCGAAGCGGGTTCATCTCCCCCACACAGTTTTCCTGGTGCTGTTAGGGATGGTCCTCGGAAGCCTGAGCACACTCCCAGGGCTCACGTTCCTGCAGAGCTTTACCCTAACACCTGAGCTACTTTTTTATCTCCTCCTTCCGACCTTAATTTTTGAGTCAGCGTATCACATGAGCGCCAGACGACTGGTCGCTGATAGCGGAATCATCTCTCTCCTTGCAATAGTGAGCTTTGGTCTTTCCACACTTCTGATTGGTGGATGTCTCTATCTACTCTTTGGCTGGCTCTCCCTTGATATTCCACTTATCTTCACCCTTCTCTTTGGTGCACTCATTTCAGCGACTGACCCGGTTGCGGTCCTGGCATTATTTAAGGAATACGGCGCACCACGACGCCTATCACTCATCTTTGAAGGTGAGAGTCTCTTTAATGATGCAACTGCAGTCGCCGCATTTTTAATATTACTTGAAATGATTTTGTACACGACTGGGGAAATAAGTATCGTGCACAGTATCGCTCGTTTAATCAGTATGCTCGGAGGTGGCATCCTCTTTGGACTCATGATGGGAGGCATGTTTACCTACCTTGTCGGCCAGACCCGTGTACACGAAACTGCTAGTATTACGCTTACCATTGTCCTCGCACACCTCACCTTTATCCTCGCTGAACTCATCTCAGAGCACCTCATACCAATTTCTCCGATTATCAGTACCACCATTGCGTCACTCATTATTGGTAACTATGGTCGAGCAAAACTTCACCACCGTGCCGAAGCGGCGGTCAATCATATCTGGGAACAACTCGCATTTCTATCAAATTCACTCATTTTTATTCTCATTGGTATTCTCGTGATAAAAACGTCGTTTAGCCTACCACTGATCGGGATCACTCTCCTCACCGTTCTGGTGGTGGCGGTGGTGCGAGCTCTGTCTATTTACCCCGTTATTCGGGCATACAACCTCATTGCCTCACCCACACAAACCATCCCCCATACCTGGCAACACATGTTAGCCTGGGGGTCACTCCGTGGCGCACTTGCGATCACCATGGTATTACTCGTACCTGACTCACTCATGTTGCCTCATTGGACCTTTATCCACACTCCAAAAGAAGTGTTGCTGGCCTTAACGGTGGGCTGTATTGTCGCCACTCTCTTCATTAAAGCAACTACTATCAGGGGCATGATGCGTCTACTGACACTTGATCGACTGACGACGACCGAGGAACTCGAATACCAAGAAGCCCGCGCACTGATGCATCACGCAGTCACCGAAAAGTTGTCACAGTACCACGAACGCGGGTACATCGATACTGCCATCGCTGAGCAATTACTCACCGACCACACAAAAGCGTTTACGCACGCCTGCCAAACAATTTCAAAGTTATCAGTTGAACGGAGAAACGACCTCGCACACCGAGTATTGCGCATGTACGCGATTGGGATCGAAAAAAGACATTTGACTGAACTCTACCACCACCAAGAAGTCAATGAGACAGTATTTCGCCACATCAGCGGTAAACTCCAACTCCAACTTGAGGCGATTGAATCCGGCAACCTCTCCCCGGATATGTCACTCCATAGTGATGGTCGTGATATTTTAGAACGCCTCTTTAGTACACTTGAATCACTATTGCGACCCACCACACCACTCACGCACTTTCAAAATAAATACCAATACTACCGAGCGCAGGCGATTATTTCACGAAAAGTTGTGAAGGAAATCACGTCGATGAGTGGCACGAGCGCATCAACAATTTTTACTTCTGAAGCTGTAACTCACGTCCAAGACCTCTACACAACATTCAAGACACAGTCACTGAAAAAACTCACCGCACTGGCTGCAACGAATCCAACTGAAGCAACCCGTCTGGCCTACACGCTCGCCCAACACGCTGTCCATACGATTGAACAAACAATGTTAGAAAAAATTAACCGACAACAACTCATCACCCCCAAACTCTTTGTAACACTGCGAGATGAGGTGGCAACCGAACATCCAGAGTAACGCTGATTAATATGATTTTAATCGTCTCGCTTTTTCGTGTTGACGTATCTTCTCGAGAGCCTTGGCTTCGATTTGACGGATACGTTCCCGCGTCACTCCAAACTCCTTACCAACTTCCTCAAGTGTGTGATACGTACCATCGGTGAGGCCATGTCTCATTTCAAGAATTTTTCGCTCTTTTTCTGACAATGTATCAAGGATTTCGGCAATTTGATCAGTGAGTATACTGTGCGCCACTTCTTGATCAGGCGAGGTAATTTTGTCATCTGAGATAAAGTCCGATAGGCGCGAGCGGTCATCATCATCTCCGACTGGTAACTCAAGCGAGATTGTGTCTTGACTGATTTTTTCGATTTGATAGATCTTTTCCACTTCCACTCCCATTTCAGTGGCAATTTCCTCAGGCATCGGGTCACGTCCCAAATCTTGAGATAAGCGTCGCGAGACTTGTTTATACTTAGCCATAGTCTCAACCATGTGCACCGGAATACGGATAGTCCGTGACTGATCAGCCAGTGCCCGAGTAATTGCTTGCCTGATCCACCACGTCGCATACGTCGAAAACTTAAACCCCTTGGTAAAATCAAACTTATCAACTGCTTTGAATAGACCCAGATTTCCTTCCTGAATCAGGTCGAGTAGTGTCAGATCAGGTGAGCGACCGACATACTTCTTCGCAATCGACACAACAAGACGAAGATTCGCGCGGGCCAACAGATTGCGTGCCTCGTCTTCACCGTCGACGATTCGCTTGGCGAGCACTCGTTCTTCATGGGCGTTTAAAAGTGGATACTGACCAATTTCTCGGAGATACATCTGGATTGAATCATAGGCACTTTCACTCCGCTTGAAGGTTGTCCGTTGAGCGATAGCCTCATCTGACATGTGGTCACCGAGCATCCCACCACTCTGGAGTACATCAATCTTTGCGGCAGCAAATCGCTCATAAAGACGATCAAGAAATTCCACGTCCTTTTCAATTTCTGGAAATGCACGCAGCAACTCATCATAGGTGACGTAGCCACGCTCTTTTCCAATGCGGAGTAACTCTGCCGCTTTTATCTCCAGTAACTTCTCAGATTTAGTGAGCGGTTTGGCGACAACACTCGTAACAGGTACCACACTTGGTTGTGGCGTAGTCTTTTTCACTACCGCTTTCGTTGACACCTTCTTTGTGGCCACCTTCTTGATAGTCGGGACCGGTTTAATGACTTTTTTCTTTACCGCTGTTTTAGGAGTCATGCGTGCGCTCTTTGCGCTTAAACGTACCCCGGAGTTCTTTTTTATGACGGCTTTCTTTGGTGCCTTCGCTCGCAACGGAGCTTTTTTAGTGGCTGACTTTTTGGTTGTTGGAGCGGGTTTTTTGACCGCTTTTTTGACGACTTTTTTTGCGGCTTTTTTGGTAGCCATAATGACCGCCACTATAGCAGAAATACAAAAAATGTCTAGGAGTTAGCATCGAACGTGCGGTACTCCGTCAGATCACTGCTGCGAGAAAAAATTGGTATCATATGATGGCTTACGCTTTTCTATCTCAAGCATTGACAGCTGTGCGGTAAGGGTAAGCGAGGTCTCCATATCGCCATTTTGTTCAGCCGCTCGTTGGGCCACTCGCACCGACTGGATTGCAGTACTGAGTACGCCCGCTCTAAACTGGTTAAGCACAAACAATACCTCAGTCAGCAAGACTGAGGGGTCGTGTAGTACAGCACGGGCGTGTTCATTTTGACTTGGGGTGATTGGCTGTGGCAGTATCTCACTGAGATGTTTATATTCCTTGTCCACGAACTCGGCGACGGACTCAGGCAGTACTGATACAGCGCCCATCAAAAATCCTGCATACTCAACCAGTCGAGTCTCGCTACTGCGAGCAGGCACCTCCTCCGGCACCGCTACTCCTTTTATGTGCACGCCTGCCTGTGTTTCGCGCAAGCGATCAATCTCAAAGCGGACTGATTCAATTGCAATGTTTGCCGTCTCGGCAATGAGTTGGGTGAAGTGGTCCTGATCAATTCGGTTTGGGAGCAGTAACACAAACGGCAACACCTCCTCACGCATCCGTAACTTAAAGGTCCGATCGTCGGTGTGTGTACGACGCAATTGCTGTAAAAGGAATTCAATCACGTGTACAGACTGTCCCACAATTCGCTTAAACGTAGTCACATCACACACAATACAATCCGCTGGGTCTTGGCCCTCTGGTAAGACAGCAACCTTAACGTCAAACCCGCGCGTCAGCATGAGTTCTGCCGCTCGCTTCATCGCGGCAATCCCCGCCCGATCCGCATCAAGTGCCAACACCGTCCGCCTGGATAGTCGCTCGAGTAGCTGCACATGATGAAGCGTGAGCGCCGTGCCTGATACTGCGACTGTATTAATATAGCCAGACTGATGGCACAGCACCACATCAAATTGTCCTTCCACCAAAAGTGAGAAGTCAAATTTACGAATCCCCTCTTTAGCAGCATGGTAGCCGTAGAGTAGATCAGATTTTTTGTACACTTCGGTTTCGGGAGAATTGACATACTTTGGTGCCTCAGTATCCTTTGTAAAAATCCTCCCTGAGAACGCAACCACTCGTCCAGTCTGATCAAACAGCGGGAACATCACTCGATCCCGAAACACATCAAATGACTCTTTTCCCCGTTCAGTTGCTTTGGCGAGACCGGCGGTTAACAATTCAGCCTCAGTAAAACCCTTTGCCATCAGCGCGGCCTTGAGCTCACGCCACCCACCATTTGGGGGGCCTGGTGCATACCCAATCTGCCATGCAGCAAGCGTGTCAGAGGTCACTCCTCGACCGAGGACGTACGCTCGCACATCCGGGCGACGATCGAGGGACTCAAGGTAAAACTCACAGGCGGCCTTAAGCACCATGTATGTACGGTCTCGTTTGGTTCGTTGTTCTGGTTTTTCTGGGACTAGCTGCACCCCTGCCTTCTCAGCCAATAATCGCAACGATTCTTTGAAATCGACCCCCTCCATCTTCTGCACAAAGGTGAACATATCGCCACCCTGAGAGGTTGAAAAGCAGTAATACATTCCTCGCTCAGGCGACACATAGAAAGAC
>Ga0100379_10002674_pt1 | contig 16735 bp, 18 predicted proteins | sample CryGeymeta201503_FD_80418 | JGI IMG/M metagenome (GOLD analysis project Ga0100379, IMG submission 80418) | Groundwater microbial communities from Crystal Geyser aquifers in Utah, USA - Crystal Geyser metaG 2015-03 | ecosystem: Environmental > Aquatic > Deep subsurface > Groundwater | place...
CACGTCGTACGTTGCCACGCGCGGTAACATGATAGAGTGCACCGGGATATTCGATGCGAAGTGGTCTTACCATACCTCTGTAGTATATCAGAATTCAAGATTCAAGACCTGACCCCAGAAAACAAAATTCCGCCCTGTCGCAAGATTAGGCGTTTTTAGTTATAATGAATCCACTATGAAAATCAAAAAAGCTATCATTCCAGTGGCGGGAATGGGGACTCGATTTTTGCCCGCCTCTAAAGCTCAACCAAAAGAGATGCTCCCTGTTGTCGATAAGCCCGTTATTCAGTACATCGTTGAAGAAGCGGTGGCTTCTGGTATCGAGGAAATTGTCTTTGTTACCAGTAATGGAAAGCGAACCTTGGAGGATCACTTTGATCGAAACTTCGAGCTTGAATATCGATTGGAGCAAAATAATAAAATTAAAGAACTTAAACAAATTTCTGCGATTGGTAAACTGGCGAAGTTTGCTTTCGTGCGCCAGCAAAAACCACTTGGGGACGGACACGCTATTTTAGCCGCGGTGCCGTTTATCGAACGACACGAAGCAGTTGCCGTGTTGTTTGGTGATGATATTTTCGATTCGAAAAAACCAGGGCTTAAACAACTTATCGAAGCCTACGAAAAATATGAAACACCAATTATTGGTTTAGTCGAAGTGCCAAAATCGGAAGTTCATAAATACGGAGTGGTAGGCGGAACTATGCTCACCGAAAGTGAAATTGCGATTGAAAAATTCGTTGAAAAACCGTTGGCGAAAGAAGCGCCGTCAAACCTGATTACCCCAGGAAAATACATTATTACCCCAGAAATTCTCGAACTTCTTAAAACACAAAAGCCTGGTAAGGGCGGGGAGATTCGACTGGCTGACGCCTTTATAACCTACCTTGAACAAAATAAGGTTATTCACGGCAAGGTAATGAAAGGTACCCGTTACGATTGCGGAAATAAATTAGGTCTACTTATCGCTTCGATTGAGTTCGGACTTAAACATCCGGAAATCAAAAAAGATTTAAAAAAATATTTACGTTCACTTTCTAAATAATTCTATGAAGCGATTTTTTAAACCAGTTTCGCTCATCATGCTCTTAGCTCTCTTCATTACGACTGGGCAAGGTTGTTTTGGTGGAGGAAGCGCACCGGTTGAAGTACCAGCAACGCCAGTTACACTCGAATATTGGCGAGTATTTGATGGCGAAGATACTTACAAGGATATCATCTCAAGGTACCGGCAATTGCATCCAAACGTTACCATTAACTATAAACGGATTAGATTCGCTGACTACGACACTGAGCTTATCCGCGCACTGGCTGAGGGTCGAGGGCCAGATATCTTAAATATCCACAACACTAGACTTCGAGAATTTCAAAATATTTTGGCGCCAATGCCAGATACTGTAACCATTTCCGAGTCACGACAAACTGGTGGTCTGCAAAATAAAGTGATTACTGTGGCTGTTGAAAAACAAACCCTTAGTCAGAAAATTCTCAAACAAGCATTCGTGGACCAGGTTGCACAAGACGTAATTCTCGACTATCAACCAGATCCTGATCTACCGGTTGAAAGTCGAGTTTACGGTTTACCAATGTCGCTTGACTCACTGGTTCTCTACTACAACCGTGACCTCTTGAATACGGCAGGCATTGCGACCCCACCGCAAACCTGGGAAGAGTTCCAGCAAGCAATCATTGCCATTACCGCCTACGACGCTGCTGGTGAGATCGCACAATCAGGGGGAGCGATCGGAACTGCTGAAAACGTTGAGAGATCAACAGACCTGCTCACACTCCTCATGATGCAAAACGGTTCACAGATGACCGATGATCGCGGTCGAGTAACTTTCAATCTTATCCCAACTGATGCACCGGAAGGCGTTTTCCCAGCACTCGACGCTACCGAATTTTACACCGACTTCGCAAACCCAACTAAAGAAGTTTACACTTGGAACAAGAGCTTTCCAACTTCCTTCGAAGCCTTTGCGAATGGTCAAACTGCATTTTTCTTTGGCTACAGCTATCACCTTCCATTAATCAAAACCACCGCACCAAAGTTAAACTTCGGTACAGCCAAGGTTCCACAGATCAGTGGTGGGCGTGAAGTCAATTTCGCTAACTACTGGGTAGAAAGTGTGGCAAAAACTAGTAAAAACCAAGACTGGGCCTGGGACTTTGTGCAGTTCGCGGCTCAAGAAGAACAGGTTGCTAGCTATTTGCAAAAAGCACGTAAGCCATCTGCATTGCGTAACTTAATCGGCACCCAGGTCAACGACGAAGAGCTTGGCGTTTTCGCTGAGCAAACCCTAACGGCTCGGAGTTGGTACCGCGGTAACGACGCACCAAAGGCTGAAACTGCGCTTAAGGATCTAATAAATACAATCTTGTTAAATCCGGAAGACAGAGCAGCGGTTATCAACCTATCAGCAAAAAAAGTGGCAGATACATACAGATAACAAACAAAATCCTGCAATTTCTGCAGGATTTTTTGTTTCTAAAGTGTTCTTTAATCTTTAAAGATTTGCACTTTTAAAAATAAACACAAGTTAGGATTTTTATTAGGAATATTGTGATATAATTTAGCTAATTATGCCAATAAACAAACTGCATACCCTTGCCATCACGGCTACGTTCATTGTAGCTACTGTTTTTACTGCCTCGCCAGCCTTAGCGGTTACGCAAAAGCAGTGCGAAGACGCCGTTACTACCAATAAAAACTTATGTATTAGCCAGGCGAATAATACATATTTTCAGTGTTTGCCACTCTGCACTAATCCAAACACTGCTTTTGACGGTTGTGACGCTTTTTGTGATGAACAATCGGTTATTAACAAGCAAAAATGTGCGGATACTGCTGTGGCCGATAAACTAAAGTGCGTGCCAGCTGACCCGATCAAAGACGCAAATGGTCGTTGTAACTACGGTGTTGACACTGTTTACGGAGGCTGTAAAAATCAGGACGGGACTTCAGTTCAAGCCAACACAACGCCTTGCAATGGTTTTGTTGACCTAACCGGTGCCTGCCTTGGCGCTGGCAACAATGACACCGCAAACTCAAGTGCCGGAACCAGTATCTCAGCCCAGTTTCAGCAAATTCAAGATCAGGGTCTAATTTTCGGAAATGTCTGCGCTTCAAGAACCTCCCCTTGCGACTGCCGAGACTTTGGAATGTGCCAACTAAACGATATTTTGCAGGTGGTCGTGAATATTTCGGTATTTATTCTAGGAATCAGCGGAACTCTGGTACTTGTAATGTTTATTTATGGCGGTTTCCTCTGGCTAGCGTCTCACGGTAACGAAGATATGGTTTCTGAGGGAAAAAAGACTATGACTGGCGCTGTGGTTGGCCTAATAATCGTTTTCGGCGCGTACACCGCCATCACTTTTTTCATCAGCGTACTTACTCAAGGTACGGCGTCTGAAGGTAAAAATCTTCAAGATGTTCTTAAAAACGCCGATGTTACCTCTGCTGATCAGATCCTCAAATAAGAATAATGATATAATCAAAGTATATGAAAAGAATTTCTAGTTACCTCACCGCCCTGTCATTATTTGCTCTGCCTCTTGTAGCCCACGCTCAGGTGGTGCTCACGAACCCGCTCGGCACTACTGATATTCGACTAATTGTCGCAAATATCATCAAAGGGGCGCTTTCCTTAAGCGGAATCATTGCACTACTCATGGTGCTCTACGGCGGTTTTCTCTGGCTTACCTCAACCGGTGAAGCGAACCGTGTGGATAAAGGGAAAAAAGTTCTGGTTTGGGCTACTCTCGGTATCGTCGTTATTGCTTCGGCTTACATTATCACTCTCACAGTTTTCCGCGCAATTTTGCAAGGAAATGTAAACCCAATTTAATATGTCTCTCATTTTTCGAGCAATCTTTTCCTCAATCGTTGGCGCAACCCTAGCGCTTTCGGTACTTGGTATTTCGGCAGTGATGCACCCACAGTACGCCAGTGCTCAATCAGCTACCGAAGAGTCAATCTTCCCTGCCGAAACCAGCATTAAGAATTTAGATCAAGCCGAGGTAACAAAAAAAATATTTTACACCATCCTTGGCTTCCTTGGTCTGTTATCACTCGTAACCCTCCTGCTTGGCGGAGTTAAATGGATGACCGCTGGCGGAAATGATGACGCTTATTCTGAAGCACAGAAATTGTTTATTTCAGGTTTAATCGGCTTCCTGCTTATACTTTCCACTTGGGCTATTGTTGTCTACGTTTTAAAATCACTATCCGCCCCAAATCTATAGTATGAAAAAATTTATCACTTTTTTTATTCTAACAATCCTACTTTTACCTACTATTAGTTTTGCTCAAATAAGTGTTGATCAAACTGGCATCACCCAAACCGGTGAGTCCATTTACGGCTCTGCGCAAACAAACACTCGCGTGGGCACTTATGTAGCAGAAAAGTTGATCACCCCGTTATTTAGCATTCTTGGTGTAATTTTCCTGATTCTGTTCATCTACGCCGGTGTACTGTGGATGACCGACGCTGGTAATGCTCAAAATGTAGGTAAAGCCAAAAGTATTTTAGCAAGCACGATTATCGGACTTATTATCATTTTACTTGCCTACGGCGTTAGTCAGTACGTCTTCAGCGTAATCCAATAGTTTATGCGTAAATTTTTTTCCATAGTCCTAGCTGTCCTCCTGTTATCCCCAGCTATGTTCACTTATGCACACGCCCAGGTGAACTACACAAGTGAGCTCGATAACGCCGGAACTTCGCTCTACGGCGCAACGCAAAAAGATATTCTGTTTACAACTATTGGCACAATGATTAACGGTGTTTTAAGCCTAGCTGGGGTGATTTTACTGGTAATGATCATTTACGGCGGATTTTTGTGGATGACCGCTGGCGGAAAAGCGGATCAACTGGAAAAATCAAAAAGCGTTCTTATAAATTCGATTATTGGTTTAGTTATCATTTTAAGCTCTTTTGCCATCTCACAGTTTGTGATAAAATCAATACAATCTCCGAGTCTAACTAGTACGAGTGGGACTAGTAAAACCGGAAAGTAAAAATAATTATTCATAAAGTCAATAATATTATTATATGACATCAGCAAAGCTTCTTACGAGCTTGAAAACTACAATGATCGTAGCTTTTCTCGCAATCCTACCAGCGTTCGTTATTGCGCCACACGCTAGTGCGGAAACAAACCTTCTGGGAAATTTACAAAATACTCAAGATCAGACATCACTAAAGAACACTGACTTACCATCATTTATTGGTAGTATCATCAATATCGTTCTCTCGTTCCTTGGAGTTATTTTCTTGGTCCTAACTATCTACGCTGGATTCCTCTGGATGACCGCTGGTGGAAAGCCAGAACAAACAGAAACTGCACGAAAGATGCTTATCAACGCAACAATCGGACTAGTTCTAATTCTTGCTGCGTTCGCAATTTCAAACTTCGTTCTTACAAGTCTACAAGGAACGCTTCTATAAGTATAAAAAGTACGGGATTTGTCCCCGTACTTTTATATTTGCAAAAAATTTTCACAAACTAAAAGGCGCCCCGAGATAAATCTCGAGGCGCCACGTTCGTCTACTTAGTTTGGCAGACGAACAGGTCCGCGTTCTCCGGCCGGCCACACAGGGCGAGTCGGTGTCCGCTTGCCTGCGGGCTCGTAAACGAGCGCGCAGGCTCCATCTGGCCCTGCCCCGGGTTCGTTACCCGGGTGTAGGAGCCGTCCTTCGAGCGAGTGTAGCCGTTCTTCACGGCTACGTCGCTCAGGGTGTCGGTCGCCACTTGGATCGTGTACTCCGTAGAGTTCACGACCAGTTGGCCGACCGAACTACTCAGGAAGAGCAGGCTCATCATGCCGAGGCTGAAACAGCCAATCGCCATGATGACGCTCGTCCTGAGCCCCCAGCGTTCGATCTTCTCAAAGGCCTTGAGCAGCATGGCTGCCTTGGCCTTCGAATCGAAGATGCCGGGGAAGCGGGCGCCGAACTCGGCTTCGGCGCCCAACCAAGTCGTAACCATCCCCGCCGACCACACCATGTAGCCGGCCCAGGAGGTTAATGCGCCGTTTTCGACCAGCCACTTCCCTAGGAACCCGATCTGCAAGATCGAGATCACCAAGGAAAGCGTCAGTCCGACGCGGCGGAACTTCGAGAACTTAAAGTTCACGAGGTTCCGCTCCTCCATCCTCTCACGCTCCTCCGCGCTGAGGTTGGAGGTGCCTGGAGTGGTGGCTTGGTCGTCGTAACCAAGTCCCATCCAGGGGCGGACAAACGTCCGCCTGAGGAGATCTCCCACACCTTGACCAGAGGTCTTGGCGGGGGTCTCCTCCTCCTGCTCACCGAAGAAGTAGCGGTCTACTTCCCCGGTGAGGATCCGGGCGACGTACCAGACGCCGAGCCCGACAGCCATCGCTGTCGGGCTCATCGCGTCGGCACTCTCAAGCTCCCAGAGGAACTTGAGAGTGCCGCCAAGGCTGGCGGTCTCGGCCAGCCCCCAGCCGAGGAACAGGTCCTCGACTGCCCACAGGGCCATTGCGATCGTCAGCACCGTGATGCTGACGCCGTAGGCCTGGTAGGCCAGCCAGCGCAAAGGCGCCAGCAGCACCTCTGCGAGGGAGGTGACGAGCTTCCGCAGAAGCTCGGGCGCCGTCACCACAAGGGCGACGACCGCCAGCATGGTGACAAGCATGGCGAGGAACACTGACTGCTCCTTCGCCACCCTCCTGAGCTCGGGCATATTCACTGCCCGGTCCTTCCAATCTTGGAAGGATGCCCACTTAGAGGGCCGATGCATGGCCAAAATGGCCATGATCTCCACCGGGCTCCCGAGCGTTGGATCGAGCGGGTTGTCGATCATCACTCGGTAGTCGACCCCGTCCCGCAACAGGCGGGACAGGGCCTCCGGCTCGTGCTCGAGGAGGTGGGCAAGGGCTTCCGCCAAGCGGAAGCCCTTGCCGTCCATACTGTCCTCGTCGACCCTCTCCTCAGAGAGGACGTTCAGGAAGTCTTTGTAGACCCCCTGAACGTTGTGGAAGAAGCCGCGGACACCCGACGGCTTCACCGCCGGGGTGGACTCGGGGTTCGGCTCAGCCGACACCCGCTTTGCAGCGGTGTCGGTGGCCGTGGCGCGCTCGGCGATCGCCGAGAGGGCCGCGAGGTGGGTGAGCTTTCCGAGCTCCCCCCTGTCCGCCAGGATCTCGATGAGGTGCCCCATACGGGGCTCCTCGCGCTTCGTGGCCTCCATGGCCTTCTCGGCCATGGGGGTGGCGAGCTTCGACATGACATCCTTCAAATTAGCCATGATGGCCTCCTTGAGCATTTCTGCTCTTTTTTGTTTTTTATCGAAAAACTATAAAAAGTAATGTTTAACGACTACCAAATATAGCATAATTTTCCACTTTTGTCAACCTGTAGTTAACAGTTAAACTTACTTCTGGCACTTTTTGTTAATATTCAAAATTAGCTAAAATTAGCCAATTCTTATTTAAAAGCTCTTGACAAAAGCGGAAAATTATGTTAGATTGTAATGTTCTTTCTCATCTAACTTGAATCAGTTTTCTGGTTCAATAAATAAAAGGAGCAACAATGAAAAATTTGTTTTGCATGATCATGGCCTTGCTAGCCATGATCATGCTCACCCCCACCGCTTTCGCGGTTGACACGTCGCTCGACGACGTGTCCACCGCAATGCCCCACGGCGCCTACAAGCAGGCCGCCGTGGGGGCGGAAGACGGCATGTCCCAAAAGGACATCGCCCGTCTTGCCCGCCTAGAGCGCCGCCTCTGCATTGCAGAGGCGGGCGCTCGCGTCGGCCCCGCCGGTGGCTACGGCGGGCGGGGGCGAGGTGGCGTAGCCACCTCGCCCCAACCGGGCGTGATGATCCCGGTCGGCAACCAGGTTGCCGACTTCGCCACAAGCTTCGTGCAAACGAAGCTTGTGGTAACCCGCGGTTGCGCGGCCCGCCGTCTGTACGGCGTGGTCGACAACGTCGACCACATCGAGGAGCGCCAGTCGCGCTCCTCGCGGGCCGAGGCCAGGCGGAACGCCGAGGCCGAGGCTCGCGCCGAGGCCGAGGCGGACTATCGAGTCCGTACGACCGAGGCTCGCGCCGAGGCCAAGGTGGCCGAGGCCGAAACCGCCAAGCAGCAAGCGCACAAGCGTGCGCTTGCTGCCGAGCAGGATGCGGGCGAACAGGCCCGCATCACCCTCGAAACGCAAGCCAGCAACGCTGCGCTTGCGTCCGAGAAGGACCGGGCACTTGCCCAGGCGCAAGCCGAAGCAAGTGCCCGGTCCGCTCTCGCTGCTCGCTCGATGAGCGAGCAGCGAGAGCTCGCCAGCATCTACGAAGCCGAGCTTGCTCGGCTTCGGGCGGAGCTCGAAGAGCTCCGCAAGACCCAGGCGGAGTAAAACTCCGCCTCTACCACCCCCGCACCAAGTTTGGTGCGGGGGTCGTTTTTTATTAATGATAGTTTCTATTGTTCATTTAGTTAGTCCGCATTCATTCATCCTGAAACGAGCGCCAGGTTATGCTGAATGATGTGATTTTATTTGTTCCTTCACCCATGCCGTCATCCTGAAGCGAGCCGATTTGTGCTGAATCGAGACTTGGTTTCGAAGTAATCCAGCACTGAGATTCTTCGGTGTGATTCACGTTCACCTCAGAATGACGGTTTGGTTAGATTCTTAGCCATGATTCACATCAGGCTCTGAATGACGAGGCGATGAGATTCTTCGCCGTGATTCACGTTAGGCTCTGAATGACGGTTTTGTTTGTCGTATTTTTTTAATGAGTCATCCCACACACTCATACCGTCATCCTGAAGCGAGCGCCGAGTTATGCTGAAGGATCTCCTTCGTTTTGTGCTTAACCGACGTTTGCTTAGTAATTCAACACCGAGATTCTTCGGTGTGATTCACGTTCACCTCAGAATGACGGTTTGGTTAGATTCTTAGCCATGATTCACATCAGGCTCAGAATGACGGTTTGGTTTAATTTAATCGGCTTGTCCTTGAACTTCGCCCCTCACCCATACCGTCATCCTGAAGCTAGCGACGACTCACGCTGAAGGATCTCCTTCGTTTTGTGCTGGACCGGCATTTACTTGGTAATTCGGTAATGAGATTCTTTGGTGTGGTTTACATTCACCTCAGAATGACGGTTTGGTTTTGTTGTAATTATTATTGATCGTGGTTCATGCTTGGTAAAAGCTGAATTATTCTAAAATCATTCCTGCACAAAAAATAGATACTCGCGTATCTATTTTTCATCCATCAAATCAAAATGTTTAAATCTTCATCTTATTAAGAAGTGCCAAGTAATAACCCACAAACATTCCAAATTGGACTATCTCCCCTGCTTCCTCCAGCCGACTCTTGCCCCTAGCTTCGTAATCCACCACACTCACCCCTCGTTCTTCAAGTGAACCTGCCAGTTCTTCGAGTGCCTTGTTTTCACTTTTTGAGTATAGTCCGGATTTCAAAATAACTATTTCAAAAGGCTTAGAATAATTATCACTCTCAATCACAAAATTAAAACTCTTCACACCAGCTTCTGCAAGTGCAAAAACCTGAGCTGACTGCCCACCGAGTTCTTCAACGTAATGCGCAAAAGCAGTTGCTGAACCTAAGAGGTGTTCACTTGCTAAAATAATAAGTGGCCGACCATGAAGTTCGTTTGCTACTATTTTCGCCGGGTTATTGCCACTTTTCACTTCCGATTCTGAACTATCAATAACGTCAGTAATAGCTTCGACTAATTTAGTTATCTGACTTTTGGCAACCTTCAGAAGCTCCACTGATTTTAAAATTCCTAAAACTCCACCGAGCATAAAACCACCTGCAAAAGTTGGTGTAATTGCTAAATCTTGAACATCATATTTATAAACAGGCAATTTTTCTCGTTTAGCAAATGCCACTAGTTTTCCACCGGTTGAAATCACCGCAATCTTTGCTTTTTTCTTACTGTAATTCTTAACGGCTTCTAAAACCGCATCCGTGTTGCCAAAATGACTCAGGGCAACAACCAGAGTCTTAGACGAAACAAACTTTGGTACCTCACCAGCATTCAAACAAAGTATCGGCACTTTTACATCCGCTTGAAGTACTGCCTTGACCACAGCACCGGGCAATGCCGAGGCTCCCAGACCTAAAAACACAATCTGCTCAGCTTTTTTGTAACTAGCCGGAATTTTAATCTGACCAGCCTCTTCAAAAGCCTGCATAAACTGAAGATTTTGACGCTCAAGCCCATAAAGAGCGTCGCGTTCATCGTTTTCTAAGTAGGTGTTATCTAAATCAAGCGACATAATTTTGTTTATTATTGATGGCAGTTGTTATATTTTGTCGTTCACTCACACCCCCTACAATAACCGCGCCAACCGTTACCCCATTGCGGTTAAATATCTCAATACTGTTTTCAACATCCGCTAAGTATTGAATCACCTCGGTGTCTTTTCTATCCGTGTCACCAATAAAGACGACTTTTAAGTCTAACAGTTGAGCAGAGTAAGAAGTGACTTGTGAAAACGCTAGGTGTTCGCCAAGCATATTTTTCCCCGCTAGGCGACCCTGTAAAAAGGCGTTTTGCCAGTTTCGCACCAAAAGTCTTTTTTGCAGATCAATATTTTTTACTTCAGCAACATCACCTGCAGTATACACGTTTTTTGCGTTCGTTTCGAGAAACTCGTTGGCGCAGAGTCCGGCCCCCACTTCTAGCTGCGCTTCCTTGAACAGATTATAATCAATATCTAAACCAATACCTACCCCCAAGAATTTTGCAGGTAGAGTCTCTCCGTTGCTTAGCAAAACTGCCGAAAGTTCAAACTCTCCTTGCAGTTCTTCAACCTGAACACCGGTTATTAACCGCACACCTTTGTTTTCAAGTTCTTTACAAATAAGCTGTTTGGCGTGATCACCAATGATTTTTGACCAAAAACCATCTGCCCGCATAACCACGGTTTGTTCAATTTTATGATGATGAAGTAAATTAATGTACTCAAGCGCGATAAAAGCCCCACCTAAAACTACAGCCTTCCGATCTTTTAGCGGTAAAGTTTTAAGCTCCGCGATCATACTCAAGATTTGATCAGCGTCGTCCAGATTCCTGAAGTACGATACCCCGCGCATATCTTCGAGTAACAGCTTCGCATCTCCACCCGTTGTAATAAGCAGTTTGTCGTACGGAATTTCCCGCTGTTCGCTTGTTTCAATAAACTGATTAACAGTATCAATTATTGTCACTAAAACTCCGTATTGGTACTCAATATTATTTTTGTAATACCAATCCGCAGTTTTTATAAACACTTTTTCTCTCGGAATTTTTTCGAGCACTAAATGTGAAAGCAACACCTTCGAATATAGCGGGTGCTGTTCTTCGCTCACAATTATAATTTCGGCTTCTACTGACTGTTTGCGAATTTCTTCCGCTGCCGTTGTCCCCGCAATTCCACCACCGATAATTACAAATCTCATAGTCTCCGCTATTTAAAACTCTGGATAAATCTGCGTGCCGTCTTCCCCGATAATTATAACCGCAAGCGTTGGGCACGATTGAGCCGCAAGCACAATATTATCAAGCTCGTCCTCTGTTACTTCTATAACTCGCTCATATTTATCACCATCCTCTGCTTGATTATGGTCCAGTACAAAGGCTTTATTTTCTTCGTTCATTACAAACGTCTCTGGCGCGATTGTTACACAACTAGCCGCCCCAATACACAAATCTTCGTCAACTCGAACAGTAATTTTCATATTATATTTGTTTAGTCTGCTCCAAAATATTTCTCTCGATAAAATCTTATCAGATCTTCGACCGCAGGTAGCACACCAGGATTTCCCACACCAACTTTGGTTTTCTTCTGTACCGCGTCCAGCGTAACCGCCCCCTCCAAAACCGCCTCTTCGATATCATGATCGGTGGCCTTGGAAACTGAACAGACCACTCGTGAAGCCTCGACCACCATTTTATCAAATTGTTTTGTTTTGCGGTAATAATCATTCACGGCGTCGCGCAGCGCCTTATCGCAAAGAACTGAGCAGTGAAATTTTCGCTGTGGCAAACCGCCGAGCCGCTCCATAATCATCTGTGGTTTAATCTCACGTGCTTCAGCTAAAGTCAGACCACCGTTTTCAAGCGCCATCACGCTGGTCATTGAAGTTGAAGCAATTGCGCTACCACAACCAAAAGTTTTCCACTTAAAATCTTTGATCTTTTCCGTTTCAGGGTCCACTCGAAGCCACACTCGAAGCTCATCGCCACAAGCTGGCGACCCCACTTTTCCAACCGCATTAAACTCCCCTTCGTAAGGCTCTCTATCTAAAAAATTTTGTGGTTCAAAAAAATGTTTTTTCACCATATCTGAATAAAACCACGAAGTCTGCTGATCATGGCTTACCACATCCCCTTCGTCGCCAGCTACTGGCTCTGCTTTGTAATCTGACATATTTTAAACGTAATATTTTGGATCAACACTTACCGGGCTAATTTTTCGAAGCTTCTCCACGAGTTCCGGCAAAACCTGCAGTGCGTAATCAACATCCTCTTTTGTAGTACTTCGACCAAGTGTAAAACGTAAACTTCCATGCGCGACTTCAAACGGCAAACCAAGTGCTAAAATTACGTGGCTTGGGTCAAGTGATGCACTGGTACAAGCTGAACCAGTGGCCGCAAAAATCCCCTTCGCATCTAAATAAAGTAGCAGTGCCTCCCCCTCCACATCCATAAAAGATATATTGATGTTATTTGGTAGGCGCTCAGTTCTGTGGCCATTCAAACGAGTTTTAGCAATTCGCTTCAGGACCTCTCCTATAAAATAGTCTCGTAATTCTGTCTGAATTTCTGAGTCCACTTCGCGTCTCGCCTCGGCTATTGCAACCGCCTCGCCAAAACCCACAATCCCAATCACATTTTCCGTACCTGGTCGTCGGCGACCTTCCTGTGAACCTCCAAACTGAAGTGGCTCAGTCTTTAAACCACGACGCAGGTACAAAGCCCCAACTCCCTTTGGCCCATAGATTTTGGACGCATTGATTGTCATCGCGTCCACGTTTATTTTTTGTACGTCCACTTCAACTGCGCCAAGAGCTTGGCAGGCATCGGTGTGAAAAATCGGAAACTGTCTCTTTCCAGCCTCGCGGTCGTTACGAATTTTTGCCCCAATTTTTTTGATTGGGTTAATTGTCCCAATTTCGTTGTTTGCATAAATTATCGAAACCAAAATTGTCTGTTCAGTTATCGCTCGAAGAACCCCCTCCACATCCACCATTCCAAACTGATCAACCGGTACATAAGTTACCTCAAAACCCTCAACTTTAACCAAGTGCTCAACCGCCTCTAAAACCGCTGGGTGTTCCACCTTGGTGGTTACAATATGGTTGCCAAATTTTTTATTAGCTCTAGCAAAACCTAAAACAGCTAAATTATCCGCCTCAGTTCCCCCAGATGTAAAAATAATTTCATCAGGTCTAATATTTAAAACCTTGGCAATTTTGGCGCGACTTTCCGCAATCGCATCGGCTGCAATCTTCCCCACTGTGTGAAAGCTTGATGGGTTACCAAATTTTTCCGACAAAAATGGCAGCATTAGCTCCCTCACCCTGGTATCTACCGGTGTTGTTGCCGCATGATCTAAGTAAACGGTTTTATTTTCCATAAAAAACTATCATAAATAAAAAGACAGTCTAAGTCAATAGGCCGTCTGATTATAATTTACTTTTTTCCGCCCTTCTTTGGCAGGATTATTGTGAATTTTGTACCCTTTCCAACCTTCGTCTCCACCTGAATGTGGCCGTGGTGCAAATCAACGATCTTTTTCACAAAGTACATTCCAAGCCCCTGACCGTCTGCGTAGGTTAAAATCGCATTTTTAGCTCTGTAAAATTTGTCCCAAATCTTGTCCAAACTTTCAGTAGGAATACCAATACCATCATCCTCCACCGTAATTACGGTTTTGCCATCTTGCTCTCCAACGCCAAATGATATATTTCCGCCACTTGAAGTGTACTGCAGTGAGTTTTTCAAAAGCGAGTTACAGAGCTGAAGCATTTTTGCTTCTTCCGTGTAAATAGAAACTTTTTTAACATTAAACACGCAGTTTATATTTTGGCTCTTACACTTTTTTCTAAACTTACCTTCGATTTTCCCTAAAACTTTTTGTGCGCTTAGAACTTCCGGTGCTAATTTGTAGCGACCGCTATCTATATCCAAGGTTTCAAACAAACGATCAAGAGTAGAAATTAAAAACAGTGATCTATCATGGACATCTTCTAAAGAACTTCGAAGTTCATCACTTAGCTTATTTTCTTTTTCGAGCGCCATTTCAAGATTCCACCGAATCGCTGAAAGTGGAGTTCTAAATCCGTGAGAGACAACGTTAATAAATTCAGTTTTTGATTTATCGAGTTCAGAAAGGTCTGAATACAACTGCTTAATCTCCTCAAATTTAGCGGCGTTTTCAAGGGCTGGTGAAATACCGGAACGTACTAAATCTAAAAATTTTATATCACGATCAGATAAAGACTTATCAAAACGTCGTTTTCCAAAAATTAATATTCCAGCTAAATGGTGATCAATGGTGAACGGAATGAGCGTTTGAATTCCTAACTTAGAGAGTTTTGATATTGTGTTTTTATTACCATTTTTTGCACCTTTACCATATTTCTGGTTCCACTCCAGTTCTGTGATTTCAACGATTTTATTTTTATTTGCTTTGATAATCTTTTTAAGCTCCGCAATGTGATTTTCATGACTCTTCGCAAAACCTTCACTAAAGGAGCTTACAGCTTTTGAACTACCAGTTCCTAAAACCAGCATTTCTATTTCTGTAGTTGAAAAATATTCCGAAAACTTATTCACCAATTTTTTTGTAAGCACCGCAAGCTCCCCCTCGTCTCTGACTAGTCCAAATAATTCTTCTTGCGCCACCTCAGGATCATAGGAACCAGAGTGCACAACCTTTAGAAAGATACGCTCAAAGAAATGCCAAATTGGCTCGAAGAAAATCGCAATTAAAAGCGCGCCAATAATTAGTGTCAACCTCGAATTAAATATATCACCGATCAACAAAGATATAGACATCAACACCCAAAGTATCAAACCAATTGCTACCGAAAACAATACACTTTTCCCTACAATCCATTTTATATTTAAAAGTCGATATTTGAATACGGCATTCAACAATGCAAGCACAAGAAAAATTGAAAAAACAGGACCAAGGTTATTCCATCTTAAATCTTCAAAAATTAATGGTAAAACTAAATTGGTAAACATTGATGGTATAAATAACAATAAATACCCAATCAATATTTGTTTTAATCTCTCTTTGTGAACACCTTTTGCATTAAAAACTCTTGCTATCAACAAGATTAGTGCATATACAAAAGATAAGAGAAAGAATAGAGACCATATCGAATAAATAGATTCATTTAAAACTCTATCAATATAGCCAGCATCAACAGATACACTTAATACAAAATTGCCATAAAATGGTGTTAAAAATAACATCAAACCTAACAATAAAGTTGCCCAAGAAAATACATTATAAAATTTTATCTTTACAGGATATTGATAAACAAACCACGCAAAAGCTGGTGCAACAATAGAAGCCCATGCAAAAACATTTCTAACTCCAAATATAAGCGGAGCTACATCTAAAACTACTAAAAAAATTGACAAGTTCCAGGCGGCTACCCCTAATGAAATCAGCGCAAGAGATTGGTGCAATTGATCTTTCGGATTTTTAAACAAAACATATAAAGTAATTGCCAACCCTATTATAAAAGTAAAAAATTGCAAATAAGATATAAACTCAAACATAATACTCCACCATATTATTATATATACATAATACATTATAAAATAAAAAGACGGTACCCTGAGGAATCAGATACCGCTCATAGTTTTCCTTAGACCACAATGCCCATCTTCCTCAAATCGTCCTCAGAATAAACTGGAACGGTATTGAGGGTCATTAAGCGGAGTGGAATAATACAGGCCTCTGACCACGTGTTGTGGAATTTGCACACGCCCTCAATTAATGAGTCGAACAACCAACCTTCAGACCTGCCGCGTTCGGCAACATGATGATTGATTACACAAACCCAATAATCTCTTCCAACCTCCAACGTGTACAAAATACCTGCTTCGTTCAACATCGTCGAAGTAACAGCATATTGTGTTTTACTAGGAAGTTGGTACAAGTAGCCGGTCAACCTACTTGCCTCGAATGTTTTACTTGCTTGAACCGGGAAACCTCGATGGGTTTCAGGAAGCTTGATGATTTCGCCGTTGAACTTATCACCTTCGATGAAATACCCTTTTTCGCAAGGAATTAATCGCAATCCACCGATCAGTCTACGTTTGCTGTTTTCAGTGACATAGAGGAGAATACCAGCTGAATATTTATCCTCCTTACCGTGTTCCAGTTGATCTGGGAAATTCTCAGGAGGGTAGCGCAAAGTCTCTTTAGGCTTCGTCGTCAGGCAAAAAAACTCGATAGCGTAAGCTATACCAGTCGATGAACTCCTGATCCGTTTCTGCCAAAACAGCCTCAAACAAAATACCCTCTAATTCCCAAACCTTCAAAACTCTAGACATGTTGCCTCCTTGATTGGTTCAATATAATTATAACATATTTTATATGACTTGGTCTCAAACTTTTAGTGCAACTAAATTATTAAATATTTCATCTGGTTTGTAATATTCAAGAACTGCTCTTGGGCGGTCGTTTAGTTCGCGTTGGACGCGTTTGAGTTCCCGTGTAGAC
>Ga0100379_10002679_pt1 | contig 16723 bp, 18 predicted proteins | sample CryGeymeta201503_FD_80418 | JGI IMG/M metagenome (GOLD analysis project Ga0100379, IMG submission 80418) | Groundwater microbial communities from Crystal Geyser aquifers in Utah, USA - Crystal Geyser metaG 2015-03 | ecosystem: Environmental > Aquatic > Deep subsurface > Groundwater | place...
CAAGACTTTCACGTTGTCGTTCTGACAACCTTTCTTGCAGTAAAAAGTTGACTGTCTCTCGCGAACCAAGTCGCAAGGTGAGGTCGTAGAGATATTTGAAGCGGCCAATGGATTGACTCGCCAGTAGTTCGTCGTGAGTCACGAACAAAGTGTATGATCGTTGCATAAGCGTGTACGTTAGCTTAGTTGATAATAAACTCAACGTTGGCTGTGTGATCACGGCAGTGCTGTGAGTAATGAGTGGTGTTACAGCACCTTTTATACTAGGGAGTGAGCAGGGTATGTCAAGGCGATTGTACGCGGCTTTATGCAGGTACTTATACAAAGGTTATCTACAAAGTTATACACGGTTTATCCACACAAGTGCCTTGAAATAACGATATTTTACATACTTTCCATTCATTGATAAGTGTGCGATTCTGGTATCAGGTTTGCGCGGTGGTGAAGTATCCCCATACTAGCTCGCGGCTACGAGCAAATGCGCGCAGGCCAAAACTCTACGTTGTACAAAAATAAAAGCGCCCTGCTTGGGGCGCTTTTATTTTTATTAGAGGAGCGCTACTTTGTTTTGAGGGTGACGTAGATGTCTTCGAGTGCCCGTACGCCATCACCGGCTGAAATGTTATTTTGATGGTAGAGGATATTGGTGCAGTCACCGGCAGCCCAGATGCCCGGGACTGAGGTTTTTTGTGTCCAAGGATCAATGACAATGCGATTATACTGATCGCGGGAGATGATGTCGGTAACGAAATCAGTATTCGGTAACATGCCGATTTCCACGAAGATACCAGTAGCGGGGATGACTGACTCAGTGCCACTCACGGTATCTCGGTAGCGTAGTCCGCTGACAAATGTTTCACCTTCAACCGCGAGGGTGTCAGCATTGAGGATACCCGTCATCTGGGGATGGGCGAGCACCTTCGCGACCGTGACGGGGTCGGCCTTGTAGTCAGCGCCACGGTGGAGCAGGGTGACGCTCTTGGTGTACGCGAGGAGTTGTGCAGCGGTCTCGAAGCCCGCATTCCCGCCACCAATGACGACGACGTCCTGCCCGGCAAAGAGTGGACCATCACATGAGGCACAGTAGGTGACCCCTTTGTTTTCAAATTGAGCAGCCCCCGGGACGTCGAGGCGACGGCGGGTAGAACCACTCGCGATGAGAAGGGCTTTTGCGGTATGAACCGTACCATCGGTCGTGGTGACCGAGAAGGCATCGTCGGCTTTGGTAATGGTGGTCACGAGCTGGTTTGCAATAATGTCAACGACGTTCCCGGCGTAGGTTTCGAGATGGGTGCGGAGGTCCCGAGCCAAAGCGTCACCACTAATTGAAGGGGAGCCAATCCAGTTTTGGATATCAGGCGAGACGGTACTCTGTCCACCCCAATCTTTGGTAATAAATAATGTGCGGAGCTGCTTACGTGACGCATAGACACCAGCGGCTGTTCCGGCGGGTCCACCGCCAATAATGATAAGATCGTACATGAGAAGTAACAGATGCGGATAAATAAGTGCGCTACTAGCATACCACATTGTCGCTTGCGGATATACCCCTATGGGTATATCATATGGACCATGATGACACTACTCTCTCGAGGAAAAAGTTTCGGCCTTGGTGTGTATGGTCAGACGGTTACTGAGGTTGGTTCTGACGGTACAACACACACGCGGGTCGTACTCAATGAGCGGGCAGTACGGGCTGGTGCAGGCGTGACCTATGTCCTTGGTATGCTGGCTTTTTTTCACGCCTGGTATCTCCATGACCAACGTTTTATCATGGCACTCGTACCTCTATTATTCTTTGATTTTTTTATGAAGGTAGTGGTCGGGATTCGGTTTTCACCACTCTCCCAGCTGGCCAGGTGGCTCGTGCGTCACCAACGACCAGAACCAATTCCTGCGGCACCGAAGCGATTTGCGTGGGGAATCGGCCTGGGGCTATCGGGGAGTATGTTGATTCTTTTGTATGCGTTTGGACTCAGTGGTCCAGCGACAGCTGGGGTATGCATTATTTGTCTCGTGATGATGTGGTGTGAGAGTGCACTCGGAATCTGTCTTGGTTGTCGTGTGTACGATTGGCTGATGCAACAATAGCGACGGAGGTGTGTGCATGGCTCGGATGCAATGAGCATATACAAAAAGACACCGTCACGCATTAGGGTGACGGTGTCTTTATCGTTGATAGTTAACCTATTTTAATTTTGATCGGCGAAGGAAGCCAGGAACCGCTCCCCAGTCATCGTCTTCGTCATCTGGTTCGACTGGTTTTGGTTCACGCTTGGGAGCCTCCACTTTTGGAGCCGGGGTTTCATGCTCGGTTCGTCGAGGAGCCGTCAGTGAATTGAAGATTTTGCCACGAGTAGATTCTGGTTCAGGTTCTGGGGTGGGTGCGGGGGTAGGTGTACGTTCTGGGGTGCGTTCAATCGGGGCATACCGAGCTATTGGATTACTGATGCCCACCGTTTCTTCAGGGAAACCAGTTGCAATCACGGTCACCTTGATCTCATTTTTCTTGAGTTTCTCGTCTTTGATCGCTCCAAAGATTACCTTTGCGTGAGGATCAATTGATTCAGTGATGATTCGAGCAGCTTCTTGGACTTCGAGCATACCGAGGTCGTCACCACCAGCAATCGCGAAGAGCACACCCTTGGCACCCGTGATGGATACTTCAAGGAGTGGGGAATTGATGGCTGCGCGAGCGGCCTCCTCGGCCCGTTTTTCGCCTGATGAGATACCCACGCCCATCAGCGCTGAGCCAGCATTTTCCATGACGCCGCGGATGTCGGCGAAGTCCACGTTGATGATACCAGGCATCGTAATGAGGTCTGAGATCCCTTCCACAGCTTGCTTGAGGACGTTGTCACATTGTTCAAAGGCACTTTGGATCGATGTCTCTTTGTCGACAATCGCGAGGAGTCGATCGTTGGGAATTGTGATGAGCGCGTCGACTTCTTTCTTGAGCTCCTCGATGCCTTGGAGGGCGAGGCGCATACGCTCCTGACCTTCAAAGAGAAACGGCTTTGTTACCACGCCGACCGTGAGTGCTCCGCTCTCACGGGCAATTTTAGCGACGACGGGGGCTGCACCGGTTCCAGTACCGCCACCCATACCACCCGTGATGAAGATCATGTCTGATCCTTTAATCGTATTGTTGATTTCCTCACGTGTTTCTTCAGCGGCGCGTCGGCCCATCTCAGGATTGCCGCCGGCACCGAGACCACGGGTAAGGTTTTTACCGACGTGAATTTTTTTCTTTGCGAGCGAGTGGTGGAGATCTTGAGCATCACTGTTTATGGCAATAAATTCCACCCCTTTTACTTTCGACGCCACCATGTGGTTTACGGCGTTCCCGCCTGACCCACCAACACCCACGACGCGAATGCGGGCGAAGGATTCCACGTCTGATTTTATTTGTTCCATACTGTCATGTGATTCATTCCGTGCGGTGACCCACCCCTGAGTTCCCGTACAGCTAGTAATGACAACATCATACATCCACCGGTCCTATCTGTCACTATATTGACAGTATCCGTAACTATGTGATTGACATAATTAAGGAAATGTTACGGAAGAAACTGACTGAGCCAGGACAGGAGCGTGTGCTTTGTTTGTTTAACCATACCGATTGCGGTCGTGTCGGGGGTATCGCTCGCGCCCCACATGCAGAGCCCGTAGGCGACAGCCCAGGAGGCGTCCTTCACCTTTGTGTGTTTGCCGAGTTCAAGGGTGGCGACCCGTGCTGGCAGGGCTAACACTTCTTTTGCTCGCTCAACTGCTGCGGGTGACCCTGCTCCGCCCCCTGTGATGATGGCACCCGCTGGCAAGAGACCGTCACGCTTAATTTTCTTGAGGTGACTGTCGATTAATTGAAAAATCGTATCATAGCGGGATTGGATAATCTCATCAAAGCGCTTTTTTGAGAAGGCGACACTATGCATTGCTCCACGCTTAATTTTTTCTGCCTCATCAAGTCCGATGCGTAAGCCAAGTGCGATGTCGTTGGTAAGGTCATTTGAGCCAGTCGGGAAGATTTTAACTGAGATTGGGGTTGTGTCTTCAAAGACAGCGATGGCGGTGGTTTCGGCGCCAATATTGATGAGCGCGCACCCAGCCCGCTTTTGTGCTTTCGAGAGAAGGACAAAGCTCGCTGCCAGCGGGGAGGCGATAACATCTTCCACCTGCACACCAGTTTGTTCGACCGCATTAATGAGGTCGGTAACGTGCTGGTCGTAGGTGGTGATAAACAAGCTGTCGACTTCAAACTTGGTCCCCTTAAGTCCATGTGGCCGGCCGAGTACTTCGGTGCCGTCAATGACGTACCGCAGTGGGATACTATGAAGGACGCGTCGGTTTGGGATATGGTCAGCGATTCGATCTTCACTGTCCTGCATTACCTTTTCGACGTCGGTGGCCGTCACCTCTGAGTCAGCTCGGGCGGGAATGATTTCTCCGTGTGAATACACTTCTTCAAGACCAATGCTACCGATAGCGACATGGGCGTGGCGAATCGTGAGCCCGGCGGCTTTCTCTGCCTGCACGAGCGCACTTTTGATGCTCCGGGTGACATCAGCGGGATTGGTGATAAAGCCATTCTTGAGTCCACGACTCTCTGATAAACCAACACCGATGATTTCCGGTTTTGTGTTTGGGGCGGCTCGGTGCGGCAGGCGCGCCACCGCCACCTTCACTTGGTGGGTACCGACGTCAATACCGGTAATAATGGTGTCACTCATGAGGCTAAGTCATTAAAGCGTCGCATGTAGCGCTGCTCTTGTCGTTCCATTGTATCGCCATGATCGTATCCTTTCAAATGGAGACAGCCGTGAATAAATAAATATTGTACGTATTGTTCATAGGAAAGGTGATGCTTTGGTGCTTCAGTGCGGGCCACAGCGGGACAGATGTATATTTCGCCCGTATCTTCGTCGAGCGGAAAGGAGAGGACGTTCGGCACGTAGGTTTTTTTTCGGTAGGTTTGATTCAATTGAGACGCCCGAGTTTGACCGACGAAACTGAGGGAAAGTTGGTATGATCGGCCAAGAATCGCCGTACCGATGGTAGCGTATGGAAGGTCAGGATAGGACGCGACACTGCTCGCTAGGGTAAAAGACATGCCTACTAGTATACGCTACTATGACAGCAAAAACCGCTGGTTTTACACCAGCGGTTTTTGTGTTTGGTTTATCGTCGACGTCCTCTGGTTGTCTCAGGGACCTTACCGAGCTTGACGAGCTTTTCGTGCACCTCTCGTTTTTCGATTTTTTTAAGGCGAGCAGTTCGTTGTACGTTGCGACTCTTTACTCGTGCGTAGTACCGACCACTACGTACCTTCGGTACGATACCGGCTCCTTGTACACGCTTGGTAAAGCGACGAATGACGTTCGCGCTACTTTCGTTACTGTTTTTATCTACTTGAACATTGGTTGCCATATGTGCCCGAGAGCATAGCATCTTCTGGGTTTGACCGCAAGTGATTACGCGGCGACTGCCACTGAACGCTTCAGTTTTTTGATCAATGCATCAACCGGAATAAACTCTTGGTTTCGAACGTTCATGTCTCGTAGAATGACCGTACCGTCTACGAATTCTTTTTGGCCAATAATGACGGTGTAGCGTACCTGTTCAGCTTCTGCTTCACGAAGCTGGGTCGATAAGGAGTCACTGGCGAGGTTGTGCATGACGGGGATGCCGGCTTGCCGGAGTCGCTCAATCAGGAGAAGGCTCTTGATCTTTGGTCCAAACCCGAGTTGTACTACGTAGACTGCCGGGGGAGTATTTTTCGGTCGTGGTACGCGCGATGGTGCCTTACTATCTTTGAGGACCACGACAGCGCCGACGACGGGTGTTCTGGTGCGCGTATGGCGGTGGGCGAATTCATCGAAGCGTCCACCTCGGACTGAGAGTGCGCTGGGGACATCAGAGACCGGGAAATCAAGGGTAAAGAGTGCGTCAGAGTAGTATTCATGTCGACCGAGCATTTTGGGGTCAATTTCGTACGGTGTTTCGCTCATATCAAGGTACTCAACTATTTCACGAAAATGTTTACGACTTGGATCACTGAGGTATTCAAGTGGGTTCGGACTGCGATAGGCGAGGTCGTGGTTTGTCTCGACCAGGTGCGCGAGCGCATGGAGCGGGTGAAGCTTCATAAACTCACGGGCTTCAACGGGCATAGTGTCGAGACGCTTTCGGAGAAACGTCGTGAGTTCACGACTATAACGAGTCAGAGAATCAGCATCTCCGAGCGAGTTGATACGCACGACGTGATCAGCGTGACCGAGGTCGGTCGCGAGCGAGCGGGTGACTTGGATCAAGATCGCCTCACCAATACTTCGTGAGACATTAAATATGTGAAAGGAGACAGCGGTTTCGTCGGTATCAGGCACATTGGTTGTGTTGTAGAAGAGAACGGGCTTGGTGATCGCGTGGAGCCGCTCTTCACAAAAGGTGGCGAGTCCAGCGGTGAGGAGTTGGTCGGTGGCATCAATCGGGAGCGACGGCGCATTAGTGGCAGTGTGTGGTAGGGAGGTGGTGCACTGCTTACAATCATAACTCTTTTTCAGTTGCTCAACCGTCTTGAACCCAAAGTGCTCGGCGGTGTGAGTGGCTACTTTCAAAAACTCCGTCGGGGTGTGTGTGCTCATACGTTGTTTAAGATGAACTGATAAGGGGGTCGCTCGTCAGTGCGCCAGGAAGGTAGTCTGCCTCGGTCGGGGGAAAGAGCCTCAGAAAGGCTCGCCCGATGATACGGTCTTCCTGGAGCACTCCCCAGACTCGCGAGTCCGAGCTAGCGTTACGGTTGTCACCCATCACAAAATACTCGCGTTCACCGAGTGTTTCATTGATCGGCGCACCCGGAGCCATGTCTGCGATGTACGGTTCGTTTAGAATAATACCGTCAGGGTATTCGGCATTTTTGATGGTCACTTCATTGCCATCAATAATCACCGTATCGCCAGGGACACCAATAATCCGCTTGATGAAGTACTTAGATGGATCCCGAGGATAGCGGAAAATTACCACATCACCCCGGGTTGGTTGGTGGAAGTAATATGAGACCTGGTCGACGATAAGGTATTCACCATTATGGAATGTTTGCTCCATTGAAGCACCGGATACAATGAATGGTTGGGCAATGAAGGTGCGAATCGGAATGACAATCAAAATCGCAATGATCGCAAAGCGCGCGATTTCCATGAGTGGGTGCTCGCGCCGTTCGTCACGCTCGCCTGAAGAGTGTGTGCCAGTAATGAACGAAAGTAGACGAGTAAGTAACTGCATAGCACGTAATTGAAAGTATTATACGCGAGTAAAAACGTAAAAACAAATTATTGCCGGTGCGGGTTGTTATGCTCACACGAAGACCGTAAGTGCGGTACAATGTGTGCGTATGATTTGGCTGGTTGGACTTGGTAATCCTGGAGAAAAGTATGCACACACGAGACACAATGTCGGGTGGCAAATACTTGATCATGCGTGTGCTGCGTGGAATTTTCCGTCACTGGTTGTTCGCTCAGGAGTGTCTGGTCGCGTGTGCACCGGTTCGCTAAGTGGACATGATGTGTCTGTGTTGTATCCGAATACCTTTATGAATGAATCGGGTAGTGCAGTCGTAAAATGTGTACCGAAAGGAACGTATCATCAGCTCATCGTCGTCCATGATGATATCGATTTGCCGTTTGGAGAAGTAAAAATTTCTCAAGGTCGAGGAGCGGGGGGGAATAATGGGGTGGCGTCGATCATTACTGCTCTTGGTACCAAGAATTTTATTCGAGTGCGGGTCGGGATTGCGCCGAAGAATATTTTGACAGGAAATATTCAGCGCCCGGCGGGTGGTGGACCACTTGAGCGGTTTGTTCTAAAGCCGTTTGGTATTTTGGAACGAGGGCAGCTTCCTTCTGTGTATGAAAAAGCGCGAACCGCGATCGAGCTCGTGGTGACGGAAGGGGTGGAAAAGGCGATGAATCAGTGTCATTAAAAGAACGTTGTCCATTTTGCATAGAATGTATGATCGGATAGCACATTTTGTAAACTATTTAACTCAGTGGTGACAGACACACAAAAACCGGCAGATGCCGGTTTTTGTGTGTCTGAATAGGTGATTGGGTTATTTTTTGACTTCCGGATTGGCTTCTTTGTATGACAAGGTCATTTTTTGTTCATTTGGTTCAAAGAGCGTGATCTTAAATTTGTAGACACTACCAAGTGATAGAGTGGCCTTAAGACTCTCCTCTTTTTCGAATTCTGACACATGGACAAGTCCTGCGACACCCTCTTCGATTGAGGCGAGCGCACCGTGCTTGTTGTACTTAATGACGACCGCATCGACAATCTGATCCTTTTTGAATGATCGTCCAGCACTGACCCATGGATTTTCTTTGAGTTGCTTGATGGAGAGCGAAATCTTATCGTCTTTCACTTCAATCACCTTAACATCAACCATATCGCCTACCTTGTAGAGAGTCTTGGTGTTTTCGACCAAGCCCCAATCGAGCTCAGAAATATGAACGAGTCCTTCAAGGCCTGGTTCGAGCTTCACGAAGACACCAAAGTCAACCGCGCCCGTCACCTCTCCCTTCACCACGTTTCCAACCTCATATTTATTGACTTTTTCTTCCTTCTCTTCTTTTTCTTGGAGACCTTTTTCTGAGAAGATGAGCTTGTGCTCTTTCTGGTCGGCGGTGATCATGACGACACTGAGGTGTTTTCCAATGAGTTCATTGAGGGCAGTCAGGATTTTGTCTTTGTCACCATCACTCACCCGTGGGTAGTTTTCGGCAGAGAGTTGTGAGGCAGGCAGGAAACCTTGGATACCTTGCCACTCAATAATGAGTCCACCCTTGTTGGCTTCCTTGACTTCAAGGCTCATGACCGTACCACGCTTCACAGCTTCTTCCGCATCAGACCAGATAAGTGCTTGTCGAGCTTCCTTGAGTGAAAGCTCGATATACCCATCTTCATTTTCTGACGCGACCACTTTTGCAGCAATCGTGTCGCCGACTGACACTTTGCGGAGAATATCGCGGGCATTCATGTACTCACGCCCGTAGATGAGACCAGTACCAAATGGTGGTAGGTCGACGTACACCCGCGCTCGGCCAATAGCAGAGACGGTTCCTTCGATTAATTGACCTTCGGCTGGGGCTTCGGGAATAGCGACAACGTACCGCTGCATTAGGGCTGCGGACTTGTCGTGTTCAACGACGACTGATTCGCTTGACATACTATGTATTAATATATGTGTTTATTCCGACGACACGCGTCCAGACAACCAGTGCGCGAGGGCTACGTAGCGACCGAAGAGATCGCCTCATAACCGGCCAAGATCATATGTCTGGGGTTAACGTGTGCCGCGAGGAACTAATAAATACCTTACGGTGGTACGACTATACCAGAAAGTTTTTAAACGTAAAGAGTGGGTGCGTGGGTTGAAGAGTTTCATTAGAGCCAACACACTTCGTGTTTTGGCTCTAATGTCGTATACTGTCGGCACTATGGTCATTACGTATCACGGGGGACAGTGCTTTAAGGTGTCGTTTGGCAATACCACGATTGCCTTTGATCCGATCGCGAAGCAGTCAAAATTAGAGAGTAAGAAATTTGGTTCAGATGTTGTGTTTGTGTCGCTCTGGCACCCAAACTTTAACGGAGTAGAACAAATGGCACTCGGTAGTAAGCAACCGTTTGTAGTGGCTGGTCCTGGTGAGTATGAGGTCGGTAGTGTCACCGCACGTGGCTTTGGCGTGAAGACAGTATATGCCGGTAATGAGCACTACAATACGATCTACCAAGTCCGACTGGAAGAGATGAATATTCTCTTCTTGGGGGCACTGTCTCAGCCTGAAATTGATTCAAAAATCCTTGGTGAGTTTGGTGATATCGATATTCTCTTTATGCCTATTGGTGGTGGCGACGTACTTGAGGTACCACAGGCATCTAAGTTGGCGGTCAAGTTAGAGGCAAAATGTATTATTCCAATGCACTACGATGATGGTGCGCTCGCGGCTTTTCGTAAAGAAAATGGCCAGACTGAAGCAGCGGTTGATAAACTCACACTGAAACGTAAAGACGTGCTCGCTATGTCAGGAGAAATTGTGGTTCTCGCAGCGCAATAAGGCCAGCACATGATTTTCTCACTCATCAAACGAATCCGACATAAACAAAAGGGCACGAGAGATACGATTGCGCTGTCGATTGCTGGAGTGTTTACCTTTGTGATTGCTGGTATTTGGATACTACGCGTACCTAGTCAAATGGTGTTACCAGAAAGTAAACAAACGGATGAATCGAATGCTTTCTCAACACTCTTTTCAGGAGTCGGCGAACAATTTTCTGCGCTACAAGCATCGCTGGCGAGTATAAATGCCTCCAGTTCTGTTCAGGATGGAGCAGATCAGATGATCGTTGATCAAACGTTATTACAGGACGAAATCAAGTACCTTTCAGGTGCGGAAGATATCACTACTCAAGAAGCGAGTTCGACATCAGTTCGGACCATCGATCCGGTGACGTATGGACAGGTGGTACGGATTGCTACCACGACCCCTTCAGCCACCACGAGTTCATCAAGTGTGCTATACTAGTAACCGTTAACTACATTCTTGTTCTGAATCTATGCCGAAAAAGACTATTGTGCCAGAAATGCCTGAAGCTAGCCGAGGTATCATCCCCCAGAGCATTACGGGTGAAATGGAGACGGCGTACCTAGACTATGCGATGTCGGTGATCACCTCCCGGGCCTTGCCTGACGTGCGTGATGGATTAAAGCCAGTACACCGTCGCATCCTCTACTCGATGCGGCTTAATGGCCTGACTTCAACCGCAAAGTTCAAGAAATCCGCCACAGTAGTTGGAGACGTGCTCGGTAATTTTCACCCCCATGGCGATATTGCAGTGTATGAATCAATGGTGAAGCTGGTGCAGGGTTTTTCCACACGTTATCCACTGGTAATTGGACAAGGTAACTTTGGTTCGATCGATGGTGATTCAGCGGCGGCGTATCGTTATACTGAGGCAAAGATGTCGAAGGTAGCAGAAGAATTGCTCCGAGATCTTGAGAAGGACACGGTTGATTGGCGGCCAAACTTTGATGGCACCAAAAAAGAGCCAACGGTTCTGCCAGCCGCTGCTCCAAACCTGCTCTTGATGGGATCGCTCGGTATCGCGGTCGGGATGGCGACCAATATCCCGCCCCATAATCTACGAGAGGTGGCGGCTGCGGTGGCTCATTTAATCGACAATCCGGACGCCACCACCGATGATCTGTTGAAGTTTGTTAAAGGACCAGATTTTCCACTGGGGGCAATCGCCTTTAATCAAAAAGATATCGCTCATGCGTATGCCAATGGTCGTGGCGGTGTCGTTGTGCGGGGAGAGGCTGAGATTGTCGAAGATAAGAAGGGAGCATTTTCTATCATTATTACTTCTATTCCATACCGGGTAAATAAGGCGACACTGCAAGAAAAGATTGCTGATCTCGTGCGTGAGAAGAAAATTGAAGGGATTCGAGAAATGCGTGACGAATCCACCAACGATATTCGTGTCGTGATTGATTTAAAGTCTGGGGCGCAACCACAAACGGTATTAAATAAACTCTATAAACACACTCAGCTCGAAGAAGCGTTTCATTACAACATGGTCGCGCTCGTCGATGGTGTGCCACAGACTCTGTCGCTCAAGGTGATTCTAGAAGAATACATCAAACACCGGGCGGAAGTGATTCGCCGGCGGACGCAGTATGACCTGACAAAAGCGCTCGACCGAGAGCATATCTTGCTTGGTCTTAAGAAGGCGCTCGACCATATCGATAAAATCATCAAGTTGATCCGGGCTGCTAAGGACGTCCCAACCGCGCATGCTGCTTTGATGAAGGAGTTTAAGTTTTCAACGATCCAAGCCCAAGCGATTCTTGATATGCGACTCCAGAAGCTCGCAGGACTTGAGCGGAAAAAGATCGAGGATGAACTGACAGAAGTACAGAAATTAATCAAAGAACTTGAAGCTATCCTCAAGAGTAAGGCGAAGATGATGAAAATCGTGAAGGACGATTTGCTTGAAGTAGCGGAGAAGTTTGGTGATGATCGTCGTACAAAGATTGTGAAAGGGGGAGTGAAACAACTCAACCCTGAAGATCTGGTGCCTGATGATGAAAGTGTTCTGGTTTTGACACAGGGCGGGTACGTCAAGCGCACTAATCCTGAGGAGTATCGTACGCAAAAGCGGGGTGGAGTTGGGGTGGTTGATTTAAATACAAAGGAAGAAGATGTGGTCACGACGCTGCTTACTACCTCAGCCCACAGTGATCTGTTGTTCTTTACGAATGCCGGTAAGGTGTACCAAACCAAGATGTACGAAATACCCGAAGGACGACGAGCCACAAAAGGGAAGTCAATTATGAACTTTTTGTCGCTCACCGCGGATGAGAAAATCACCTCAGTTTTGGCCGTTCGTAAGGAGGAGTGGGAGGGTGACTGGTCACTTATGATGTTCACCAAACACGGGGTAGCCAAGAAAAGCGACGCTTCAGTCTTTAAGGATGTTCGCCGTAGTGGACTCATTGCAATCACACTCAAAGAAGATGATTCGCTCATCGCTGCAAGGTTTGTTGGTGTAGGGGATGAGGTGTCTCTTGTGTCCCGTGACGGGGATGCGATACGCTTCAAGGAAAGTGATGTGCGAGGAATGGGTCGAACGGCCGCTGGTGTTGGCGCGATGAGACTTGAAAAGCATGATGAGATCGTATCAGCTGATGTGATTCCCAAAGGTCAAAAGAATGCTGAGATTCTCATTGTAACCGAGCATGGCTTTGGAAAAACGACCCCAGCCAAAGAGTATAAAGTACAAAAACGAGGCGGTTCCGGTATTAAAACAGCTAAAGTGACCGAAAAGACTGGCCCAATTGTGTGTGGGATTGTCCTAACCCCTGAAGAACGAGCTGATGGCGAGCTGGTTATTATGAGCCAGAAGGGGCAAGTGATTAAACTCCCGTTGAAAGATGTTCCTACCCTCGGCCGACAGACACAAGGTGTAAAAGTGATGAAGATGCGAGCGGGCGATGCCATTGCCAGTGTGGTGTTCGTGTAGGCCATAGACAAGTAACGATGGTACAAAGCACCCTGATCAGATCGATCAGGGTGACTTGCTTTGCACAGCCATTCACACGCAACGTCATGAAGATGAGGTATACTATAAGATGTAATGTCTAATAATTAGTATGGGTGGACAATTCGTAGTACCAGAAGTAGTGGCTTCACACTTTCATCTCAAACCAGGAGACGTGGTGGCGGACTATGGAGCAGGGAGTGGTTTTTTTCTACCAATACTATCTCAGGCGGTCGGAGATACAGGTCGCGTGTATGCGTGTGAAATTCAAAAAGGCTTAGTTGACCGATTGGCTGACCTCATTCGGATCAAAAAGTTGGATAACACACAGCCTGTGTGGTGTGATCTCGAAACTCCCGGTGGGATTAAGTTACCAGATGGGGTACTCGATGTCGCTTTTGTAATTAATACACTGTTTCAGTTTGAGTCGCGCGATGTGGCAATGAAAGAAATCATTCGTACGATTAGACGTGGCGGACAACTCGTGATCATTGATTGGACTGAGTCTTTTTCTGGTATGGGTCCTCATCCCGACCATGTCGTTACCCAAGATACTGCTGTTGCCTTGTGTGAATCGTTGGGCTGCACATCTGTGCGTGAATTTCCAGCCGGCGATCATCATTACGGAATAGTAATGCGCGTTGTATGAAACTTCGTCCATTTGAATTAGCACTAGTGATTGGGTCGGCAGTTTTGGGCCTATTTGCACTTTTTATACTGGCCACCTATACACCACCTGAGAATGTGCCTGAAGGAGTAACTCTGATACAAGGTAACGTCTTAATCTGGGGTTTTCTACCAAGGGAAGCGGTTTCTCCAGTACTAGAGAACTTAAAACAAACAAATCCATCGTACGGTAGTGTATCGTACCAGTTCATTGAGCCTAGTTCATTTGATTCGCAACTCCTAAACGCATTAGCTGACGGTAGGGGGCCAGATCTGGTACTCATACCACATGAACGGTTGGTTCAATTACAAAGACGGTTGCGCCCTTTCTCTTACGAGACCTTCCCTCAGCCTGATTTTCGCAATATTTATCTTGACGGGAGTGGTATTTTTGCCTTTCCGGAAGGTCTCTATGCGATACCGCTTGCAGTTGATCCATTGGTGATGTATTGGAACCGCGATTTATTATTCAATGCTCAATTACTTAATCCTCCCACAAGCTGGGAAGAGCTGATCAGCGTTCATTTTCCCAAGCTCATTCAAAGAAGTGATGACCTTACCATTAAACGTGCGGTAGTTTCTTTTGGAGGAACTTCCAATGTCCGTAATGGTTTTGCGGCAATCTCAGCCCTTTTACTTCAAGGAGGTTCAGAATTAGTGACTCCAAAAGGCTCGTCATATGAGGTTAACTTAAGTAGAGGACAAGGCAATCCGTTACTTTCAGCGATGAATTTCTATATTGGGTTTTCTAATCCAAGAAATGCTCGGTATAGTTGGAATCGGAGCATAACCGATGATCGGAGTATGTTTTTACGAGGGGATCTGGTATTTTATTTTGGGTTTGCAAGTGAAGCAAAACGATTAGCAGAATTAAATCCAAACCTCAACTTTGATGTAGCTGAGTTGCCACAGGGGGCTAGTGCGACACTTCGTCGCACGTACGGTACATTCTATGGAGTCGGACTTATGGATACCTCGCGAAATCGAGTAAGTGCTCAAAATGTTGCACTCGATATGGCAAACTTTAAGTCATCACTGACAATCGCAGATAATGTAGGGATGGTACCTGCTATCAGAGCCCATGTGATAGCAGGTAGTAATGAGCTCTATAAGCGGACTGCATATAAGGCTGCTCCAGTTGCATATGGATGGCTCAATCCCCGTTACCAAACTGTAACTGGTATTATTAATAGCACGATAGAAGATATAACCGCGAATCGAGATACGTCAAACCAGGCAGTTCGTGACATGGAAGGTCGGATACAACTGGCGTATTAATTAGGTTACACAAAACATGGTAAAATATTTTCGCATAAGTTCAATATTGGGAGGGTGGTATTCAAGGTTATATATTTATACCGTACTTCTTTTATCATTTGGAGCTAGGGTGAGTGCAGATGGACCGGTTAAACTCAAAAATCCTCTCAAGGTGGGCAGTATCCAGGAGCTACTCTCGGCAATATTAGGTGTAGTCATTGTAATCGCAACGCCAATCGTAGTTTTCTTTATCATTTACGCTGGTTTTTTGTACGTTACCGCACGAGGCAATACGCAACAAGTACAACAGGCAACCACCGCCCTTACGTATGCCATCATCGGTGGTTTACTCATCCTGGGCTCATTCGCTCTGGCTGAGGTGCTTAAAGGAGTGGTTGATTCGTTTAGAGCTTAAATACTAAAGTATAGTATATGATTCGAACTCATTTTTTATCTTGGTATCTAGTCCTTATTACCTGCATTCCGCATATTGGTAATGCGGAAACGACCCCTACGACGTACGCAGGCCTGGTAGAATTTTTTCTTGGATTAATTGGTACATTATTGATTCCAGGTATATTCTTAATAGTTTTTCTCTACTCAGTCTGGAAAATATTTGACGCTTGGGTGATCGATGTTGCTGATGAGCGTAAGCGCTCAGAGGGCAAACGCTTCGTTGTGATAGCGATATTAAGTTTTGTGCTTATGGTAAGTGTTTGGGGGATTGTTGGTCTATTGAAAAATTCAATTTTTGGATCTTAACCAACCAAAAATCCTCCCGTGTTCAAATTGAATCAATGGGGATAACTGTGTATTATTATTCGATTTGGTATATAATTAGTGGGACTTTATTAAAAGTTTTGTATAATTAACGTATGAGTAAGATAAGATTAATGGTGGTTGGTAGCATACTATATGTATTACCAATTATAGCGGGAGCAGAAGAACCTGTAGGTTTAGCCGATGGTAATGGTGGACCTCTTGAAACATTGCTTGGGAACATTTTACAGTTCAGTAACAACGTCCTTATTCCTTTCATTATTGGTATCGGATTTCTCGTCTTTGTCTGGGGAATGTTCCAGTACTTTATCGCCGGCGGGGCTAACGACGAAAAGAAGGAGGCAGGAAAGAGTTTAATGATTTATGCCACACTAGGCTTTGTCCTCATCATTGTCTTCTGGGGCGTAGTCAATTTGGTTGCTAATTCAAGTGGTCTACAAGGAGAAGATATAGATGGTCAGGTGCCAAATATTCCTGCTCCAGCACGTTCTTTTGAAGCTCCTGGGTTCGGAGGAGCTGGAGCGGGAGATGGAGCGGGAGGGTAAACAAAAGCGTATTGTTTTAAAAAAGCACTCCGGTGCTTTTTTTATTGTATTCATGTTTATAAGTGATCGCAATCTTTACATCAACCCATGATATTCTATATGCAGTTTGATCGTATGATAAAATATCGCAATTTCATTTTTACTATATTTACACGTATCTCTTTGTTTCTTTTGCTCCCATTCTTGGCACAAGCGTCAAGCTTAACTGATAGTGGATACGCCAATGATTCCGACTTTGATAATTTGATCACGAACATTCTCAAGTTCAGTAACAACATTCTTATCCCATTCATTCTCGGGATCGGCTTCCTCGTCTTTGTCTGGGGAATGTTCCAGTACTTTATCGTAGGTGGGGCGAGTGACGATCAAAAAGAGAA
>Ga0100379_10002686_pt1 | contig 16711 bp, 28 predicted proteins | sample CryGeymeta201503_FD_80418 | JGI IMG/M metagenome (GOLD analysis project Ga0100379, IMG submission 80418) | Groundwater microbial communities from Crystal Geyser aquifers in Utah, USA - Crystal Geyser metaG 2015-03 | ecosystem: Environmental > Aquatic > Deep subsurface > Groundwater | place...
ACTTTTGAAGGGTGGCTCTTCAAGATTGTTTTTTCAATTTCATGAAAAGGCAAGACTTAGATATCCAAGGGGACATTTATGGGGAAGAGGTAAATTTGCTTCTTCTGTTGGATTTGTTCAACTGGATGTGGTTAGAAATTATGTGAAGAACCAAAGTGAACATCACTCAACTTATGGAAACTCCACACTTTAGTGTGGAGAGGAGGTCATAGCAGCTTTTTTTCTTTTTCTATCATAAATTTTACTTATATTAATCCCATTTTCAATATATCCGGAATATCCTTTTTTATTCCACATTTTTTCGTAATACTTTTTTAAATCAGAATTAGATTTAAATTTCATAATTTCTTTAGCGTGATAAATTTCTGGAGATTTTACTTTCCTCATAATAGAATGAACTAAATTAAGCTTTTTAATCTTTTGAAGAGTTCAGTTTTTATCAAAATTCCCTTTTAAATTTTTCTCTTCATTTTTGTTACTTTAGACTTTAGAGTAAACTTTAAAAACTCTTTGAGAAATAGAAGTTTAATTAAATTGGAGGGATTAATAATGCCTAAAGATAAGAAAGAAGATGAATTCGATGATGACTTCGAAGACAGTGAAGAAGACACGGATGAAGATAGTTGGGATGAAGAGTAAGTTTTCGTTTGTTAATTTTTAATTTTTAAGCTTGGTTTTTATGATTGAAAGGTATAGAAAAGAGATTGACAGGATAGACTCTAAGATATTGGGTCTTTTCGAGAAAAGAATGGTTTTTTCTAAAAAGATTGGGAATTATAAAAGGGAAAAAGGCAAATTAATCTCAGATTTAAATAGAGAGAAAAAGATTATTCTTGGATTGACAAATAAAACAAAATTGGATAAAAAATTTATTAAAGAGATCTATAGGGTGATTTTTAAATTTTCTAAAAAAGTTCAAAAATAAATCTTATCTTCTATCTGGAATATGCACTAAACAATCAGAGCAGACTATGTCCGCGCTTCCACTCTTTGGATCTTTTATGAATTTGTAATATCCTGCTTTTAGATCTTGTTTGCATCTGGAACATTTCCCATCCTGCTTTTTCATTAAATCTGTTCTACTAAATGTAGCCATTGTAATCTCTTTTTGTTTTCTCGATTTTAATGCATTTAAATAATTGTTTGTTTCTATGCTTGCCATATAAAAGAATGAATTAATTAGATTATAAATTTAATTATTCTGCTGTATCTGTTAATAACTTTTAAATAGGCATCCTCATTTTTATTATGGGATGAATATTGATTATTTGGTTGGTTCAAAAAGAGATTTTCTGGACTTTTTGGATTCGATAGGACTTTATGATAAAGTTGCAATTTTGACCCATAACGATCTTGATGGACTTGCTTCTGGATTGTTTTTGGAGAAAATCTTAGAAGTTAAAGGGATAAAAGTAGATTATATTCAGTTTTTAGATATTCGGTCTGACATGGTTAAAGAAGCTTCAGTGAAATTAAATGAGCTTGGGATTACAAAAGTCTTTTTTAGTGATTTAAATGTTGAATCAATAGACTATGAAGGGTTTGAAGATCTAAAAAGAGAAAAGGGGGTTTTTTTAATAGACCACCATCCAACACGGGAGAATATAAAGGATATTTCAAATATGGTAAAAACTTCATCGGAGGATTGTGCTGCTCTTGTGACTTTTGTGCTTGGAGGGGATTTTTTAGATTCAGAACTTTGGGGATGGCTTGTTTGTTCAGCAATTTTTGCAGATTACGCTTTTCGTTCTGAAAAAAATCTTAAGTTTGTTCAATCTTTTTATCCCGAAGTAACTTTAGAGAATATTTCTTCATCAATTCCAGGACTTAATGCAAGGAGAATTTCTTCGGCTTTGATTTATTATCGAAATGATATTCAATATGTGTACAATCTTGTTAAGGAAAGAAATATTGATGAACTTTCAGAAATTCATGAGTTGATTGAAGAAGAAGTTTACAAGATGGTTGATGATTTTTCAGAAAATAAGGAATATTACCCTCAAAATGAAATATACTTTTACGAAATTAAATCGCGATTTGATATTTTAAGTTATGTTGCAACTTTAATTGGAGGGACTGATCCTGAAAAAAATTTTCTTTTTATGTACAGAACTAAGGATTTTGTAAAATTTAGTGCAAGGAGTTCTGGGCTGAAATTGGATATGGGGCATCTTATGAATGAGGGCACCGAAGGTCTTCCAAATTCCGAGGGTGGAGGACATGTTCCTGCCGCTGCGGCAAAAGTTCCAGAAGAGTATGTTGAAATTTTTAAAGAGCGAATTTTAGGGAAAAAATAGTCTATTTTTAAAAAATTTATTCTAATCTAGAAATTTTTTGAATATAAAAACTTAAAAACCATTTTTTATTTTTTAATAGATGAACATTGGAGGGATTAATCTAAGATGGTTAGGTCATTCTGGATTTTTGATTCAAAATTCAAAAACAATTTATATTGATCCCTTTAAGATTAATGAGGGGCTTCCTAAAGCTGATTTGATCTTAATTACCCATGGACATTATGATCATTGTAGTTTTGAAGATATGGGGAAAATTGTTCAAGATGGGACGAGAATAATCATGACTGCAGATTCTCAAAGTAAAGTTGCCCGTTTTCAGGTTCCAATAAGAATGGAGGTAATCTCTCCAGGCCAGGAACTTGATTTAGGTTTTGTTAAAATTTCTTCTCTATCTGCATATAATATTGATAAACCATTTCACCCAAAAGAAGAAGGTCTTGTAGGGTATTTAATAAAAATAAATGAAGTTATAATTTATCATGCTGGGGATACAGATTTAATTCCCGAAATGCAAAAATTAACAGGATACAATCAACAAGATAAAAAATTTATTGCTTTGCTTCCTGTTGGGGGAAGATTTACCATGAGTGCTGAAGAAGCTTTTGAAGCTGCAAAAATAATAAAACCAACTATTGCAATCCCTATACACTGGGGATCAATAATTGGGAGTATTAAAGATGCAGAAGAATTTAAGGAACTATGTAAAACTGAAGGAATTAACGTTGAAATATTGGAAAAGGAATAGATCAGTTTAACCTATATTCAAAATTTTTTTCTTCGTAATTTTTAATTTTTACACTTCCGTCTTTTTGAATTGTGGCATATTTTGGAATTAAAGGAATTTTTCCTCCTCCTCCTGGGGTATCAATAACAAAATGGGGGACTGCCATCCCACTAGTAAATCCTCTCAACCCTTTTATTATTTTTATTCCTTCTTTAACTGGACCTGAAAAATGAGCCGTTCCTTTTACAAGATCTGGCTGATACAGATAGTAAGGTTTTACTCCAATAGATAAAAGTTTTCTATTCAATTCTTTAAAAATTTCAGGACTACTATTAACTCCTTTAAGGATTACACTTTGGTTTCCTAAAGAAATTCCTGCATCAATAAGTTTTTCGCATGCTTCTTTTGATTTTGCTGTGATTTCGGTAGGATGTTCAAAATGAGTATTTATGTAAAGTATAGGATTTTTATTATATTTTTTTAACATCTCACAAAGTTTGGTTGTTACTCTTTCTGGCATTGTGCAAGGAATTCTTGTTCCTATTCGAATCATTTCAATATGCTTTATTTTTCTTAAATCAATTAAAATATTTTCAAGTGTTTCTAAACTTAACAAAAGAGGATCTCCTCCAGAAAGAATAACATCTCTTATTTCTTGATGTTCTTCAATATATTTCAAAGCTTTTTTTATTCCATTCCTTGTGGGATTTTTTGTTATTTCTCCTACTTTCCTTTTTCTTGTGCAGAATCTGCAATACATTGCACATGAATTTGAAACTAGTAGAAGGCATCGATCAGGATATCTATGTGTTAAAAAAGGAATCCCATTTTCTTCATTTAAAGGATCTTCTTTTCCAAATTCAGATGTTATTTCTTCAATTTTTGGAATACATTGGTTCCATATTGAATCTCCTTTTTCTTTAATTAACGAAAGATAATACTCGTTAATTCTCATGGGATATTTACTTGTCACTTTTTCAATATCTAAAGTTTCCTCGTCGGAAAGAAAGATATTTTTTTCCTTAAGTTTTTCCTTAAGAATCTGAACAGTGGTTATAAACATTCGATTATTGTTAAGAAGTAGTAATTTTTTTCTCTTTTCTATTTTTATTATTAAGAGATATATAAATCTTTGTTTTCTTTTTATTATTACTAAAAGATTTTTAATAAAGTTCTAGGATAAAATTAATTTTCTTGTAAATTTTAAAGGACCTTTGCCAAATATTTTAATGAGTTTTATTTTTTCAAGGACTTTTTCAAATTGATTCTCCTCTGTAACTAGTTCCCCATTTTCAATCATTGTAGAATATTCTTCCATTCCTTGAGAAATTTCTTTAAATCCTTTAATTATCTCTTCTTCTCCGATCCAAATCTTTTTAGGATAGATGTCTTCTTTTAGGAACTCTTGAGGACTAAGTCTTTTGTATCCCTGGAAGTTTATCCAAGGCTTTTGATTAGGAAGAAATAATTTTAAGGAGTTTCCAATAGTTGTCAAGGTATACTTTTCCATTCTTAAATCAACTTTATTGAAATACATTAAATTTCCTTTTTTCAGATCAGATTCTTCAATTATTGAACTATATTTTCCAAGAAGAGGTAAATTTCCAAATTCATATTCTTCTGGATCTAATAAAAATAATTCTCCTTTTTTTGCTTTTCCAAATTTTTCAACTAGTGTGCTAACCATCGTTTTTTGTGTTGTAATTTATTTATAAAGATATCTTCATTTTGGAATATACTTGTTTAAATTAAGGTTTTTTTGCTTTCCATAAAAAAATTCCAAACGCTTTCGGCATAATCTTTCATAGGTTCCCAGTTTGTTTTGAATGCATTAATGATTTCTTCTTTTCCTAGGTAAATATATTCAGCAGAAAAAATTTTGTTTAGAAATTCTTCTTGACTAATGGATTTTACTCTAGGAATTTTTTGTTTTCCATCCTTTTCTGGCAAAAATAGTTCTAAGGCATTTCCTATAATTTTTAGTTTATATCCTTTTAGTTCTTCTTTTTCTGAATTGTAGTATCTAAAATTGGAATCTGCTAAGTTTTCTACTTCTTTAATTGAATGATAAATTCCTATAATTGGAGGAGTTCCATACTCAAAATCATCTGGATCCAATAAAAACCATTCTCCGGATATTGCTTTTTCGAATTTTTTTATTAAAGAGGTAGTCATGTTTTTTTTCTGGTTCTTTTATTTATAAAGATATCTTCATTTTTACATTGTAACGTTAAAGGGAGTTCTTTAAAGTCAAAAGATTTTTCTTAAGAAATTAATAATTAATTTAGAAATAAAACCAAATCATTCTTCATCTCCCTCTAATCCTTCATTTTCATCCCCTGCTTCTTGTTCTTCTTCATCTCCATCTATCTCAACTTTCATAATAGCATTAATTTCCTCAGAGCTTAGACCAGTTCTAACGGCAATTTCATTAATTATAGTATCTAAATCTGTTGTTTCTAGTTCAAACTTCCATTTTGAATCCCCGATTTCAACAACTACTTCTGCTTTTCCATCTTTAATTTCCACTTTAATTCCATTTTCATTTAATTCTTCTTCCTCTTTTTCATCATCTAATAGTTTTTCTGCTTGTTTTGCTAATCTTCTTGCTTCCACATAATTGCCTTGGTCAAATTTGCTTTTCGCTTGATCTAATAAAGAATTAAATTGATCTAACACATCTTGGGATATTGTTATGTTTTCCTCTCCAGCTTCTTCTAAAAATTTGTTAAGTTCTTCATCTGCATCTTCAATTGCTTCTAAAGCCTTCTTTTGTTTTTTAACTCCTTTTTCTTTTTCTATGCTCTCAATTTCTATTTCAATTTCTCCCTCTGACTTATCTGTTTCTTGTTCAATTTCAATCTTGATTTTGTTTTTCTTATTTTCAATTTCTATTTCAACTTCTCCAGTTTGACCTTTCAAACTATTTAAAATAGAATTAATCAAATCCTTTTGTTCTTGAGTGATCTCCCCTTTAATTTCAATTTTTACTTTTAATTCTCCAAAAGTTTGTTCTACATCATCATCATGTTTCTCTAACTCTTTTTCTATTTCAATAACTTTTTCTATTTCTTGTAATGAATCGTCCTCTTCTACTTCTTTTACTTTTTCTTTTACTTTTAAAAGAGTTTTTCCATGAGCTTCCTGAGCTTTTTTTGCTTCTCCTAATTTGTTTTCTTTAATCATTTCTCTAATTTCTGCTAATCTCTCTTCTGCAATTTCTAATCCTTTTTTTGCTTTATCAACATCACCAGCTACAAGAAGTAAGGTTACCTGATCAAATGCTTTGTCTAAGCCCCAAAGAAAACTATCTGGAGTTACTCCCGGATCAATTGTTGTAGTCTGTTGTGCATTCACTGGAGATGTAAGAACTATTAACAAAACTCCAAAAATGATACATTTCATATATCCTTCTTTTTTATTTACCAACATTTTCTATCACCAATATATTATAATAACTTTAAAAATAACCCATTTAAATAGTTTACTTTTCTTTTGACTTACTTAATCTAATCAAATCTGACCACTTATTTACTCCTAACTCTAATTGAGGTATAGCAACTTCTGCAGGTGTCTTTTTACCTAAAGACATATGTTTTCTATTGAAATTGTAATTTATCTCTAACCCTTTCATTATTGCGTGAGCAGATTCTATACAACCATGAAAACCCCTCATGACTTTTGTTCTTTCTCTAATTGTATTATGTAATCTTTCAATAGGATAATTAAATCCTCTTTCATCTGCTATCACAACATTATGGATTATCTTGCTCTTAGTTCTAGAAGAAGTATGGTAAGGAGATTGTAAACTAAAGGTTTTTCTCAATACTCTTGGATAACCTCTTAATCCATCTGTTGTAACAATCTCAACTTGTTCACCAACTTTAAACTTTGCTCTCTTCATAACTTTAATTAAATTCTCGTTAGTTCTACTTTTCATATATTCGCCAGTTACCATAAATTTAGTTTCTACATCAAAAGTATCAACAAACCAATTCTGTTCTTTACCTTTTTGGTATTTGCTTTTTCTTCTGTAATATTCCATTTCATCGCTTTGCATTTCTTTTCCGCATTTTATCGGAATATTATCAATTAAGTTGCTAACCATTGTAGCATACTTGACAATCCATCTATAAACTGACATATGGCTTGAATTGTGGGGATAAAAAGCTTGAAAATGTTCCTGCACTTTTCTTAAAGAAACTCCTTTATAATATAAATCAATTCCAGCAGTAATTTTGTTCTCACTATTTCTCATTCGGTAAAATCCGTCATCTATGACAAATCTGAAGTTACATTCATTACATCTGTATCTTTGTATTTTTCCTCTGTTCTGCGTTTTTCTTTTACCATCTTTTTTAATCTGATTAGAATTACATTTAGGACAGGTTACATTCTTATACTTCTGCTGAATTATATCTTTGGATTTCATTTTGGTTGGTAGCCGATTTGGAATCTAGAGGGCATAAAGCCCTCTTCATATTTACTTAACTAATTACTAATTATATAAGTAGGTTAAATTATATAAATGTTTCTCTAGTTAATTAGCAACTATATAGTTAATACTTTAAAAAGTAAGTTTTATAAAGAACAAATTTCTATATTTAATTATGGCTGAGATAAAAATACAGGTTAAAGGATATAAATGTGAACGTTGTGGACATGAATGGATTCCAAGGAAAAAAGAATATCCTATTCTTTGTCCAAATTGTAAATCTGCTTATTGGGATAAACCAGCCAGAAAAAAGAAATAATTTTTTTGAGTCCAATAACTCCCGCTTACGTTACAATGTACTTCATTTTTGGATATCTTTTTAAGATTAGGAAGTCTGCTTTTTTTATGGCAGAATATAATTTTCTTCAAAGAAAAAGAGATGTCCTGAAAAAATTTGATAAGTCTCATGAAGGCACCTGGGATGAGCATATTGTTAAGTTGTGTAATAAAATAAATTCAAAGGAAAATTATTATACCACTTCTTCTTGTTCAGGAAGGATTCTTTTAATGATAGATCAAGATAAAAAAGGTTCTGGACTTTTTTTATGGAAAAGCCATGAAAAGATAGATCTATCTGTATTCAGAAAATTTTTTGAATCTTTTAAAGGAAAATCTCCCATCAAATTTAAGTGTGAACCTCCAATTCTTCATGTTGTATGCAAAACTATTAACGATGCAGAAGAACTTTTGGAAAAAGGATTTAAATCTGGCTGGAAAAAATCTGGAATTATTAGCTTAAGGAAAAATATAGTCCTTGAATTACATGGAACTGAAAAATTAGAATTTCCCATTCTCAAAGATGGAAAAATTTTAGTGGAAGATCAATTTTTGAAGTTAATTGTTGAAAAAAGTAATAAAAAACTTGAAAAAGGGTGGGATAAAATTGTTTCTTTAGAGAAATTGATTTAGTAACTTTTTTATAATTGGAATTACTGTAAAAATGATGGATAAAAGTGAGCTTGGTAAATTTATCAGTTCTAATCTTAGAAGGGGACTTAAAATTGAGGAGATAAAACAACATCTTCTTTCCCAAGGTTTTTTTGATTATGATATAAGAGAAGCAATTTCTAAATTGAATTTAAGAGAATTTTCCAAAAAGAGAGGGGAAAAAGTTCCGATTAAAAAAATTGAATCCATTGAAGGATGGGATAAAGATTTTTCAAAAGATTAATTGCTCAGATTAAAAGCTATTCTTAAAAATTTCTCTTTTTGCAATTCGAAATCGATAAAAATTTTGCAAACATTTTCAACTTTTTCTGCAAAAACTTCTGCATTTTTAACCGAATATCCTTTAATATTCTCTTCGGAATTCAAATTAATTTTTTTTCCTATTTCTTTATAGGTCTTTTCCTTTGTTCTACAATACAATTCTGAAAAAGAGTAATCAAAAAAATCAAGATTTTTTGAAATGAGCTCTATTTTTAATTTTAAATTAGAATCTTTAAATTTTTTTAGTCCTTTCTTTCCAAATTCTTCTTTAATATACTTTTCTAATCCTTTCAAAGAGGGAATCTCTAAAAAGTTTTTTTCACATTCTACCCCTTTTTTGATTTTATCTAATTTATAAAAATTATTGTGATAAATTTCAAAATATCTCCTCTTATATATAAAGATATTTAAATAAAACTCAATTTATCAACTCAAGATAGGAACTTTGCATAAGCAGAGTTGAAAAATAACAAAAAAAGGAGGTCATAAAATAAAAAAAATGGTACTTGATTTTGCAAAAGAAGCAATTCAAAATGCATCTACACACAGCATTAACTTTGATGAATTAAAAGCTGGAAAAGCTTCAATTAAAGTAATTGGTTGTGGTGGTTGTGGAAGTAATATGGTTACGTGGCTTTTTAATAAAGGAATTAATGGTGCAACAGTTTATGCTGCTAACACAGATGCTTTACACTTAAGTGTTGCTAAAGCTGATGAAAAAATTCTTTTAGGTAAAGAGTTGACTAGAGGTCTTGGTGCTGGTGGAAAACCTATGAAAGGTAGAGAAGCTGCTAAAGAATCTTTAGTTGATTTGAAGAAAGCTGTGGGCAATTCAGATATGGTTTTTGTTCTCGCTGGTGAAGGTGGAGGAACAGGAACTGGTGCAGCTCCAGTAGTAGCTCAATTAGCTAAAGAAACAGGAGCAGTTGTTATCGGAGTTGTTACAATGCCTTTCGAATCTGAAAAAGCTAGAATTGATAAAGCCGAATTTGGATTGCAAGAATTAAGAGAATCTACTGATACTTGTATTGTTCTTGATAACAATAGATTAGTAGACATTGCAGGTCAACTTCCCTTAGAACAGGCTTTTGCTGTTGCTAACGAACTTGTTAGTACAATGGTAAAAGGTATTGTGGAAACAATTACTTTGCCTTCTTTAATTAACTTAGATTACGCTGATGTTTCATCTATTATGAAAAACGGTGGAGTTGCAGTTATTGGAATTGGTGAATCAGATGCTACAGATCGTGTACACGAATCGGTAAAGCAAGCCCTTACTCATCCTCTACTTGATGTGGATTACAAAGGTGCAAGCGGAGCTTTAGTGCACATAACATGTGGTCCTGATTTAAAATTAGAAGAATTCGATGTGATTGGTAGAACTGTTTCAGAAAATTTGAGTAATGATGCACAAGTTATTATTGGTGCTAGAATCGCAAAGGACTTTGTTGGAAAAGTTAGAGTGATTACAATAATGACTGGAGTTAAATCTCCTTATGTATTAGGAAAAGATTTTGAGGAACACTCAATGCCAACTTCTAAAGGAATGTCTGACTTAGGGATTGATATTTACGGTTAAGTTAATAAATCCCTTTTTATTTTTTATTTTGAATTAATCCTGGAGGATAGGGGTCTTCCAGGATTTTCATTTTTTATTAAGAAATCATTTTCTAAGAATTTGTTTTTAATATCCTTCTGGAGCACGAGAATCAATCTTTTCAATTTTTCTCATTCTATTGTTTTCCCATTGATTGAAATATAAAAGATTATAAATATCTGATTTTGGTTTGGATTTTTTCGGTTTTTCTTTAGAGTATCCTATTGGAAAAATTGCTTCAATAGTATAAGCTTCCGGAACTTTTAGCGATTTTCTTACTTTTTCTTCATTAAAATGTCCAATCCAGCATGTAGAAAGTCCATACTCTGTTAAACTTAAGAGGAAATTTTCTATTGCTGCTCCTGCTTCTTGTCTTAGGAAAACTTCCCCTTTATCTGGAAAGGGTGTTGTAACAATGCCTTCATCCGAAATAAGAACAATAACGTATTTTGCCTGATTTATGAACTCTTGTTCTGACCATTTTGCAATCTCTGCGATAATCTTTTCATCATCCACAATTAAAAATTTCATTGGAAAAAGATTTCCTACCATTGGAGCATATTGTGCAGAATGAATTGCTTCAATGATCTCTCTCCAATCTGGCTTTTTATCTGTAAACTCTCTAATACTTCTTCGAGATTTTATTGATTCTTGTAAATCCATCTAATCTAGACGATACTAGGATTTTTAAGTTTTTATGCCCTAGGAGGGTTAAAATTCTTTGTAATCTATCTTTTGTGCATTAAAATACTCTTTAATGTGTTCTACTGCATCTTTTGGATTAAATTTACGGCAAGTATAAATATCTACAGTGAAAAAATTGTTTCTATTCCAAGTGTAGATTGAAGCTCCAGATTCTGCCCAGATCAGAATAGATTCGTACCCTCCATGATTGGGATTTACCTTGTAAGCAATATTCTTTATGATTGGCCCATAGATAATTTTTATGCCCAACTTTATTGAGAGCTCGTTCATGCAACTTTTCAATAATTTCGGGGTCATTTTTACAGAATAGATTCCTTCAATTACTAATCTTTGTCTATGGATATCTGGTGCGAAATTTTTCATTCGAGAATTATTTATTTTACATTTATAAACTTATTCCTTAGAAACTGATAACTCCTCCACCAAGACATTTAGTCTTTTCATAGAGAACTATTGCTTGGCCTTCAGAAATTCCAGTTAGAGGTTTATCCAATTCGATGATAATTTTATCTCCTCTTTTTTTTATTTTTGAAGAGATTAATTCTCCTACTTGTCTTATTCTGGAAAAAACTTTTTTATGTTTTAGAAATTCGGTTTTTGTTTCGTCGATTAAATGTAGATTGTCAATGATAATTTCTTTCCTTAATAGAAGATGGTGCCCTTCTGGTGCGGCGATCAAAACATTTTTTTTAACATCCTTTTTAGCAACATACCATCGATCCATTCTCTTTGTTTTTTCATTTTTTCTTTCAATTTCAAATCCATATCTAGGTCCAAGTCTTTGCCCGATCGTGTAAAAGTAGACTCCATCGTGTTTCCCAATCAGTTTTCCATTTGGATCCAAAATATTTCCTTTTTTTGATTTTATTTTTTTGCTTAAAAAATCTTTTAAGTTTATTTTTCCAATAAAACAAATTCCTACCGTTCCCTTTTTTTGTGCGTTTTGAAATCCATTTTTTTCTGCAATTTTTCTGACTTTTATTTTTGTAAATTCTCCGATCGGAAAAAGGGTATGGGATAAATCGTTTTGACTTTGCCTATACAAAAAATAAGATTGATCTTTTGATTCATCTTTTCCCCGATGTAGTTCAAAAAATTTTCCTTTCTTTTTTATTCGAGCATAATGCCCTGTTGCAATTAAATTGATTCCTATCTTTTTTGCAGCTTTGATTAGCAAAGGAAATTTTATTTTTTCATTGCAGTCTATATCGGGATTAGGAGTTATTCCCGATTTATATTTCTTGAACATTTCGTCTATCACTAACTCTTTATACTCTTTTTCAAAGTCAAGTGTTGCAAAAGGAATTCCTAATTTTGTGGCAATTTTTATCGCGTGATTTCTTTCTTCAACCCATGCACACTCCCCAGTCATTTTATTCTTGGTGTCTGACCAATTTTTCATGAAGGCACCATAAACATCATATCCTTTTTTTTGTAATAAAAGTGCTGCTACAGATGAATCAACTCCTCCAGACATTGCGAGAAGAACTTTTTGTTTGACTTTTTGCATAAATCTATTTGGGATATATTGGTTAAAAGAGTTTTGATTTTTTAAGATTAATCTAATAAACTTTTTTCCAAATCAGAAAGATACTTTTCTAATAAATTAACACTTTCAAAAAGATAAAAACTAATTTTTTCTTTTTCTTCAGGGGTAAAAGGATACTTTTCTTCTAATTCTTTTGTTATTTTAATATGCTTAATTGGATCTTTTTTGTTTATGTTAATTAAATTAAGTAATTCATTTTTTGGATCTTTTTCTTCTAACTTAAAATATGCTTTTCCTACTTTTTCATATATCTCTTGTTTACTTCTGTAAACTACATTTCCTATTGCTGCTCCAAATATCATTAGAATTTTAATCTTTTTTTGTTTAAATTTATTTGTATAAATGGAGACTCCCTTTTATCTCCAACCTTTAATTAAATCAGTTTGGAAACCTTTAAATAAGAAATTTCTTAAGGATTAGTATGTCCTGGTAGCTCAGTTGGTAGAGCGATCGGCTGTTAACCGATAGGTCGTAGGTTCGAGTCCTACCCGGGACGCTTATTTTTTCTTTTCTTTTAGACCTAAATCCAAAAGAGGATCTTCTTTCCTTTTTTCGAGACCTTTGTAAACATTGGCGTGTTTTGACCCTTGAATTATCTGAATTATTGCATCGATTGCTGGTTTGATGTTTTCCGAATCCCCAATAATTCCAATTTCATTCCCTTTCATTTCAAGAGAACATTTTGTTAATTCTGATAGTGCTTTTAAAACTCTTCCATCTTTTCCGATTAATCTTCCTCTTATTTTTTCCAAATTTCCTCTTCTTACAAATTCTTTTATATTTATTACATCAAATTCAAGTTCATTTTCTTTTATGGAGGTTGCATCTGAAAAACTGAATCCCATTTCTAAAGCATCTAAAACTTTTGTTGCAAAAAATTCTTCTTCTGGTGCACCTTCAAAAGTAATTTCTCGCCCATTGTTAGTAATTTTTATGTTTAACAACTTTTCAAGTCTTTTTTTGTTTTTTATGATTCTTACTAATTTATCCGAAATAATTGTTGCCATGTTTTTTGAAGAGAACTAATAATTATAAGGTTTTTGATTTGAGAAATATTAAAATTCTTCGTTTTCTTTTTCAAGATATCCGTTTTTATTTAACCAAGCGATTTGACTAGGTTTGTACTTTAAGAGGATTTCTCCTTTGTTGTCATCGAGTTCCCACGGTTCGATAATGATTACATCTCCTGGTCTAAGCCATAAATGTCTTTTCAATCTTCCAGGAACTCTTCCGAGACGATCTTTTTTATCAAGGCAATTTACTTTCATTTTATTTCCTCCATACCTTTGCTCAATAATTCCAATTACTTCTCTTCCTTTTGGAAGTGGGGCCCTCATTATTGAAGGTTCTTCTACGTCCTGATTAGAGCTGTTTTTATGATATGCCATAATAAAAAGATAAGAAATTTGTTTATAAGGGTTTTGGGGTTGAATTTTAGAATTAAAAATAATTTTATTTGATTAAATTATAATAAATTATTCCCTTTAAAGTTTCTCCAACTAAGGCTCCAAGATACCATTCTCCCTTGTTATTTATAACAGGATTATTTTTTTCTACTTGTTTTCCAAGTTCGTAAAATAAACTCCCCGGTATAGCATACTTTATTGTTCTAGCCAATACTTTATCTAAAACATTTAGGGCTGTTCCAACTGTTTCTTCTAGTTTATTTGTTTTTGTTTCATTTTCCATTTTATTTTTACCTCCTTGTGAGCTTTCTAATTCTTTTTTCATAAATTAGTTAATTTTACTTGCTTTATATCTTTATTCTTGGAAAAGTTAGAATATTTAGAAAGATTTATATAATTCTTTAGAAATATAGGTATAATATGCAAAAATACCAAGATTTTGAGGTAGAAAAGGTCAAATTAGATATTAAAGACAAAAAGATTTTAAAATTATTAAATAAAAATTGTCGTATAACTTTAGTAGAGATTTCTAACAAAACCGGAATTCCAATTGATAGTGTTAAGTATAGAATTAAAAGAATGGAAAAGAATGAAGTTTTTAGTTATGCAGTTATTTTAAATCCATTAAAAATAGGTTATCCTATTTTCAACACCCTTTTTTTACAATTAGTAAATTTTGATAAAGAGCAAGAAAAGAAATTAATGAATTATGTCCAAAATCATCCTTATTTAGCTTATGCCGCAAAAATTGCAGGAAAATATGATTTTGCGATAAGTGTTGTTGCAAAAAATTTAACCCAATTTACAAAAATCGTTGGAGACTTTAAAACCGAATTTAATCAAATTGTAAAAGAAGTAGATATGGCAATGGTACTTGAAGAATATAAGTATGATTATCTAATTGATTTAATTGAAGATTAATTTTTATAACAAAACTAAACTGTAAGGAATTTCATCTATCTTTAAAATCTGATCTTCAGTGATTATTCCAACTTCAATTGCACATCTTATTGAATGTTCTCCAACAAGATTAAATGTTGCATCTTCTCTTGAAAGATTAATCATAATTTCTTTTACTTCTTCCTCAGGAAGAGTTTTTTCATTCTCCCCTTTATAAAAGGATTCCTTTATGTCTAGTTGTTTTTTACCTTCAAAAAATTGTTTTCCAATTAGCTCTTCATCTGCAATTGCAATGACGTTTCTATATGATTCTATTATGTTTACAAACATTTCTTTAGATCCCAATTTAATTAATAAAAAATAAAATAAAAATTTACTTATTTAGTATGCCTTTTTGGCATCTCCGGATTTAACTGCTTTCTCAGCATTATCCTTTGACATCATTGCACACATTCCACATCCACAGTCAGTGCACTTTCCTTTTGCCATAAATCCTCCTTTAGGAGTTTGGTGCATTTGTACATCTTTCATGGGATGGTCCTTTTTTTTACATTTAACGCACTATCCTTTTACTGTCATTTTTTTTACCTCCTTGTAACTTTTCTTATTCTCCTAAGAGTAAAATTTATTTTTTAAAGGTTCTGGCACTAATGAAAAGTTATGATTTCATTAAATCTTTGATCTAATCGGGTGTTTTGCTCCGCACGCAAGACAACGGATCAGAGTAAACTTCCCTTCTTTAACTAGTTCAGTGTCTGGTTTTTTACATTCTCTACATAATACGAATTCATCTACATATTGTTCAATTTTAGGATTTATTTTTTTACTTGAAACTTTCATGTTTAAAATTACTCTATCTCCTTCTATTGTGGCCTTTGCTGCAAGTTCTTTAGTCAAAAATTTTAAGAAATGATCTTTATCTCTTCTTAATTTTGAAGCGATTTGAAAAAAATTTGTTAGAGCCGTTTTTTTACCTATAAACATCCCTTCAACTTTTGGAATCTCAAATCTTTCCCCAGTTCCTTCAATTATTTTTACATCCTTATATGCTCGATTAAGAAGTTCTTCATAAGATTCCATAAATTTGATTATTGAATTAGGTTTATAAAATCTTTTATGTATGCTTGAGAACTAGTTTTATCTGGGAGCTTGATAAAAATCTATCCTAGATATCTTAATCTTCCTGGTCTTGGTTCGAAGATTATTCCTTCTTCAAGAAGTCTTTGAATTTCTTCATTTATAGTTTCAGTTGAAATTTCTCTAAATTCAAGAAGTATTTTTTCTGAGTCAATTCCCCCTTCAGATTCTGCTACCTTTATCTTATCTAAAATTTTGTCTTTTATTGCTTGAACCTCTTTTTTATCTTTAACGGGTTTAGAATTTTCCTTTTTGTGTTTTTCAAGTTCAAGTTTTCTTACAAGAAGATATTTTGAATCTTTTTGGGAGATTATTTCTGGTTGGATGTATGTTTCATTATTCCAATTTCTAGCAACCCCTATTATTACAACTGTTTCTCCTTGAGTGATTCCTTTAAATTTTTCAGAATCTTCTTCGCCGAAAATCTTTAATTTAATTTGTCCTGAACCATCATCCAAGGTAAAAAAAAGGTACTTTTTGTCTCCCTCACTTTCATACTTATCTACAATATTTCCCACAATATTTACTCTGGATATTTTTTTTGTGCCTAATTCAATATATATAAATTTTTCATTATCAAAAATTGGTTTCCCTAAAAGAAGATCCCCTATCCTTAATTTGTAAGCAATATTTCTTTTATACTGATCAGTCATAGGGTTGAAAATCAAAAACGGTTTTTAAATATTTATGTA
>Ga0100379_10002694_pt1 | contig 16695 bp, 15 predicted proteins | sample CryGeymeta201503_FD_80418 | JGI IMG/M metagenome (GOLD analysis project Ga0100379, IMG submission 80418) | Groundwater microbial communities from Crystal Geyser aquifers in Utah, USA - Crystal Geyser metaG 2015-03 | ecosystem: Environmental > Aquatic > Deep subsurface > Groundwater | place...
CCTCACCTTCTTTCTCCAGGCTGCGCTGAGCGCCTTCCTCCTCGCCCAGGACGGTGAGCGGGCGGGCGCGCGCGGCTGGATGCTCCTGGCATGGGCGGCGCTGGCCCTGGGCGTGCTCACGAAGGGCCTGGTCGCGCTCGTCCTGCCCGCCGCGACGCTCGCCGCCTACTGCCTGCTCCAGCGTGACGCCGGGCCCGTGCGGCGCCTGCATCTTGTCGTTGGGGTCGCGTTGTTGCTCGCCCTCACCGTCCCCTGGTTCATCGCGGTCTCCGCGGCCAACCCGGAGTTTCCCCGCTTCTTCTTCATCCACGAGCACTTCGAACGCTTCCTGACGAAGGTGCATGGTCGCTACGAGCCTCCCTGGTATTTCATCCCGGTGTTCGTGGTGGGCGCGGCACCCTGGTCGTTCGTCAAGCTGCACGCGGCGGCGGCGGCTTGGCGCGCCGATCCGCCGGGCGGTTTCCGCCCGCGGCGCTTCCTCGTGCTCTGGATCGTGCTGGTGTTCGCGTTCTTCAGCGCCTCAGATTCCAAGCTGCCCTCCTACATCCTGCCGATCTTCCCGGCGGCCGCGCTGCTGGCGGGCGAACTGCTGTCGCGGATGGGGCCGCGCGCGCTCACCATCCATCTCGTGCCGGCGGCGGCCGCCGGCGCGATCCTGCTCGGGGCGGCGCTCCTCGTCGAGCGCTTCGGCGACGATGCGGTGCGGCGCGCGATGCTCGCCGACTACCGGCCCTGGCTCGCCGGCTCCGCGCTGCTGCTGCTCGCAGGCTGCGCCGCGGCCGCCTGGCTCGTGCGGCGCGGGCGCACGAGCGCGGGCGTGCTGGCGCTCGCCGCGGCGGCGCTCACCTCCAGCCTCGGCATCGCGCTCGGCCACGAGAGCCTTGGCAGGTCCAACTCGGCGCACTATATTGCCGCGCAGATCGCGCCCTGGGCGCGCGCGGACATTCCCTTCTACAGCGTGAGGATGTACGAGCAGACGCTGCCCTTCTACCTCGGGCGCACCGTGACCCTGGTCGAGTACCGCGACGAGATGGGCTTCGGTCTGGATCAGGAACCCTGGCGCGGCATCCCGACCCTCGCCGAGTTTCTCCGCCGCTGGCGCGAGGACCGGGAAGCACTGGCGATCATGACGCCGGCAACCCATGCGGATCTGCTCGGCAGGGGCGTCCCGATGCAGGTGATCGGCCGCGACGCGCGCCACATCATCGTGAGGAAACCATGACATCCGTGAGCTTCGGCCTCATCCTCGCCGGCGTCCTGCTGAACGCCGCCGCCCAGCTCCTGCTCAAGGCGGGCACCAATGCGGTCGGCCATTTCGCCTTCGATGCCGCCAACATCGTGCCGGTCGGCCTGCGGCTCGCCTTCGAGCCGCACATCGTCACCGGCGTCTTCTGCTACCTGGCGAGTCTGGTGGTGTGGCTGATGGCGCTCTCGCGCGTCGAGGTCAGCATCGCCTATCCGATGCTCTCGATCGGCTACGTGGTCAATGCGATCGCGGCCTGGTACCTGTTCGGCGAGGCGGTGGGGCCGATGCGGCTCGCGGGCATCGGCATCATCGTGCTGGGCGTATTCCTCGTCGCCCGCTCATGAGCTTCCTGCCCTTCACGCGCCCCAGCCTCGACGAGGAGACGATCCGCGGCGTCGTCGAGGTGCTGCGCTCCGGATGGCTCACCAGCGGGCCTCAGGTCGATGCCTTCGAGGCCGCCCTGTCGGAGTGGTTCGGCGGGCGCCCGGTGCGCGTGTTCAACTCGGGCACCGCCGCGCTCGAAGTGGCGCTCGCGCTGGCGGGGATCGGGCCGGGCGACGAAGTGATCACCACCCCGCTCACCTGGGTCGCGACCGCAAACGCTATCGTCCATGCGGGCGCGAAGCCGGTGCTCGTCGATGTCGATCCCGCCACCCGCAACATCGATTGCGACCGCATCGAGGCCGCGGTCGGCGAGCGCACGCGCGCCGTCATCCCGGTGGATCTGGCCGGCCTGCCGGCGGATCGCGACCGGCTCTACGCGATCGCCCGAGGCCACGGCCTGCGCGTGATCGAGGACGCGGCGCAGGCGATGGGCGCCTCCTGGAAGGGACGGCGCATCGGCGCTTCCGGCGATCTGGTGGCGTTCAGCTTCCACGCCAACAAGAACATCACCACCGGCGAGGGCGGCTGTCTGTCGCTGCCCCCCGATGCGGATGTCGCGCTGTGCGAGCGGCTGCGGCTGCAAGGGGTGAAGCGGGACCCGGAAGGCGGAATGGACGTCGATGTGTTCGGCGGCAAGTACAATCTCACCGATATCGCGGCGCGCATCGGCCTGGGTCAGCTCGCCAGCATCGAGCGCTTCACCGCGCGGCGCCGCCGGCTCGCGCGGCGCTATTTCGAGCGGATCGATCCGGGACTCGGGTGCGCGATGCCGCCCGCCGACTTCGAGAACTCGAACTGGCACATGTTCCAGATCCTCCTTCCCGTCGATGCCATGAACATCTCGCGCGGCGAATTCATCCGCCGCATGCGCGTGCATGACATCGGCGTGGGCGTGCACTACCCGGCGCTGCACCTGTTTTCCGCCTATCGCGCGATGGGCTTCCGCGAGGGCGACTTCCCCCACGCCGAGGCGATCGGGCGCTCCATCGTCAGCCTGCCGCTGTTCCCGGCGATGGAAGAGGCCGACGTCGACCGGGTCTGCGCGGCGCTGGGGGAAGTGCTGCGGAGCACGCGCGGATGACCGACCCGCGCGTCTCGGTCGTCATCCCGGTCTATGACGAGGAGGCGGTGCTGCCGGCGCTGTTCGCGCGCCTGTATCCGGCGCTCGATGCGCTCGGGCGCTCCTACGAGGTGATCTTCGTGAACGACGGCAGCCGCGACCGCTCGGCGGCGCTGCTGCGCGCCCAGTTCGAGCGCCGCCCGGAGGTCACGCGGGTGATCCTGTTGCGCACGAACGCAGGTCAGCACATGGCCATCCTGGCCGCCTTCGAGCGCGCCCGCGGCGAGGTCGTGGTCACGCTCGACGCCGATCTCCAGAATCCGCCGGAGGAGATCGCCGCCCTGCTCGCGAAGTTCGACGAGGGCCACGACTACGTCGGCAGCATCCGCCGCAGGAGGCGCGACAGCTTCTTCCGGCGCCATGCCTCGCGCCTGCTCAACCGCCTGCGCGAGCGCACCACCCGCATCGTCATCGGCGACCAGGGCTGCATGCTGCGCGCCTACGGCCGGGACATCGTCGCGGCGATCAACAGTTGCAACGAGGTCGCGACCTTCATCCCCGCGCTCGCCTACACCTTCGCGCGGCGGCCGGCAGAGATCGAGGTCGCGCACGAGGCGCGCGCGGGAGGCGAATCGAAGTACTCGCTCTACTCGCTGATCCGGCTGAACTTCGACCTGATGACCGGCTTCTCGCTCGCGCCGCTGCAGCTCGTGTCCATGGGCGGCATCGCGCTCTCGGCCGCCTCCGCCCTGTTCGTGATCTATCTCGCGATCCGCCGGCTCGTCGTCGGCCCCGAGGCCGAGGGCGTGTTCACTCTGTTCGGGATCGCCTTCTTCCTGCTCGGAATCCTGCTGTTCGCGGTGGGGCTGCTCGGGGAGTATGTCGGCCGCATCTTCCAGCAGGTGCGCCGCCGCCCGCGCTATCTGGTGGAGGCGGTCCTCGAGGCCGCGCCCGAAACCGGCACCGTGGAGACGCCCCGCTCCGGGCACGGCGCATGACCTCCGCGGTCGTCTTCGCCTACCACGACGTGGGCTACCGCTGCCTGTCGGTGCTGCTCGCCCACGGCGTCCGCGTGCCCCTGGTGGTGACCCACCGGGACGATCCGCGCGAGACCGTCTGGTTCGGGAGCGTGGCGGAGCTGGCGGCGCTGCACGATCTCCCGGTCGTGACGCCCGAAGATCCGAACGCGCTCGTCGAGCGCATCCGGTCCCTCGCACCCGACTTCCTGTTCTCCTTCTACTACCGCCGGATGCTGGGTGCATGCCTGCTCTCCATCCCCGAACGCGGAGCCTACAACCTGCACGGCTCGTTGCTGCCGGCCTACCGCGGCCGGGCCGCGGTGAACTGGGCGATCCTCGAGGGCGAGCGGCGAACCGGGGCGACGCTCCACCGCATGGTCGAAAAGCCCGATGCCGGCGCAATCTACGCGCAGCAGGCGGTGCCCATCCTGCCCGACGACACCGCGCTCGAGGTCTTCCGCAAGGTGACCGTTGCGGCCGAACTCGCGCTGGACGCGGTGCTGCCGCGACTCATCGATGGCAGTGCGCAGGGCATCGAGCAGGACCTGTCGCGCGGGAGCTACTATGGCGGGCGCAGGCCCGAGGACGGACGCATCGACTGGGGCCGTCCGGCGCGCGAGATCCACGACCTGGTGCGCGCGGTGGCTCCACCCTATCCGGGCGCGTTCTGCGACCTTCGCGGCGGCAGGCTGCGGGTGCTGCGCACGTTGTGTCCCGGCGGCGAGTGCGGGCCCCATCCCGGCCCGACGCTCTTTCTCGACGGTTCGCGCCTGTTCGCCCAGTGCGGCGACGGCCGTCTGCTGCGCCTGGCCGCGGTCGAATGGCGCGGCGAGCCGTCGAGCCCGGAGCAATGCCTGGAACGGCTCGGCGGCGACCCGCTTCCTCTCCCTTCCCAACCATCGGCTGCGACGAAATGAAGAAGATCCTGATCCTCGGCGTCAACGGTTTCATCGGCCACCACCTCTCCCAGCGCATCCTCGCCACCACCGACTGGGAGGTGTATGGCATGGACATGCAGACCGAGCGCGTCCGCGACTTGCTCGGGCAGCCGCGCTTCCACTTCTTCGAAGGCGACATCACCATCAACCGCGAGTGGATTGCCTATCACGTCAAGAAGTGCGACACGGTGCTGCCGCTGGTGGCGATCGCCACGCCGGCGACCTACGTGCGCGAGCCGCTGCGGGTGTTCGAGCTCGACTTCGAGGCCAACCTTCCGATCGTCCGCGCGGCGGTGAAATACGGCAAGCGCGTGCTGTTTCCCTCGACCTCCGAAGTCTATGGCATGTGCGCGGATGCCGAATTCGACCCCGAGCACTCGCCCCTGGTCTATGGACCGATCAACAAGCCGCGCTGGATCTACGCCTGCTCCAAGCAGTTGATGGACCGCGTGATCGCCGCCTACGGGCAGCAGGAGGGACTCTCCTACACGCTGTTCCGGCCGTTCAACTGGATCGGCGCGGGGCTGGATTCGATCAACGCACCCAGGGAAGGCAGCTCGCGGGTGATCACCCAGTTCCTCGGCCACATCGTGCGCGGCGAGCCGATCCGGCTGGTCGACGGCGGACATCAGAAGCGCGCCTTCACCTACATCGACGATGGCATCGACGCGCTCATGAAGATCATCGAGAACCGCAGCGGCATCGCCGAGGGAAAGATCTACAACATCGGCAATCCGCGCAACAACCACTCGGTGCGCGAGCTGGCGCAGATGATGCTCGCGATGGCGAAGAGCTATCCGGAATACCGCGAATCCGCGCAGAAGGTGAAGATCGTGGAGACCACCGCGGGCGAGTACTACGGCAGCGGCTATCAGGACGTGCAGAACCGCGTTCCCCGGATCGAAAACACCTGCGCCGACCTGGGCTGGTCGCCGCGGGTGGGCATGGAAAGCGCGCTGCGCCACATCTTCGACGCCTACCGCGGGCACGTCGCCGAGGCGCGCGGGCTGATCGAATGACCGGCCTCGCGCGCCACCCTTGAAGCTCGCGCTGAAGATCGATGTCGATACCTTTCGCGGCACGCGCGAGGGCGTGCCGCGGCTCGTCGAAATCCTGCAACGTCATGGCGCGAAGGCCACCTTCCTGTTCTCGCTCGGACCCGACCACACCGGGCGCGCGATCCGGCGGGCGCTGCGCCCCGGTTTCCTGCGCAAGGTCTCCCGCACCTCGGTGCTGGAGCACTACGGCCTGCGCACCCTGCTCTACGGCACCGTAGTGCCCGGACCCGACATCGGCCGGCGCTGTGCCGACACGCTGCGCGCCGTGCGCGATGCGGGTTTCGAGGCCGGCATCCACTGCTTCGATCACGTGCGCTGGCAGGACGGGGTCGAGCATGCGGGCACGGACTGGACGGCGCGCGAGATGCGGCGCGCGATGGAGCGTTTCGAACAGGTGATGGGAGAACCCGCGCATGTGCACGGGGCGGCCGGCTGGCAGATGAACCGGCACGCGGTCCGGCTCACCCAGCGTCTCGGCTTCAGCTACTGCTCGGACGCGCGCGGCACCCGGCCCTTCGTCCCGGTGATCGATGCCGAGATCGTCGGCTGCGCGCAACTGCCCACCACCCTGCCCACGCTCGACGAGCTGATCGGACGCGCGGGCATCACGACCGAAAACGTCCACGAGCGGGTGCTCGCACTCACGCGCGAGGCGCCGCCCGCCGGGCATGTCTATACGCTGCACGCTGAGCTCGAAGGCATGAAGCTCGCCCGCGTATTCGAGCGCCTGCTCGAAGGCTGGCGCGCACAGGGCTATGCCGTGCTCGGCCTGGACGGGTTGTTCGAGTCCCTGGGCTCCGCCGCGCTGCCCAGGCACGAGCTCGTCCGCGGCGAGATCCCGGGGCGCGCCGGCACGCTGATGATGCAGGGGCCGGAGTTCCTCGCCGGCGAATAGCGCGAATCCCACACAGGAGAACCCATGGAAGGCAAGCCCGTACCCGATTTCACGCTGCCCGCCACCGGCGGCGCGAGCTTCTCGCCGCAGGCCGCGCGCGGGACGCCGTTCGTGCTCTATTTCTATCCCAAGGACGCGACACCCGGCTGCACTACCGAGGCGCAGCAGTTCCGCGACCTGCACGGCGAATTTGCCCGGCTCGGATGCGCGATCTTCGGCATCTCGCGCGACAGCCTGGCTTCGCACGACAAGTTCAAGGCCAAGCTCGGACTGCCCTTCGAGCTTCTCTCGGACGCCGATGAGACCGCCTGCGCCCAGTTCGGCGTCATCAAGCTGAAGAACCTGTACGGAAAGAAGGTGCGCGGCATCGAGCGCAGCACTTTCGCGATCGATGCAGGCGGCATCGTGCGGCGCGCCTGGCGCGGCGTGAAGGTGCCCGATCACGCCGCGGAAGTGCTCGCCTTCGTCAAGACCCTATGAACGGGACGGACGCCGCAGCGCCTTCCGGCCCCGCGCGCCGGAAGGGCGGGGAGCGCGGAAGCGCCCGGGGCGCGACCGGCAAGCTCTTCGTGCTGGACACCAACGTGCTGCTGCACGATCCGGCCAGCCTGTTCCGCTTCGCAGAGCACGACGTGTTCGTGCCGATGATGGTGCTGGAAGAGCTGGACAACAACAAGAAGGGCATGTCGGAACTCGCCCGCAACGCCCGCCAGGCCTCGCGACTGATCGACGCGGTGATCTCGGGCACGCCCACCGCCGCGATCGGCCGCGGCATCGGGCTGGCGCAGGCCTCGGGCGGAGGCGCCTCCGGACGGCTGTTCCTGCAGACCGGAGACAACGCGGACGCGGCTGCGCCGGGGATTGCCCCCCAGCGCCCGGACAACCGGATCCTGACGCTGGTGAGCCACCTGCGCAGCCGCCACGCCGGACGGGAAGTGATCCTGGTGTCCAAGGACATCAACATGCGCATCAAGGCGCGCGCACTCGGCCTGGAGACGCAGGACTACTACAACGACAAGGTGCTCGAGGACACCGACCTGTTGTATTCGGGCACCTGTGCGCTGCCGCCGGATTTCTGGGAGACTCATGGCAAGGGCATGGAATCCTGGAAGCGCGACGGCCGCACGCGCTATCGCCTGCACGGGCCGCTGTGCGGCCGCCTGCTGGTCAACCAGTTCGTCCATCTCGAGACCGATCCGCCGTTCGAGGCCGTCGTCCGCATCCGCGACCGGGAGTCCTGCGTCATCGAGACCCTGACCGATTACCGCAGCGCGCGCCACGCGGTGTGGGGAATCTGCGCGCGCAACCGCGAGCAGAACTTCGCGCTCAACCTGCTCATGGATCCGGAGATCGACTTCGTCACCCTGCTCGGGCAGGCCGGCAGCGGCAAGACCCTGCTCACGCTCGCCGCCGGGCTGGCGCAGACCCTGGACGACAAGCGCTATGCCGAGATCATCATCACCCGGGTAACCGTGCCGGTCGGGGAGGACATCGGCTTCCTGCCCGGCACCGAGGAGGAGAAGATGACGCCGTGGATGGGCGCCCTGGAGGACAACCTCGAGGTGCTCAACCGGGGCGACGAGGAATCCGGCGAGTGGGGGCGCGCCGCGACCCGCGACCTGGTGCGCTCGCGCATTCGCGTCAAGTCGCTCAACTTCATGCGCGGGCGCACCTTCCTGGGCAAGTACCTGGTCATCGACGAGGCGCAGAACCTCACGCCCAAGCAGATGAAGACCCTGATCACCCGCGCCGGGCCCGGCACCAAGGTGGTGTGCCTGGGCAACATCGCCCAGATCGACACCCCCTACCTCACCGAAGGCAGCTCGGGCATGAGCTACGTCGTCGACCGCATGAAGGGCTGGGCGCACAGCGGCCACGTCACGCTCACCCGAGGGGAGCGCTCGCGGCTCGCCGACTACGCGGCGCAGGCGCTGTGAGCCGCGCCTTTCCGGGCCGCACTCATCTCCCGTAGGCCGTCCCGCCGGAGGCGTAGTTCTCGAAGCGCGTGTATTCGCCAAGGAAGGTGAGCCGGATGGTTCCGGTCGGGCCGTTGCGCTGCTTGCCGATGTTCACCTCCGCGATGCCCTTGTCCTTGGAGTCCTGGTTGTAGTACTCGTCGCGGTACATCATCAGGATCAGGTCGGCATCCTGCTCGATCGCGCCGGACTCGCGCAGGTCGGACATCAGCGGGCGCTTGTCGTTGCGCTCCTCGGGCTTGCGCGAAAGCTGCGAGATGGCGATCACGGGGACCGCGAGCTCCTTCGCCAGCGCCTTGATCGAACGCGAGATCTCGGAAATCTCAGTAGCCCGGTTCTCGCCCTGGCGCACTGCCGACATGAGCTGCAGGTAGTCGATGACGACGAGCCCGAGCTTGCCGCACTGGCGGTAGAGGCGCCGGGCGCGGGCGCGCAGATCGACCGCGGTCAGCCCGCCGCTGTCGTCGATGTAGATCGGCGCCTCGTGCAGGGGCCCCAGGGCATGGGTGAGCCGATCCCATTCGTCCTCGTTGAGCTTGCCCGTGCGCACGCGGTGCTGGTCGAGCCGGCCGTAAGAGGACAGGAAGCGCAGCGCGAGCTGCTCGGCGGGCATTTCCATGCTGAAGATCGCCACCGGAAGGCCGATGTGGATGGCCACGTGCTCGGCGATGTTGAGCGCGAACGCGGTCTTGCCCATGCTCGGCCGGCCGGCCACCACCACGGTGTCGCCAGGGTGCAGGCCGGAGGTCTTCTGGTCGAGGTCGACGAAGCCGGTCGGCAGGCCGGTCACGTCCGAGGGGTTGTTGCTGTCGTAGAGCTCGGTGATGCGATCCACCACGCGCCCGAGCACCGGCTGAATCGATTCGAAGCCCTGCCGGCTGCGTGCACCGGCCTCGGCGATCTCGAAGATCTTCGCTTCGGCCTCGTCGAGCAGTTGCTTGACGTCGCGCCCCTGCGGGTTGAGCGCGGCCGCCGCGATCTCGTCGCCGGCGGCGAGCAGCCGGCGCAGCACCGAGCGCTCGCGCACGATCTGGGCGTAGCCGCGGATGTTGGCCGCCGAGGGCGTGTTGTTGGCGATCTCGCCGAGGTAGGCCAGTCCGCCCAGCGCCTCCGCTTCGCCGTTCTTCTCGGCCGATTCGAACACGGTGACGACGTCGGCCGGCTTGCCCTGCGCGACGAGTTGCGCGATGTAACGGAAGATGCGGCGATGGTCGTCGCGGTAGAAGTCGACCTCGGAGACGAGATCCCCGATACGGTCCCACGCGTTGTTGTCGAGCAGCAGACCGCCGAGCAGCGACTGCTCCGCCTCGACCGAATGCGGCGGCAGCTTCAGCGCTGCGGGTTCGGCGCCGGGTGAAATCCTGCCTTGGAAGTTTGCCATCGATGTCTCGGGGAAGCGGCCGCGCCCGGCCGCTTCGGTGAGCGCGCCTACGGCTTCGCGCGCCGATTCATTCTACCGCCGCCTGGCGGCTGTGTCGCCGATCATTTCCGGGCGCGCAGCGCCCTCGGGGCGATCCCGGTCACCGCCCCGCCGGCGAGCACCAGCGCGGCAATCGCCAGTCGCACGCATGGCCGTGAACGCGAAACCCGGAACCCGAGCCGCCCGACCCGGCCGGCCCGGTCGCGCGCAATTCAGGCTTCGGCGACGACCGAGACCGTGACCGTCGCCAGCACGTCGGCATGCACCGCGATCTGGACCGGCACCTCCATGAGTTCCTTGAGCGGACCTTGCGGCAGTCTGACTTCGTTCTTCTCCACCTTGAACCCCTTGGCCTGAAGCGCCTCGGCGATGTCGGAGTTGGTCACCGAACCGAACAGGCGGCCGTCGGGTCCGGCCTTGCGGGCAATGCTCACGGCTGTGCCCTCGAGGCTCGCCGCGAGCGCCTGGGCGGCCGCGAGCGCATCGGCCTGGGCGCGTTCGAGTTCGGCCCGCCTGAGCTCGAATTCGGCCAGGCTCTCCGGCGTCACGCGCCTGGCCTTGCCGTGCGGGATCAGGAAATTCCGGGCGTATCCCGGCTTGACCTTGACGACGTCGCCGAGGTTGCCGAGGTGCGCCACCTTCTCCATCAGTATGACTTGGACGGGCATCGCGGCTTCCTCAATGCAGATCGGTGAAAGGCATCAGCGCCAGGAAGCGCGCGCGCTTGATCGCGGTCGAGAGCTGGCGCTGGAAATGCGTGCGCGTCCCGGTGATGCGCGCAGGCATGATCCGGGCGTTCTCGCTGATGAAGTCCTTCAGCAGCTCGACATCCTTGTAGTCGATCTCGGCGATCTTTTCCGCAGAGAAGCGGCAGTACTTGCGGCGCTTGTACAGGCCGCGCGAACCGCGGTCACCGCGCTTGTCCTTCGTTTTCGATTTCGGTCTGAATGCCATGGTCCTCTCCTTCCAGAAATTCGATGTTCGTGACGTGCAGCACCGGCTGGCGGCTGCGCGCACTGCGGGCGGCGAGAAATCCGCTCACCCTGACCGCCGCACCGAGCGGCGCCGCGTTCGCGAGCCTCGCAGCCTGGCCGAGCGCCACGGCCTGGAGCTCGCATTCCACCTGCCGCGGCACTCCCGCTTCGGTCTGGCGGGAGGCGTGGCTGAGCGTGAATCCGAGCGCCGGCACTCCGGCCGGCGTGAACCTGAGCGACTCGCGGCTGCCCAGGTTCGCATCGAGGTGAAGCTCGTTGCGCGGCTCGCCCACCCGACTCAGGATGCCGGCGCCGGCTCGGCCGCGGCGGGGGCCGCCTCGGCCTTCGGCTCGGCCGCGGCTGCGGCTTCCGCTGCCGCCGGTGCCGCGCCGGGAGTCAGCGACTTCGCCTTCTCCTCCTTCATCATCGGCGAGGGCGTGGTCACCGCCTTGCGCGTCTTGGTAATCAGGTGGCGCAGCACGGCGTCGTTGAACTTGAAGGCGTGTTCCAGTTCGCCCAGGGTTTCCAGATCGCACTCGATGTTCATGAGCACGTAGTGGGCCTTGTGCATCTTCTCGATCGGATAGGCAAGTTGCCGCCTGCCCCAGTCCTCGAGCCGGTGGATGACGCCGCTGCGGGCGCCCACCAGCCCCCGGTAGCGCTCGATCATCGCCGGGACCTGTTCGCTCTGGTCCGGGTGGACGATGAAGACGATCTCGTAATGCCGCATGCATTCTCCTCGTGGATACGCCCCCCGGCATCGGCTTCCGGTGGAGCGAGGTTGAAAGGGCGTCGGATTATACGCAGCGCGCAGCCGCGGCGCAATGCGCGCCGCACTCCCATGCGCGCCGCACTCCCGAGCTTCGACCGCGAACGGCGCAACGCCCCGCGCATGCCGTGGCGCCAGACTTGACCCCCCCCCGAACTAGCCTAACCTTTTACAAGGGAGGGTTTCTTCATGCAATCGACGCATCGGCACGGTGCCCGGCCGTGTGCCAAGCTCGCCGCCTCCCGGAACCGCATCCCCGGATTCGCGCCTCACCTGCGCGCCGCTCGCCAACGGTCGGGCGGGCGATCCATACTCTTGGTGGCGATCCTTCCGCTGCTGCTCACTACCCGGGCCGCCGGCATCGAGCCTGTCTACTTCGCCCAGGTCCTGGGCACCGGCATGTGCGACTACCCGATCCGCGGCAACAGCGCCCTGGCGGTCGGCAGCGAGGCGGTAGCCTACACGAACGCCGTGGCCACCCCTTGTGACGGCGGAGACGTTGTGTGTACCCACCCGGTCACGGATGCCTCCATTTCGGAAACCGGCTGGAGCGAAATCTCCACGTGTAGCGGTAACCTCTTCACCTACGAGATTCTGCGAGTCTGCGAGAGAGGTTACGTCACGGACGGCGATTCCTGTGTGCCCGACGGCTCGCCGATCGAGGCAAAGAACAACGGCTGGCCGCAAGGCGAGGCCTGCAAGGGCAATCCCATCAACATCGGCACCGGCAACAAGTTCCAACAGGAGATCGACTATGCCGGCGCGGGGCCGTTTCCGCTGACGATCACCCGCTACTACAACAGCAGGTCGGTGAACAGCGTCCGCCACTGGGGGATCGGCTGGACGTCGTACTACGACCGGCGCATCCAGTTCTTCGGAACGGGTGCAACTTCCGTGACCGCGCATCGGCACGACGGGCGCGCGATTTACTTCTCGCCTTCGGGCCAGGGTTGGATCCCGGACGCAGACACCGCGGATCGGATCGAGCGGCGCACGGATGCCGGCGGGGCTTTTCTCGGTTGGCGCCTGACCACGGCCGAGGGCGCGATCGAGCTCTACGACACGCAGGGCCGCCTCGTGTCGATCCGCAGCCGCGAGGGCTTCATGCAGAGCCTCGCCTATGACCCGGTGACCGGCAGGCTGGCCACGGTCGCCGACCCGTTCGGCCGCACTCTGACCTTTACATTCGACAGCGACGGCCGGATTTCCCGGGTGAGGGATCCGGCAGGCAACCTCTACACCTACGAATTCGACGGCCACTCGAACCTGAAGGCGGTCACCTACCCGGGCGCCGCTGGCGTCGTCGCGAAACGCACTTATCTGTACGACGACGCGCGCTTGCCCCATGCGCTCACCGGCATCATCGACGAGAACGGGCAACAGTACGCGAACTTCACCTATGACGCTGAGGGCCGGGCGCCGTCCGCCGAGCACGCCGGTGGCGCGGACAGGGTGAGCGTCATCTACAACGCAGACGGCAGCCGCACCGTGACCGATGCGCTCGGAACCGCACGCACCTACGGCTTCGCAACCATTCTTGGTGTTGCGAAGAACACCGGCGTGAGCCAGCCCTGTCCGGGCTGCGGCGGCACCGCCAGCAGCACCACCTACGACGCGCACGGCAACCCCATCATCAAGATCGACTTCAACGGCAATCGCACCGAGTACACGTACGATCCCACCCGCAATCTGCCGCTCAGCGTGAGCGAGGGGCTGGCCGCGAACGGCGCGCTTAGGGCCGAATCGCGCAGAACCGAAACCGTCTGGCATCCGCGCCTGCGCCTGCCGGTCAGGGTCACGCTGTTCAAGCCCGACGCGGGCCTTGGCGGCTGGATCGCCCTCACGCGGACGAGCTATGCCTATGGCGACGGTTCCGTCTCCCCCGGCGACAAGGACAAGCTCATCTCGACGACGGTCACCGACCTCGCCACCGGCGCGTCGCGCATTACCCGCTACACCTACAACGCCCTCAACCTCCTCGAATCCATCGACGGCCCACGCACGGACGTTGCCGACACCACCACCTTCGCCTACTACGCGGACACCGCCTCCGGACACCGTGCAGGCGACCTGCACTCCGTCACCAACGCCCTGGGCCACGTCATCACCATCACTGCCTACGACGACCACGGCCGGCCGCTTTCCCTCACCGACCCCAATGGCCTGACGACCACGCTCGTCTGGGATCCGCGCGGGCGGCTGGTCTCGCGCACGACCGGAACCGAAACCACGACTTACGCCTACGATGCCGCAGGCAACCTCACCCTGGTCGTGCGCCCGACTGGAGAAACGCTCGGCTACGGCTACGACGCGGCGCACCGGCTCATTCAGGTGCAGGATGGTCTGGGTAACCGCGTCGTCTACACCCTCGACTCGCTCGGCAACCGCATCCAGGAACAGGTTCTTGATCCCACCGGCGCCCTCGCCCAGACGCGCAGCCGGGTATTCGACGCGCTCGGGCGCCTGGTGCAAGACCTTGGCGCCCAGGGGCAGGCGAGCACTTACGCCTACGATGGCAACGGTAACCGTACCGGTAGCACCGATCCCCTCGGCCACACCAGCGCCGGTGCCTACGATTCCCTCAACCGCCTCGTGGGTATTACCGACCCGATGAACGGCGTCACGCGGCTCGCCTACGATATTCAGGACCGGGTGAAGCAAGTGACGGACCCGCGCGGCCTGGTCACTACCTACACCTACGACGGCTTCGGGAATCTGGTTCGCGAGGTGAGTCCCGACCGCGGCACCACCGTCTACACCTACGATTCCGCCGGCAACCTCAAGACCCGCACCGATGCCCGCGGGCAGCGCGGCGCCTGGACCTACGACGCGCTCAACCGGGTGATCCAGATCGCCTACAGCGACGGGCGCATCGAGCAGTTCACCTACGACAGCGGCGCCCATGCTCTGGGGCGCCTCACCCGGATCACCGAGCCGGGCGTCACTACGACCTATGCCTGGGATACCCAGGGCCGAATCACCCAGAAACGGCAGCTCTTCCCCGCATCCCCCTACGCCGACAAGTCCCTCACCTACGCCTATGATGCCGCCGGGCGGCTCTCGCAGCTCACCACCGGATCGGGCAAGGTGATCGCCTACGGCTACACCCAGCAGCGCATCAGCCGCATCACGGTGCAGGGCCAGGTGCTTCTCGATGCCATCCAGTACAGCCCGGTCGGAGTGCCGAAAGCCTGGACCTGGGGCAACGGCACGGCCTATGCGAGAAGTTTCGACACCGACGGGCGGCTTGCGAGCTACCCGCTCGGTCCCCTCACCCGCACCCTGAGCTTCGATGCCGCCTCGCGCATCACCGGCTATCACCACCCCGGTGAGCCCGCCTGGGATCAGTCCTTCGGATATGATGCGCTCGGGCGTCTTTCGAGCTTCACCCACGGCATGGGCAGCCAGACCTACCGCTACGATGCGAACGGCACCGAGCTCGTCCTCAACGGCGTGCCCTACACTTATGCCTTGGCGGCCGCGAGCAACCAGCCGGAGCGTGGGTCGGGCGGGTGTGACCTGTGTCACGCCCGGCCGCGGCGCTCCCGGCAGAGGCGGCGCGGATCGATCGATCCAGAAACGGTGACGGAGGTCAGACGATGAAAACGGGTAGCACGACGGGTTGCTACTCAGTCTCCGGCAAGGCGCGCTCGCTTGCGGGCATGGCGTGCATGGCTGCAGGGCTGCTCCTCGCGGCGCCTGCCGGAGCCTTCTTCGGCACGAACCTGATCGTCAATCCGGGCGCCGAAGCGGGCGCCGGAAACGCGAATGGCGACGCGGTAGGTGAGGGCAACATTCCCGGCTGGTCCAACAGCGCCGAGTTCACCGTGGTCGCCTATGGCCCCGACTTCACTTTTCCCGAATCGACCAGTCCCGGGCCGCTCGACCGGGGGCTCAACTTCTTCGCGGGCGGGCCAGACAATCCGCTCTCCTTTGCGAATCAGCTGGTGGACGTGAGCTTCGCATCGGCGGCGATCGATGGCGGCTGGGCGAACTATGCGCTCTCCGGCTGGCTGGGAGGATGGGACGCGCAGAATGACAACGCGGTGCTCTCCGCCAGCTTCCTCGACACGGGCAGCATCGTTCTCGGCTCGGCTTCGATCGGCCCGGTCCTGGCCTTGGATCGCGGCGCGGTGAGAGGACTCCTCTCCCGTGAAACGGCTGGCCTGCTGCCCGCGGGCACCCGGAGCGTCGCACTCCGCCTGACCATGACGCGCACGGACGGGATCTACAACGACGGTTACGCAGATAACCTGTCGTTCTCCGTGACCGCGGTGCCCGAACCGGGACAGTGGCTGCTGACGGTTTCGGGCCTGGCCCTGCTCGCGGTCAGGCTGCGCCGCGGGCTCGCGTAGGCCCGGCCGGTCTCGACCGGGCAGCGGCTGCACCAGGTCCTCACCGTCGTTCGCGGCGTCGTTCACGCGGCGGCCGACGCGCCAGCATCTCATGCGCGCAGCATCGAAGGGTGCCAGCAGGGGCGCGAGTTCGCGCTCGCCCTGTGCATCAGCCGAGAGCCAGAGCGCCTGCGCTTCGGGCGGCACGATGACGGGCATGCGGTCATGCACCGGCGCCATCAGCTCGTTCGCGCCCGTGGTGAGGATCGCGCAGGTTCGCAGCACTCCGCCCTCGCCGCCGCGCTCCGCCCGGACCTCCCAGAGCCCACCCAGCGCGAACGGCTCCGCGCGGGCGAGCCGGAAGTAGTACGGCAGCTTCGTCCCGCCCTCACGCTTCCATTCGTAGAAGCCGTCGACCGGGATCAGGCAGCGCCGGCGGCGGATCGCCTCGCGGAACATCGGCTTGGCGAAGGCGGTGTCGGCGCGTGCGTTGATCGGCTTCACCCCGTCGGGATCGCGCGCCCAGCGCGGCACGAAGCCCCAGGCGAGCCCGGACGCCGTGCGAGCGTCGCCGGGCCCGAGGATCGCCAGGATCGTTCGCCCCGGCGCGATGTTCCAGCCC
>Ga0100379_10002728_pt1 | contig 16562 bp, 19 predicted proteins | sample CryGeymeta201503_FD_80418 | JGI IMG/M metagenome (GOLD analysis project Ga0100379, IMG submission 80418) | Groundwater microbial communities from Crystal Geyser aquifers in Utah, USA - Crystal Geyser metaG 2015-03 | ecosystem: Environmental > Aquatic > Deep subsurface > Groundwater | place...
CCAAGGGCAAAAAGACACAGGACAAACGCGCCACCGAGGCCAAGCGCGACTGGCACCGCCAGAAGGCGCGACTGCTGCGCGACCGGGGGTAGGGCTTTCCACCGGACGTGTGTTTCCCGGTGGCGTCCAGCATCGGCACCGAACCGGTCTTGCGGGCTGACTGAATAGCAGGTTGTGCCAGATGCAGGTTTGATCCTACATCGGCATTCACAACCCCGGTCACCAATGCAGAACAGATGCATGAAACGTGAACCACCAGCCAGTCGGTTCAAGCCGATCGTTACCTTTTTCTGTCTGGCATATGCGCTTAGCTGGGCCTTCTGGGGGTTGGTGATTGCCTTGCCCGAAACCGGCCTCGCGGGGCTTGCCTATTACGCGGGCGGTTTTGGCCCGTTGGTTGCAGCCTTGATCACCGTGACATTGTTCGGCCGGTCGCCGTGGTCATGGTTCAAATCGCTCTGGCGCTGGCGCGCGGCGGCACGCTTCTGGCTGTTTGCTCTCCTGTTCCCAATTGCGATGGCTGTCGGGGCGTCGCTTATCTTTGGGTTGACCGGGGGCGAGACGGCATGGGGTGACCTCGCGGCACGGCTGGCGCTTTGGCCCGCAACCTTCGCGGCAGTCACGCTGGTCGGGGGTGGGAACGAAGAACTCGGCTGGCGTGGATTTGCGCTGCCCGAGTTGCAGGCGAACCTGTCTCCCATGGGGGCGACCATGATCCTCGGCGTGCTCTGGGCGCTTTGGCACATACCCTTGATCGGTGCGACGGGTGGCGGTTGGAGTGCATTTCTGCTGACACGGGCAGACATGATCCCGTTCGCCGTTACCTTGGTTAGCATCTCCGCACACGCGTTCTGGTACACGTGGCTCTACAATCGCACGGGCAGCGTTCTGCTCTGTGTATTGCTGCACGGTGGCTACAACGCGGCGAACCATGCGTTCGTCTTCGTGCCACTTGAAACGCAGACAGCGCCCGAGGAATTCCGGCTTCTTGTCATCATGACGGCCCTCCTCCTCGCGAGTGTCGTTGCATTGATCGCGGCAACGAAGGGTCGGCTGGGCTTCGAACATGCAAAATGACCTGATCAATCAGCTCGCCCTTCTCCAGCTCGCCCTGCCGCTGGCTGTGATGATCGTGAATGCCGTGATCCCCGCGGCGGGTGCAATCGGCGTTCTGCTGCGCACGGCAGCGATCCTTGGCCTGTTATTCTACACCGCGTTGGCTGGGATCTGGCTGTTTCCGCCATGGTGGACCCCTGTGGTTCTGGCATGCTCGCAACTGGCTGTGGCCGCTTGGCAGCTTCGCAACGTGTCGGCGCTGAAACCTTCCCGGCCTGTCTGGCAATTCGGAGAGGGCGCTGCCGCGCTGATCGCCTTTATTGGCGTCGGGTTGCTCATCATGTCGGCGGTTCAGGGCCGCACGCCACCCGAGGTGGCAATCGATCTCGAAATGCCTCTGGGTCCGGGACGCTATATGGTCACCAGCGGCGGTGCGGCACCGCAGATCAACTCACATTTCTTCACTCTCGACGCACCGCGCGCGGCAGATTTCAGAGGTCAGAGCCACGCGCTCGACATCATCGGGATCAATGCTGCCGGGCTGCGCACCTCCGGCGTCTCGCCTGCCGATCCGAGCCTGTACGAGATCTACGGCGCTGATGTGCTGGCCCCTTGCGCCGGGACGGTCCTGATCGCCATCGACGGCGTGCCGGATAACCGGGTGCCGCTCATGAACCGCACCTCCATGACCGGAAACAGCGTCGTTATGGAGTGCGACGGTCTGGCCGTGGTTCTCGCGCATTTCATCCCGGGCAGTTTGACAGTTTCGGAGGGTGATAGCGTCGAGTCGGGCCAGAAGATCGCAGAAGCCGGCAATTCGGGAAACTCGGGCGAGCCGCATCTGCACGTCCATGTCCAGACGTTTGGACCCGATGATGCTCCGCTCTCGGGCGATCCCCTTTGGATGACTGTCGACGGTGAATTTCTGGTACGGAACACGCGCTTTGTCGTACGTCCCTAGCCGATGAAGGCCACTGCCCGACGGAACCGGGTAAGCTCGGCAGCCGCCGCAAGAACACGCCCGTCCCGGTATCCGGATGTTTGCGAGCGCAGTAGCCGTTTCATTCGGGTCATTCAGCTGGGTCGCGAACAAAATGGCGAAACGCGCCCGGCCCACAGGCTTGCACGTGAAGGGCGGGGCGCGTAGGTCTGGGCCGACACCGTTCCTGACGGAGATGACCCATGTCCGCCGATGACCCCAAGATGCTCGTATCCACCCAGTGGCTGGCCGATCACCTGAACGATCCCGATATGCGCATCCTCGACGCCTCGTGGTATCTGCCCGACATGGGCCGCGACGCGAAAGCCGAATACGCCGCCGCCCACATCCCCGGCGCGCGCTTCTACGACCTCGACGCGCAAAGCGATTCCGTCAGCGACCTGCCGCACATGGCGCCGAGCCCGGAAAAATTCATGAGCCGCATGCGCGCCATGGGGGTCGGCGACGGCCACCAGGTGGTGGTCTATGACGGGGCCGGGATCTTCTCGGCGGCGCGGGTGTGGTGGCTGTTCCGGCTGATGGGCAAGACCGATATCGCGGTGCTCGACGGGGGCTTTGGCAAATGGCAAGCCGAGGGCCGCCCGGTTGAGGACATGCCGCCCGTGGTGCGCGACCGGCACATGACCGCGCAGCGTCAGGCGCACCTGGTCAAGGACGTGACACAGGTGGCCGCAGCGGCCAAGCTTGGCGACTGGCAGATCGTGGATGCGCGCGGACCGGACCGCTTTCGCGGCGAGGCGCCGGAGCCGCGCGAAGGCCTGCGCGCGGGCCACATTCCCGGCTCCAGGAACGTCCATTACGCCACGCTTCTGAACGCGGATGGCACGCTGAAGCGCGGGGACGCCCTGCGCGCCGCGTTCGAGGCGGGCGGCGTCGATCTGGATCGCCGGGTAATCACCACCTGCGGCTCCGGCGTCACGGCGGCGATCCTGTCGCTGGGGCTGGAGGTTCTGGGCCACAAGGACTGGTCGCTTTACGATGGGTCGTGGGCTGAATGGGGGCAGTTCGAACAGCTGAAGGTCGAAACCGGATGAACGTGATCCCCGCCGGTGCCGAGGTCACCTATACCGTTACATTTCTTGAAATGAGCGCGCCGCCGCGCGACCGGGCCCCGGCCCTGCCCGAGGATGTCCGGCTGGAATCTTGCGTAAAACCGCCGGTCTGGTTCTTCCTGTCGCTCTACAATGCGGTGGGCTGGATGTATGAATGGGTCGACAAGCTGGCCGAGGACCGCGAGACCTTGCGCAGTTTCGTCCAACACCCGGACGTGACGCTCTGTGTCGCCTTCCGCGACGGCTGGCCTGCCGGGTTCTTCCAACTGGATTGGCGCGTGGCGGGCATATGCGACCTTGCCTATTTCGGGCTGGTGCCCGAGGCGGTTGGCGGCGGGCTCGGCGGCCCGCTTCTGCGCCACGCCATCGCGCAGGGCTGGTCACGGGCAGGCGTCGGAAAGATGACCGTGAATACCTGCACGCTCGACCATCCCCGCGCGCTCGAACTTTACAGACAGGCGGGCTTCCGCCCCGTCCGCACCGAGGATCACAGCCGCATCCTGGCGCGCGACCGCGACCCGTCGCTGTTCCCGGCCTGAGGAGACGCCATTGTTCGAAACTCTGACCGCCCCGCAACCCGACAAGATCATCCAGCTGATGCAGATGTTCCGCGACGATGCGCGCACCGACAAGGTCGATCTGGGCGTCGGTGTCTACCGCACGCCCGAAGGCAAGACGCCGGTGATGAAGGCCGTCAAGGTGGCGGAGGAACTGATCTGGCAGACGCAGGACAGCAAGGGCTACGTCGCGCTCGCCGGCGATGCGGGGTACCTCGCGGCGATGACGCAGCTGATCTTCGCCGACGCTGTCCCCCATGAGCGCGTGGCCGCCGCCGCCACGCCGGGCGGCACCGGCGCGGTGCGGCAACTCATGGAAATGGTCAAGCGCCTGACGCCAGAGGCCACCGTCTGGATCAGCGCCCCGACATGGCCCAACCACCCCGCGATCATCTCGTACCTCGGCCTCGATCTGCGCGAATACCGCTACCTCGATGCCGAAACGGGCGGGCTCGACCGTGCGGGCATGATGGCTGACCTCGCAGCGGTGAGACGGGGCGACCTGATCCTGCTGCATGGCTGCTGCCACAACCCCACAGGCGTCGACCTGAACCGCGACGATTGGCGCGCGATTGGCGATCTTTGCCTTGCGACCGGGGCTGTCCCGTTTGTGGATATGGCCTATCTCGGCTTCGGCGAGGGGATCGAGGCAGACACCGCCGGCACCCGCCTGTTGGCCGGCATGGTGCCCGAGATGCTGCTGGCCGGATCATGTTCAAAGAATTTCGGCCTCTATCGCGACCGCGTGGGTATCGCCATGGCGCTTTGTGGTGACGAAACCGCGGCGACGGCGACGGGCGGAATGCTGGCGTGGCTCAATCGCCAGAACTTCGCCTTTCCGCCGGATCACGGGGCGCGCGCGGTGCAGACGATCCTTGGTGATACGGGTCTGACCGGGCTGTGGCGCGACGAATTGCGTGAGATGCGCGAGGGTATGCAGGCCAACCGCACGGCATTGGCCGCAGAGTTGCGGCGTCTGACCGGATCGGACCGGTTCGCGTTCATCGCAACGCAGCGGGGCATGTTTTCGCTGCTTGGGGCCAAGCCGGACGAGGTGGACCGGCTGCGCGAAGCCCACGGGATTTACCTCGTCTTCGACAGCCGCATGAACGTGGCGGGTTTGACGGAAAGGACGATCCCGGTGGTGTCCAAAGCGATCGTCGAGGTGATGGGCTGAGAAAAATCTTCTTGAAGATTTTTCAGGCGCGAAGAATTTTCCGGAAAATTCTTCTTTTGCGCGGCCCTTGTCATTTCCCGTGCGCCTGCGCTATGGCGCGATGTCCCTGAGCGTCAGGGCCAAGTCTCCGCCACCTTGTCAAAACGGACCACATCCATGACCCGCACCCACATGCCCGGCATCCTTGCCATGGCGGCCGTTGTCGTCGCCTCCAACATCCTCGTGCAATTCCTGTTCGGCCAATGGCTGACCTGGGGCGCCTTCACCTATCCCGTTGCCTTCCTCGTCACCGACGTGATGAACCGTGTCTACGGCGTTGCCGCGGCGCGCAAGGTGGTCGTCGCGGGTTTTGTCGTCGGCGTTGCCTGTTCGCTCATTGGCACGCAGATCATGGGGGCGTACGGCCCGCTCGTCACGCTGCGCATCGCCATCGGCTCCGGCCTCGCCTTCCTGACCGCGCAACTGCTTGATATCGTCGTGTTCAATCGTCTGCGCGCGGGGGCGTGGTGGCGGGCGCCGCTGGCGTCTACGGTGATCGGGTCTTCGGTGGATACGGCGATCTTCTTCACCATTGCCTTTTCCGCGACCCTCACCTTCATCGAGCCGGGCAACGATGTCTCCTGGGCCGGCGAGGTGCTGCCGCTTCTGGGCGCGGGGCCTGAGACGCCACTCTGGGTGTCGCTGGCGGTGGCCGACTGGGGGGTGAAACTCTCGCTCGCGCTGATCGCATTGATCCCGTTCCGCGTCATCACCGAAAAAATGACCGCAGAGCTAGCATAAAACCTTTTGACAAACACAAAATCTATGGCACCCTCCCAAGTGAGTTCAACAATCAGAAAGGAGGTGCCCAGTGTCGAGAGAGATATTGGAGACGTGCGTCGGGACAATCTGGGGGGGACGCAGCTAGGCAGCCCTGGCGGCGCAACCCAACCCAGGTGGGCCACTGGTCTAACCGCCCCACCTCCTGAATTTCTCGGAAAGGGTCGCCCGCGGGCGGCCCTTTTCCGTTGCGCGAAAAGGGGGTGTCCCCTGTACACTCCCCTCGTGCACCATGCATGCGGACGAAACGGGCCAGAAAATGCTACGGATCACCGACCAGATTGCCATAGAGGAGTGGGAGCTGACGGAGCAGTTCACCCGCGCCTCCGGCCCCGGCGGGCAGAACGTGAACAAGGTGTCCACGGCGGTCGAACTGCGCTTCGAGGCCGAGCGGTCCCCGAACCTGCCCGACCCGGTCAAGCGGCGGCTGCGGCGGCTGGCCGGGCAACGCTGGACCAAGGAGGGCGCGGTGGTGATCTTCGTGCAGGAGACGCGCAGCCAGGCCCGCAACCGCGAGATCGCGCGCGAGAGGCTGGTGGGGCTGATCGGGCGGGCAACGGTTGTGCCGAAGAAACGCCGCCCGACCCGGCCCACCAAGGGATCGGTGGAGCGGCGGCTGAAGGCCAAGAAGGTGCGCGGGGAGGTGAAGCGGCTGCGGGGGGGTGCGGGGGATTGATTTGCGCGGACGCGAATACCACTTTTTGGTGCATCGACACCCGGATGCCCCTGTGCCGCGCAACACATCCGTTTCCCTTGGCGACCACTTCGCCGGTTTCATCGACCAGAAGGTGAAGGAAGGCCGCTATGCCTCTGCGAGTGACATGATCCGGGCGGGCTTGCGCCTGCTGGAAGAGGAAGAGGCGAAGCTGACGCGGCCGCGGGAATTGATCGCGGAGGGCGAGGCGAGCGGGCCGGGGCGCGCGTGGGATTGGCCCGCGCGGCGGGCCGAATGGATGGCGGAAGCGCGTAAACGCGACGCGTCGTGAAGGACATCATCGTATCGCCCGAGGCCGAAGCGGATTTGCGCGGCATATGGATGTATTCGTTCGAGACATCGGGCGAGGCGCAGGCGGATACCTATCTGTACGAACTGGATGCCGCGCATGGCCGGGCTTGCCACGGGGCGAACCGCGTCCCGCGCGGCGGCGGAGGTCGCGTCGGTCCTGCGGCGAGCGCTGGCGGGGTCGCACGTGGTGTTCTTCCGCGAGGATGCGGCGGCGGTGTCGGTGATCCGGGTGTTGCACCAGAGCATGGATGCGGGGCGGCTGTGACGGCGCGGGTCGGAAGACGCCGCCCGACCCGGCGTGGCGGGGGCCGCGTGGAGCGGCGGCTGAAGGCCAAGAAGGCGCGGGGGGAGTTGAAGCGGTTGAGGAGGGATACGGGGGAGTAGGGTTTGGTACCTTTCAGCGATGTGTCCGAATTACATTCTCGGACACCTCCACAAACATTCGTCTAGCTGCCTTTTGGCTCGCGATTTTCCATTCGTGCTCAATCAAACTCATGGCGGCGTGTGCTCTATCATACGCCCTCGCCTTAGATTTTAGTGTTATCTTTATTAGTCTCAGCTCTCTAAAGCGGGTGTTGCTGACGCCAAATTTCTTGGCCATTGTTCTCATGTCGCCATCGCAAGCAATTAGAATGGCATCATTAGCTGCAGCAGTAATTGCTACGATGTCATCGGCTGATCCGGTCTCAAGTGCGTCCTTGAAGTAGATAACGTCGTGTCCGGCGTTCTCGAATGCCTGGCCCACTCTTATCGGGACGCCCTCATCCAGTAGAACTTTCAACAACTACATCCTACTAAGCGGCACGTTTCTCACGAACGCTGCGAACATCCCTAATATCGATTATTGGAAACTCTTCTACGATCTCTTCATCAGAGTATCCAGCTTCAATAAAATCAATGATCGACTGCACAGTAACGCGTGTACCGCTAATCACTTCTGCATTATATGCGACGCGCCGTTTTCTCTCGAAATGCCCAATTGTTGCCTCGGGACGCTCCCATAGCTTCTCCACTGCAGCTTTCATATTCGAGTGAACGATTTGAAGTGGAATCCTGAACACCTTTTGGTTGCTCACAGGCTCATAGAATTCGTCAAGGCTCGGATCGTGAAATACAACACGTTTATTCAGGACAAAGAGGGTTGTGGATGTCCATCCACCATCGTCCAGCTTCTGAAGTTCCGCCTTCACGTCGCGGAGGTGTTGCAGGGAGCAGTGCATATCATCAAGTAGCTTCTTCAGCACTTGAAGAGAGAGAAGGTCGTTGAAGGTGTACACGCGGCTGAAGGCGACTCGACGGTTCTCAGCTGCAAGTGAGGGAGAGAAGAAGCCAGTTCTATCCCAATACCTAAGACGCCCAACAGACAGGCCTGTTAGGCGGGAAGCCTGCTCGTCCGTAAAGGCTGAAACAACTGAACTTTTGCTACTCACCATAAGTCTCCTTATCGCAACCTAGGCGGAAAATCATTTCATTCCAATGTGGCAAATATGAATCACCAAAAGTTCACAGGATAAATCGTTATAAATCAGATATATATGTCCTAAACCACAACCTCCACCCGTTCCTGTTCCCCCACGCCGAACACCCGTTTATACCGGGCGATCTCGCCCTCCGGCCCCATCGCCTTCTCGGGGTTGTCCGAGAGCTTCACCGTGGGCCGACCGTTCGCGGCAACGGCTTTGCACACGAGCGAAAACGGCGCCAGTGCTTCATCCGGCACCAGGCCGCGGAAATCGTTGGTCAGCAGCGTGCCCCAGCCGAACGACACCCGCACCCGGCCCGCGAATTGCGCCTGAAGCGCCTCTATCTTGTCCACGTCCAGCCCGTCGGAGAAGATGACCAGCTTTTCCCGCGGATCCTCGCCGCGCGACCGCCACCAGTCTATGGCGATCTCGGCCCCCTTGGCGGGGTCGCCGCTGTCGATCCGTATCCCCGTCCAGCCAGCCAGCCAGTCGGGCGCGTTCGCGAGGAACCCTTCCGTCCCGTAGGTGTCGGGCAGGATGATGCGCAGGTTGCCCGAATGCTCCTCGTGCCAGTCGGCCAGCACGTCATAGGGTGCGCGGGCCAGTGCCGCGTCGGTCTCGGCCAAGGCGGCGTAGACCATGGGCAGTTCGTGGGCGTTGGTGCCGATCGCCTCGATATCGCGCTTCATGGCGATGAGGCAATTGGAGGTGCCGACGAATTTCTCGCCCAGCCCCTCCATCATCGCCTGCACGCACCAATCCTGCCACAGGTAGGAATGGCGCCGCCGCGTGCCGAAATCGGCAAGGCGCAGGTCGGGGATGTCGCGCAGGCGTTCGACCTTTTCCCAAAGCTTGGTCATCGCGCGAGCGTAGAGCACCTGCAACTCGAACCGGCCCATGCCCGCCAGCGTGGCGCGCCCGCGCAATTCCATCAGCACCGCGAGCGCCGGGATTTCCCACAGCATGACCTCGGGCCATGGCCCCTCGAAGGTCAGCTCATACTGCCCGTCGCGCTTTTCGAGGTGGTAGGGCGGCAGGCGCAGCTTCTCGAACCAGTCCATGAATTCGGGCGTGAACATCTGCCGCTTGCCGTAGAACGTGTTGCCCCGCATCCAGGTGCTTTCGCCGCGCGCCAGCGACAGCGACCGGATATGATCGAGCTGTTCGCGCAGCTCGCCTTCGTCGATCAGCTCGGCCAGCGGAATGCGCGTGGTGCGGTTGATGAGCGAAAAGGTGACCTGCGTGTCTGGCTTGTTGCGGAATACCGACTGGCACATCAACAGCTTGTAGAAATCGGTGTCGATCAGCGACCGGACGATCGGGTCGATCTTCCACTTGTGATTGTAGACGCGGGTGGCGATATCGACCATGGGCTTTCTCCTGTTCGCAAGAGCCCTTAGAGCAAAGCAATCGGGGGGAGGGCAAGCGCCGGGTTGATCAGAACGAACACTGGAGAGCCTGAGACCTTGCGGACACAAGGGCGTGGTTTCCACGTCTCATTGCCGGCGCGTCCCTTGCCGGGTCTGCGGGGGGTGGCTACATGGCGATCCATGAAACGATTTATCCCTTTTCTGCCCTCCGCGCCGCTGGTCTCGGTCATTCGCCTGCACGGCATGATCGCCAACAGCCCGCGCGCGGGTGTGCTGAACGATGTCGCGCTCGCCCCGGTGATCGAGCGCGCCTTTCGCAAGGGGAAACCAAAGGCCATCGCGCTGTCGATCAATTCGCCAGGCGGGTCGCCGGCGCAATCCTCGCTGATCGCGGCGCGCATCAGGCGGTTGGCGGACGAAAAAAGCGTGCCGGTTCATGCCTTCGTGGAGGATGTGGCGGCCTCGGGCGGATACTGGTTGGCCTGCGCGGCCGATGACATCTGGCTCGACGGCAATTCCATCGCCGGGTCGATCGGGGTGATCTCGGCAGGGTTCGGCCTGCATGAGTTCATCGCCCACCACGGGATCGAACGGCGCGTGCATACCGCCGGCAAGGACAAGTCGATGCTGGATCCGTTCCGCCCCGAACGGGCGGAGGACGTGACCCGCCTGCTGGCCATGCAGGGGCAGATCCACGACGGCTTCATCGACCATGTGAAGACGCGGCGCGGCGCAAGGCTGGCCGAGAATGACGAGCTTTTCACCGGCGAATTCTGGGTCGGGCAGAAGGCGGTGGATCTGGGGCTGGCCGATGGCATCGCCCATCTTGTTCCGAAGATGAAGGCGCTTTACGGCGACAAGACCCGCTTTGCTGTGCACGGGCCGAAGCGCGGGCTGTTTCAGCGCCTTGGTGCGCAAGTCGTGGGTGACGCGCTCGGCCTCGTGGAGGATCGCGCCGCCTGGGCGCGGTTCGGGCTGTGACATGATCGTCAAGATCGTCACCTTCTTCCTGATCGGCATGGCGGTGTTGGCGATGTTCGGCCGCCTGCGCTGGCCCGGCGGCGCGCAGCGCCTTGGCGAGAGGCGCAAGCGCGGCAGCCTGCCAAAGCCGCGCACCTGCCCGAAATGCGGGCGCATCAACGTGACCGGCGGGCGCTGCCCGACCTGCGACAAGGGACGTTCCTAGGTGCTCCTGACAGAATTTCTCATGGCGGGGCTTGGCCTTGTGATCCTGCTGCTGGCGGGTGACACGCTGGTGCGCGGGGCGGTGAACCTCAGCCTGCGGCTGGGCATTCCGGCGCTGATCGTCAGCCTGACCATCGTCGCTTTCGGCACCTCGGCGCCGGAGTTGCTGATCTCGGTCAAGGCGATCCTCGGGGGGGTGCCGGGGCTTGCGCTTGGCAATGTCGTGGGCTCGAATACTGCCAATATCCTGATGGTTCTGGGCATTCCCGCGCTGCTGATGGGGCTGGATACCAGCGACTGCGACAGCCGCCGTAATTTCCTGATCATGATTTGCGCCACGCTGGCTTTCATCGCGCTGGCCTTCCTCGGGCCGTTCACATGGTGGCACGGGTTGATCCTGCTTGCAGGGCTGGTGGCGATGCTGGGCGAGGCTGGTTGGGCCGCGCGCAATCATCGCCGCGACATGGCCGCGCTGGAGGTGGCAGACAGCCCCGAGGACGTGGAAGGCGCCGACCCGGACATGCCATGGTGGCAGATCATCCTGTTCCTTGTGCTGGGGCTTGTCGGGCTTCCGCTTGGCGCCGATATCCTCGTCGATGCCTCGGTGGTGATTGCGCAACACTACGGGGTCAGCGATGCCGCCATCGGCCTGACGCTGGTCGCGGTCGGCACCTCGCTGCCGGAACTGGCGACGACGGTGATGGCGGCGCTGCGCCGTCACGCAGCCGTTGCGTTGGGCAATGTCATCGGGTCCAACATCTTCAACCTCTTGGGCATCATCGGGGTGGTGTCGCTGATCGGGCCGATCCCGGTCGCTGCGGAATTCCTGCGCTTCGATCTTTGGATCATGCTGGCCACGTCGCTGCTTCTGATCCCGTTCGTTTATCGTAAATGGATCTTCGGGCGCGCTGTCGGGGTGGTCTTTTCGGCGCTCTACATCATCTATGCGGTGGTGGTGTTGAGCTGAACGGAGGATCCCCATGGCTGCACTGGTAACCGGGGCGGCGAAACGGCTCGGCCGGGCGATGGCACTGGCGCTGGCCGAGGATGGCCATGATATCGCGGTGCATTACGCCGGGTCGGCGGAAGCTGCCGAGGAAACGGCGGCTGAAATTCGCGCGCTTGGCCGTCGTGCCGTGACGCTGTGCGCCGATTTGACCGACGAGGACGAGACTCAGGCGCTGCTGGCGCGCGCGGTTGGGGCGCTTGGTCAGCCGATCACGGTGCTGATCAACAACGCCTCCATCTTCGAGCATGACACGATCTGGAGCGCCACCCGCGACAGCTGGGATCGCCATCTGGACTCCAACCTGCGCGCGCCTGTGGTTCTGACGCAGGCGCTGGCCGCGCAGATGCCCGATGCGGTGCCTGATGAGAACGGCGAACCGCAGGCGCAGGGTCTGGTCATCAACATGGTCGATCAGCGGGTGCGCAAGCTGACCCCGGAATTCATGAGCTACACCATCGCCAAGATGGGGCTTTGGGCCTTCACCCGAACCGCTGCGCAAGCGCTGGCGCCACATATCCGCGTCAACGCCATCGGGCCGGGGCCGACGATGCAGGGCGCGCGCCAGTCGGTGGATCACTTCACCCGCCAGCGACAGGCAACGGTGCTGGGTCGTGGTGCCGACGCTGACGGCATCGTCGAGGCGCTGCGTTATTTTCTGCGCGCGCGCGGCGTGACGGGGCAGTTGATCTGTGTTGATGGTGGCCAGCATCTGGCCTGGCAGACGCCCGATATCCTTGGTCCCGAATAAAGGCTTTCGGGTCTCGCCAGGGCGGTGTTAACGCTGTCCAAGGCGCGCGCGTTAACACTTTTCCACTGATAACAGTGCGGTAACAGGTGGGTGACTGTTTTGTGACCAGTGCGCGTCCGGGCGCTGTGGAAAGAAAAATGTGCATGAAAAACAATACCTTATATAGATGCATAAAAATTCATCAAAGAAAGGAACTCGCCCGAAAACAAGGAAAATTCCGCGTCCAGAACATTTTATCCCTAAGGTTATCCACAGAAACCGTGGACAAGGTTTCGCTTGAACCGGCGCCTCGCTCGTTGCAGGCCGCAATGGAATCGATTCAAACCTGTGACCATGTCTGAAACGCCCCCTGAAACGCCGCTGACGGGCCATGCCCTGATCGCCTCCTACCTCCGGATGCTCGATGGCTCGCCGGGGGTTTACCGCATGCTCGATGCGCAGGCGCGGGTGCTCTACGTGGGCAAGGCGCGCAACCTCAAGCGGCGGGTGTCGAACTACGCCAAGCCCACCGGCCACAGCCCGCGCATCGGCCGGATGATCCTTGAGACGACCGAGATGATGTTCCTGACCACGCGCACGGAAACCGAAGCGCTGCTTTTGGAACAGAACCTGATCAAGCAGCTCAAGCCGCGCTACAACGTGCTGTTGCGCGACGACAAGAGCTTTCCCAATATCCTCGTCACCCGGTCGCATGGCTATCCGCAGATCAGGAAGCACCGCGGCGCGAAGAAGGAAAAGGGCAATTACTACGGCCCCTTCGCCAGTGCCGACGCGGTGAACCGGACGCTGAACCAGTTGCAGAAGGTGTTCCTGCTGCGCAATTGCACCGACGCCACGTTCGAAACCCGTAGCCGGCCCTGCCTGCTTTACCAGATCAAGCGCTGCTCGGGGCCTTGCGTCGGGCTGATCTCGCAGGAGGACTACGCGCAATCGGTGCGCGAGGCCGAACGCTTCCTGTCGGGCGGCAGCACCGGGATTCAGGAAAAGCTGGCGGCCGAGATGCAGGCCGCCGCCGAGGCGATGGAATATGAACGCGCCGCCGCCCTGCGCGACCGCATCCGCGCGCTGACCAATGTGCAGGGCGTGCAGGGCATCAACCCGCGCGGCGTGGCCGAGGCCGACGTGGTGGCGCTGCACATGGAGGGCGGGCAGGCTTGCGTTCAGGTCTTCTTCATCCGCGCGAACCAGAACTGGGGCAACCGCGACTTCTACCCGCGCACCGGGTCGGGCGCGGCGGAGGCGGAGGTGCTGGAGGCGTTCCTTGGCCAGTTTTACGATGAAAAAGACCCACCAAGGCAGATCCTGCTGTCGCACCCGATCGAGAACGCCGACCTGATGGCCGAGGCGTTGGGTGAAAAGCGCGGTCGCAAGGTGGAGCTGCTGGTGCCGCTGCGTGGTGAAAAGGCGGAGCTGATCGCAGGCGCCGCGCGCAACGCCCGTGAAAGCCTTGCCCGCAAGATGAGCGAGGCGGCGACGCAGGGCAAGCTGCTGGCCGGGCTGGCGCAGGCGTTCGGGCTGGACAAGGTGCCGGAGCGGATCGAGGTCTACGACAACTCCCACATCCAGGGTGCACATGCCGTGGGCGGCATGATCGTCGCGGGGCGCGAGGGGTTGCTGAAAAGCCAGTATCGCAAGTTCAACATCAAGGGCGTTGACCTGACGCCCGGAGACGATTTCGGGATGATGAAAGAGGTGCTGAACCGCCGTTTCAAGCGCCTGCTGAAGGAAGACCCGGATCGACAGTCCGACGCCTGGCCCGATCTGCTGCTGATCGACGGCGGCGCCGGGCAGGTCAGCGCGGTGGCGGAAATAATGGCCGATCTGGGTGTCGATGACGTGCCCTTCATCGGCGTCGCCAAGGGCATCGACCGCGACGCGGGGAAAGAGGAGTTTCACCGCCCCGGCACCCGGCCCTTCGCGTTGCGCCACAACGACCCGGTGCTTTACTTCGTGCAACGCCTGCGCGACGAGGCGCATCGCTTTGCCATTGGCACCCACCGCACGAAACGGTCCAAGGCGATCGGCGCGACGCCGCTTGATGACGTGCCGGGCGTCGGCGCCACGCGCAAGCGCGCGCTGCTGATCCATTTCGGCAGCGCCAAGGCGGTGAGCCGCGCCGACCTTGCAGATCTGAAGGCGGTCGACGGTATCTCGAACACGCTGGCGGAGATGATCTATGACTATTTCCACGAAAAAGGCTGACCGTGTCGCGCGCCGGGGCTGGCCCGTGCGGGGCAAGCGCGCTATGCAAGGGCCATGCGATGGACCCTGCCAAACATCCTGACCCTTCTGCGCCTCCTGGCTGCGCCCGGTGTCGCGATCATCTTCCTGATCCTGCCGCGCCCCTATGCCGACTGGGTGGCGCTGATCCTGTTCGTGACCGCCGCGATCACCGATTGGCTGGACGGCTACCTTGCCCGGCTGTGGCAACAGGGCAGCCGGTTCGGCGCCATGCTCGACCCGATTGCCGACAAGGCGATGGTGGTGATCGCGCTGGCCACGTTGATGGGGATCTTCGGCTTCCAGACGCTGCTGATCCTGCCGGTGGCCGCGATCCTGTTCCGCGAGGTCTTCGTGTCCGGCCTGCGCGAATTCCTTGGCGATACGGCGGGCACGCTGAAGGTGACAATACTGGCCAAGTGGAAGACGACGGTGCAGATGATCGCCATCGCGGTGCTGTTTTCCTACGGCGTGTTCGAGCATCATTTCGTGATGAACAGCCTCGGCATGTCGCCCGAGATCGTGGCGCAGGTCTTTGCCGGCGAGATTGATGATGACTTCAACCTTGTCGCGCTCAGCGAGTGGGCGAACCGGGCCTATTCCGGCGGGCTGATCCTGCTGTGGCTCGCCGCCGCGTTGACCGTGGCGACCGGGGCCGATTACCTCGTGAAGGCGATGCCGCATCTGAGGGAGGATCGCCATGATTGAGCTGCGCTATTTCGCGTGGGTCCGCGAACGCGTCGGCACCGGGCACGAAACGGTGCACACCGACGCCGAGACCGTGGGCGCGCTGATCGAGGAATTGAAGGGCCGGGACGAGGGCTATGCCTTCGCGTTTTCCGATCCCGGCGCGATCCGCGCCGCCGTCGATCAGGAACTGGCCGGGCCTGACACCCCGATCGCCGGGGCGAAGGAAGTGGCCTTCTTCCCGCCGATGACCGGGGGTTGAGATGCCCGAGATCGTGGTGCAGGCCGAGCCGTTCGACATGGGAGAGCGCCTCAACCGCTTTGCCGCGCGGCAAGAGAATGCCGGTGCGGTGGTCAGCTTTTCGGGCATCGTGCGCGACGCGGCAGCCGGTGGCCTCACGGCGATGGAGATCGAGCATTTCCCCGGCATGACCGAAAAGGCGCTGTCGGGAATCGCCGGGGAGGCGATGACGCGCTGGTCGCTGATGGATGCCTTCATCCTGCATCGCTACGGGCGGATGGGGCAGGGCGAGACGATCATGATGGTCGCCACCGCCGCGCGCCACAGGGGCGAGGCCTTCGCGGCGGCCGAGTTCCTGATGGATTACCTCAAATCCCGCGCACCGTTCTGGAAGAAGGAATTTACCTTTGAAGGCGCGGCATGGGTGGAGGCCCGCGAGGAGGACGAGGAGGCCCTGTCGCGCTGGTCATCGGGGGGGTAGGCCCGGAAACTCTGTCAGGTCGACGTGGGAAAGACTGCGGCGCCGCAGCGAGGCGGGGCGCGTAGGTCGGGCAGGATCGCCTTGCCTTGGCCCGATGTAGGGGCTGTCTTCGGCAAGGCCCGAATGTCCCCTCGTCATGATCCGGAAACCGGCGTCACCCGGCAAGCGCTTGGGGTCAGAGAAGCACGAAAAGCTGAAGATTTCGTTAAGGCGGGGTGCACGCGGCGGCACGGCGATTTGGTTGGGCTTGGTGCCGGGCTCGACCTTCGCGCGGATATGGCAGGGATGTGGCAGGGATGATGTGGCAGGGATAAAGCGCAAACCCCCTGCGATGGCTCGCCGCGCCGTGGCCCGACGATACGCGGCTTGCAGTCAGACCCGGCGGATCTCGTCGCAGATCGCTTGGGCGGCGGCGCGTGGATCGGCGGCCTGCCAGATCGGGCGCCCGACCACGATGTGGTCGGCCCCGTCTGCCAGCGCCTGCGCCGGGG
>Ga0100379_10002749_pt1 | contig 16482 bp, 20 predicted proteins | sample CryGeymeta201503_FD_80418 | JGI IMG/M metagenome (GOLD analysis project Ga0100379, IMG submission 80418) | Groundwater microbial communities from Crystal Geyser aquifers in Utah, USA - Crystal Geyser metaG 2015-03 | ecosystem: Environmental > Aquatic > Deep subsurface > Groundwater | place...
ACGAGCGTCTGGCCCGGATGATCGGCGACATGCTGTTCCTGGCCAAGGCCGACAACCGGCTCATCGCCCCCAGCCAGGAAAGCATCGATCTGGCCGCCGAGGCGGGCGGACTGGTCGAGTTTTACGGCATCCTCGCCGAGGAGCGCGGTATCCGGCTCCAAGTTGTCGGCAGAGCGACCGCAGTCGGCGACCGGCTCATGCTGCGGCGGGCCTTGTCCAACCTGCTCTCGAACGCCATTCGCCATAGCCCGACCGGCGGAACCGTGACAGTCAGGCTGGACAGCGATACCGCCGGCTCCGTCGTCACGGTAGAAAACCAAGGCGCCATTCCCGCCGAGCATTTGCCCCGCCTGTTCGACCGTTTCTTTACCGGCGACCCCGCGCGCCGCGCCGGTGGTGAAGGCGTGGGACTTGGACTGGCCATCGTCCGCTCCATCGTCGAGGTCCACGGCGGCGAGATCACAGCCGAGTCGGAGGGCGGTTTCACCCGCTTCGTCATACACCTGCCTATGCACGTCGCCTGATTAACGGCGTCGACAACATGGATCAACGCCTCGTCGGGGCAAGTACCAACTCAGTACGTGGATGCGGCACAACGGTGAATGCAGCGGTTAGTGCTAGAGCTGCTATTACGCCTGCTACCAGCAGACCAAGTCAGGCCGTGCCCGTGCCAAACACTCCAAGGGCGGTGAACATCACCGAGACGTTGCTGATGGTGTCGTTGCGGCTGCATAGCCGCACGGAATTCATGTTGGCTTCGCCATCGCGGCAGGTATACAGCATCATCGCCACGCCGAGATTCACCGCCAGGGCCAGCAGAGCCGTATTGTGGCCCCCGTTTTCGAGACAGCAGATCAAGCTGTGCCGCCATAAGGAACGAGAAGCGAAGAAGCGTTATGAGCAGTTTGAACCTGGCGGGCTTTTGCCTTGGCTTCAGGGGGCCACTTCAGTAAAGCAGCAGGGATTCCCTTTCCTCACGCCAAGCGGTTTCGTCCAAACAGGCCAAGGCATCCAGGCCATCCGGCATGGCGGCGGGGTCGTCCACCCATTGCCGTAGCGCTTCGCCGCCGTTGATCAGGTCGATGGCGAGGCGGTCGTGTTCGTATTCGTAGGCGAAGTCGCGCCATAGCGGGTAGTCGGGCTGGAGTTGCCGCAGGGCCTTGAAGGCGAGGGCTAGCAGGCGCCAGGGGCGGAAAGCGGCGTGGTCGTAGGCGGCATCCTCGACGTGGATTTGCACCCCGGCGCAGAGCTTGCCGGCATGTTTGTGGAAGGTCGGCTCGAACCAGCACTCGCGTAGCCGGCAGCCTTGCAGCCAGTGCGGCGCCAGGTCGCGCATGGTGGCGAGCAGGGTGCGCGCGTCAAGGTCGGGGGCGCCGAACAATTCCAGCGGCCGCGTGGTGCCGCGTCCTTCCGACAGGGTGGTGCCTTCCAGCAGCACGGTGCCGGCATAGGCGCGCGCCATCCACAGGTTGGCGGCGTTGGGGCTGGGGTTGACCCAGATGCGCTCGCCCAGCGGCCAGCCCTGGCCGGGCGCGGCTTCGGGCTGCCAGCCGTGCATGGCGATCACCTGGTAATCCACGTCCAGCTTCAGCGTGCGGATAAACCAGTGCCCCATTTCGCCCAGGGTGAGGCCGTGGCGCATGGGCATGCGGCCGGCGCCGACGAAACTCTCCCAACCAGGGCGCAGGGCCAGCCCCTCGACGGGGCGGCCGGCGGGATTGGGGCGGTCCAGCACCCAGACGCTTTTTCCCGCACTCGCCGCCGCTTCCAGCACATAGCGCAGGGTGGTGATGAAGGTGTAGATGCGGCAGCCGAGGTCTTGCAGGTCGACCAGGAGTACATCGAAGGTCTCCAGCATGGCCGGGGTGGGGCGGCGCACTTCGCCATAGAGGCTGAACACCGGAATGCCGTGGGCGGGGTCGAGAAAATCGGGCGACTCCACCATGTTGTCCTGCTTGTCGCCGCGCAGGCCGTGCTGCGGGCCGAAGGCGGCGGTGAGCTTGAGGTCTGGCAGAGCGGCGAGGGCGTCGAGGGCATGGGTGAGGTCAGCGGTCACCGAGGCGGGGTGCGCCAGTAGCGCGACCCGGCGGCCATGTAGCGGTTTGCGGAGTTCCGGGGTGCTGAGCAGGCGCTCCAGACCAAAAATCGGGCCGAATTTCATGGGCGTAAAAGCTCCAGGGCAAAGCCATCAGAATGGTGGAAATCGGGGCGGCCGGGCGGGTGGTGCAAGGCCCAGTAAGAAAGTGAGCCATCCACCGCCTCGATGACGGCGGACAGGCCAAGAAGGAGACGCTGCCCTGGCGGCAGCGCTTGCGGCGGCAAGAAGACGCGCAGGTCGAGTTCGGCTCCCGCGGTGCGCTCGATGCGCGGGGTGATCGCCTCCGCCAGCGGTCCACCCTGGCGATAGGCGTGGAAGCCATATGCCTGCCAGGCGCCTGAGGGAGAGAAATTGAATTCCCGATAGGCGGGTGCGTCAGTGCCCATGACAAAGGCTTCGAAGCAGGTGTGGCGCCAGAGGCCTTCAGTCCGTTCCGGCGCTGCCGTGTCGGGAATGGCCAGGTGGCCCTGGTCGGCATCGAGCCGGTAGTGAATGGATAGCCCCTGTGCGGTCAACTCGGCGTTCACCTGGAACCCTTTCACCCACGGCACCGAGGAGTGTTCGTGGCGGGCCAGTTCGATCACGCGAGCCTCCGGGCGGCGAGGGGGGGATGGGTACGCTTCTGCATGGCCGGGATAAATACCATGAAATTACGCGGCAATCGCTGACTTGATCGCGGCGCAGCGAAAGCGCAAGGCAATCCTCCGGTTGCCGCTTCCGCAAGCGACGCCAGCCCGATAATCCAGTCAAAATTCCGGCCCAACTTTTCCCTTCGAGATTGCGTAATGGACAACCTGAATACCCTCGCCTCACTCGGCCTCGCGCTGCCGAGCCCGGCCTACCTGTTTGGCCTCATCCTGTTCGGGATTACCGGTTACGCGGCCTACCGTTATGGCAAGAAAGCCGCGCTTGCCAAGCCCAGGTGGATCGGGATCGCCTTGATGCTGTACCCCTATGCCATTTCCGAGACCTGGTTGTTGTATGCCGTCGGTGCCGGGTTGTGTGTGGCGTTGTATGTGTATCGCGAGTGAGCGGCTGTACCGGGTCTGTAACAATTCCTTACGGCCCGGCAACACACCGCCAACACCTGGCTTACATCGCCCCCCCAGGATGCACGCCACCCGCCACGCATTCCGCGTCAACCGGGTTTACCAAGGAGTCATGTTATGAAATCAGGCACGATGTTGAAGGCCCTCGGCGTTTGCGCAATTTCCTTCCTGTCGCTGTCCGGCGGAGCGGCTCAGGCCGCCGATAGCTGTGTGTTGTCTGCCCTGTCTCGTCCCGCCGCCTCGGTCGAGGGCGCCAATGGATCGGGAGATTGTCGCGTTGGAAACCGGAGCAATGCGTCAGCCCGGGATCAGGACAAAGTGGCCACCCTCGCGCCGCTCGTTGGCGGCATGGCAAAAGAGGGCATCCAGACGGCTTCCTCGGTGATGCGGGCATTGACGCATGAGGCCAGCCGCTTCATCCAGGAGTAGGGACAGGCTGACGCGGGTATCCGACTGGCCGCTTTCAACAGCGGATACCGGAGGCCCAATAAGAACGGGCCGCCCATTGGGCGGCCCGTTCTTATTATGCGCGAGCGTTAGTTGAGGGTACGCAGTTCCACGCGGCGGTTCTTTACGCGGCCCTCTTCCAGATAGTTGTTGCCGATCGGCTGAGTTTCTCCATAGCCCTTGGCACTCATGCGGTCGGCGGCGATGCCATGGGCGATGAAGTAGTCCATCACCGCTTTGGCGCGACGATTCGACAGGTCGAGGTTGTGGGCACTGCTGCCGTGGCTGTCGGTATGGCCGGCCACTTCCACCTTGAAGCCGGGGTAGCGCTTCAGAGTGGCGGCCACCCCTTCGAGAATGGCAAGGCTGTCCGGGTGCAGGACGTCTTCGTCGTTGTCGAAGTTCACGCCTTCCAGCTTCAGCGTTTTCGGCAGGGTGCACCCCTTGTCGTCGACGGGCTCGCCCGCCAGGGTGCCGGGGCACTGGTCGGCGGCGTCCACGATGCCGTCAGCGTCGCCATCCAATTCGCAGCCCTCGGCGTTGACCGTGCGGCCGGCCGGGGTGGCCGGGCAGCGGTCCAGCGCATCGACCACGCCATCGCCATCACCATCCAGCTCGCAGCCCTCGGCGTTGACCTTGCGGCCGGCCGGGGTGGCCGGGCAGCGGTCCAGCGCATCGACCACGCCATCGCCGTCGCTATCCAGCTCGCAGCCCTCGGCGTTGACCTTGCGGCCGGCCGGGGTGGCCGGGCAGCGGTCCAGCGCATCGACCACGCCATCGCCGTCGCTATCGGTCGGCTTCATGGCCGGCTTATCAGCGGGTTTTTCGGCCAACTTAGCGTCCAGCTTATCGGCCAACGTAGCGGCCGCCGCGGCCTTGGTTTCCACAGGCCCCACGCAGGGCGCCTCCAGGAGGCCTCGTCCCGGGCAACCAATGGTTTTATAAAGCTCGTAGCCAATGGTCATCCCACTGGGACTGGCCGGGTTGGCCGGGTTGTAATACGGCGTTTCCGCCGCCTGGACATTCAGGGTGGCAATCAGTGCCACACCGAGGGTATTCAATAAAGAAAAGTAATACGCATGTTCGACTCCTGTTCGATCGTGGTTTTAAAGGCTGTGGTTCTGCTCAATTCAATAATCCAAATACCTTGCCGACCACACTGCCGGCGTAGTTGAGGGGCTGCGCGCGGATGGCGTGTTCTTCCTCGGCGATCAGCGTGTAGAGGCCATCCAGCGCCTTCCGGCTGACATAGCTCTCGACCGTGGCTAGCTCGCTCTTGATGCCGGCCAGCCTGAGCAATTTTCCGGAAAGCGCGTTATAGGAACGCACCAGATCGCTTTGCTCGGAAACAGCGTGAATGATCGGCAGCAGCTTGTCGGCAAGATGCGCTTCCGTGTTCTTGCGGAACCAGGCGGTGGCGGCGCCGTCGCCGCTGGAAAGGATGGTTTTGGCGTCGCCCACGCTCATCTTGCGCAACGCTTCCAGCACGACTTCGCGCGCTTCCGGGATGGCGGCCTCGGCGGCCCGGTTCATGGCCAGCACCAGATCATCCAGGCTCTTGCCCAGGCCGATGACGCGCAGGTAGCGCTCGGCCTTGGCGAGGTTTTTGTGCAGGCCGATCTTGACCTTGGGGTTGCCGAAATAACCGTTTGCCCGGCCCAACCGGGTGATGGCCGCGCGCGTACCCTGGCTGAGGCTGTCGCGCAGGGCCTGGGTGGCTTCGGCGGCGGTGATGGCGGACCAGCCCCCGGCCCGCGCCACGGCTGAATAGGCCAGGCCGGCGAGCAAGAGGAGAAAGCGTCGTCTGCGCGAATTCATTTTTTCAGGGCATCGCGAATTTCCCGCAGCAGGACGGTGTCCTCGGGCGTCGGCGACGGCGCGGCGGGCGCGGCTTCCTCCTGGCGTTGCATGCGGTTGATGGCTTTCACCGCGAGGAAGATGGTGAAGGCGATGATCGTGAAATCCACCATGCTGTTGATGAAGGCGCCGTATTTGATCAGCGGCGCGCCGGCTTTCTCGGCGGCCTCCAGGCTTTCGAACGTCTGGCTGCCCAGATTGAGGTAGAGATGTTTGAAATCGACACCGCCGGTGAGGGTGGCGACCAGCGGCATGATGATGTCCTTGACCAGCGAATCGACGATCTTGCCGAAGGCGCCGCCGATGACCACGCCGACGGCAAGGTCGACCACGTTGCCGCGCATGGCGAAGGCCTTGAATTCCTGAATGAAGCTCATGGTTTTTCCTAACAATAACGGGACGGATGGATGGGAACACGGCCAGGATAGGAAGTTTTATGAGGCCGCTCACTCGGAAGTCTGGAAAATGGTCCCGCCGTTCAATCCGCGCTCCGCCCAGCGACGGCAATGCCGCTCTGGCCGGCAAATTCCAGCATGCGGTTGATGGACCGCACGGCGCGCACTCGTATGGCCTCGGCTACCTGGATTTCGTTGTTGCCGGTTTCCAGCAGGGCAAGCAGGTTTTTCAGGCCGTTCATGGCCATCCATGGGCAATGCGCACAAGACACACAGGTGGCGCCAGTACCGCCGGTGGGCGCTTCAATCAGCCGTTTTCCGGGCGCGGCTTCATGCATCTTGTGGAAGATGCCGTTGTCGGTGGCGACGATCAGCACCGAGTTTGGCAACGCCGCCGCCGCCCTGATGAGCTGGGTAGTGGAGCCCACCACATCGGCCAAGGCGATCACTGCGGAAGGTGATTCCGGGTGCACCAGCACGGCGGCCTCCGGGTATTCAAGTTTCAATGCGCGGATACCTTCAGCCTTGAAGCGCTCATGCACAACGCAGGAGCCTTGCCACAGGAGCATGTCGGCGCCGGTGGCCTTCTGCACATAATCGCCGAGAAAGCGGTCCGGTGCCCAGATCAGCTTCTCGCCGAGCGCTTTCAGGTGCTCCGCCACTTTCACGGCGATGCTGGAGGTCACCATCCAGTCGGCGCGCGCCTTCACTTCGGCCGAGGTGTTGGCGTAGACCACCACGGTACGCTCGGGGTGGAGATCGCAGAAGCGGGTGAACTCGTCCGCCGGGCAGGACAGGTCGAGCGAACATTCGGCGCGCAGATCCGGCATCAGCACGCGCTTTTCCGGGTTGAGGATCTTGGCGGTCTCGCCCATGAATTTCACCCCGGCGACGATCAACGTTTTCGCCTTGGCGGCATGGCCAAAGCGGGCCATTTCCAGAGAATCCGACACGCAGCCGCCAGTTTCCTCGGCCAGACGCTGCAAGTTGCCCGAGGTGTAGTAGTGCGCCACCAGCACCGCGTCCTGCTCGCGCATGAGTTGCTTGATGCGCGCGACCAATCCGTCCCGCTCGTCGGGGAGCAGCGTTTCTTCCAGTACCGGCGGAACGTCGGTAACGGGATGGGCGGGCGGGATGAATACGGCGGACATGGCGGAGAGTGAAGCTCAGGTCGTGGAGAGCCACCTTTTATTGACCGGGATGGGGGCTGTCAAGCCGGCATCGCCCAGCACCGCCACGCGGCGCATCCGCTATAGTCCTGTCGCTTCCTCCGAACCGATGGCAACGTGCCCCAACTCCTTTCTTCCCTATCCGAAGCTTTTCTGAAGGCGCTGCAAGCGCGCCAGTACAGCCCGGCCACGCTATCCACTTATGCCATCGACCTGGCGCATCTGCTGGAACTGGTGGGGGAGGCCGATCCCGCCGGACTGGCTTCCCACGACATTCGCCGCGCCCTGGCGACGTTGCATGCGCGAGGGCAGCAGCCAAAAACCCTGGCGCGCACGCTGTCGGCCTGGCGCAGTTTCTATCACTATCTGGCGCGCCAGGGCTTCGTTGCGGCCAATCCCTGCCTGGGCCTGCGTCCACCCAAGGGCGACCGGAAGTTGCCCAATGCGCTGTCCGTGGATGAAATGGCGAAGCTGCTGGAAGGGCCGGCGGAGGCTTTCTGGTCGCTGCGTGACCAAGCCATGTTCGAGCTGATGTATTCGTCGGGACTGCGCCGCGCCGAGTTGATCGGCCTGGATGTCGGCGACGTGGACCTCGACGCGAGCGAGGTGACGGTCATCGGCAAGGGCCGCAAGACGCGCATCGTGCCAGTTGGCAGCCAGGCGCTGGCAGCCCTGCGCGCCTGGCTGCCGCGGCGCGGGCAGGTAGCAAACGACACGCCAGCCCTGTTTGTGGGTGCCCGCGGCGGCCGCATCGGCGCCACGGCGCTGCGCCTGGCGCTGAACAAGCTGGCCGTGCGGCACGGTGTCACGGCGCATGTCCATCCGCATGCCTTGCGCCATTCCTTCGCCTCGCATGTGCTGCAATCGTCCGGGGATCTGCGCGCGGTGCAGGAGATGCTGGGACATGCCAGCCTGTCCACCACCCAGGTCTATACCCATCTGGATTTCCAGCACCTGGCCCAGGTCTACGATCGGGCGCACCCGCGCGCCAGGAAGAAGTAGCTGAAAACCGGGTGGCGGCGAGACCCCATTGTTCGAGGCCGGCCGGCGGCCGCACAATATCTCCATCTTCGGAGCAGCACGCACAGCCATGCTCGCGGTATTCAGCCTGCTGGGCGGCTAGGAGCCTGTCGGACTTTGGAATCGTCGGCTGCAAACCGACCGCGGCGGTCCATTTTTTCACCGGCTTGTTGCCCCATAGTTCGACTATTTGGCGGCAAATCCGGCAAAAACTGGCCTTGCCGGGGCCGTTTCTCGCTATCGACGACCAAAGCCCGACAGGCTGCTAGGGCGAAAGGTATTCCCCTATCGGCGCGAACTCGCCAGCGCCTTGAATTGAGCGATTCTCACTGGAGCTACTGCATGACCTCACCGCGACAAGCCAAACTACTGGAACTGGCGGGCTTCGAGCCCACCGGCCGCTTCGAGGACAGCCTGTACCGGCTCACCTGTATCACGGGTGACGCCATGGCGGCGCGCCGGGTATCGCTGATGTTGCGCGATACCGCTAGCGGCGAAGAGGTGCGCCTGAAGCTCGCCGCCCTCTATGGTGAGTTGCCGGAAGCCGCCTGGCGCGACGACGCCCCGCCCGAGGACGGCATCGCCCAGCACGTTCTCGCGCTGGGCCAATGCCTGCATGTCAAAAATATCAGCCATTCCCGCTGGCGCAACTTGGCGCGCCGCCAGGGCGATACCGGCTGTTTCATTGCCTGCCCCATCCCACTTGCCGGCAAAGCGGCGGGTGTGCTCAACATCAGCGAACCCATCGAGCGCGCGCATTTCACCCCCTCCGATGTCGATATGGCCAAACTCGCTGCCCGCCTGATCGGCCAGATCATCCACGTCGCCCGCCTCGACCGCATACTCGACTCGCGCTTCGCGCAGATGGCTTTCACCCTGGAGGGACGCGCCGATGCCTGTTCGGTCATTTCCCTTTCCACCCATGAGCCGGACAAGGTGGCGCGCATGTTGGCAAAAGCCTTCTTTAAAGAAATGCGCCACTGCGGCTTCACCCCCAACCAGATCATCCGCGCGGCGGGTGAGATCATTTCAGAACTCACTGGCAGCCTGAACCGGCACAAGCACCGGCTGGGGCAGGATTAGACTTTTTGCTAGCGCCGGATGGGCGTCGGAAGGGGGAAACCAAGCTTTGTCCCTCTTCCTGTTGCGTATAAAATGCGCAGCCCGTTCTCTTCGCTTCCCACCCCCTCCTCCATGCCCTCCGGCGCCCACTTCGGCTCCCCCTTCGGTTCGCTTATCGGCCCGCGCATTGGCCCGTACCAACTGAAGAACAATCTGATCACAGCGCCCATGGCCGGGATAACTGATCGGCCGTTCCGCCAGTTATGCAAGAAAATGGGCGCAGGCATGGCGGTGTCCGAGATGGTCACCTCCAACTCCCTGCTCTATGGTTCCGCCAAGACCCACCGGCGCGCCAATCACGAGGGCGAGGTAGCGCCAATCTCCGTGCAGATTGCCGGCTCCATCCCGGCCATGATGGCCGAGGCGGCACGCCATAACGTCGACAATGGCGCCCAGATCATCGACATCAACATGGGCTGCCCAGCCAAGAAAATCTGCAACGTGATGGCCGGCTCCGCGTTGTTGCAGGACGAACCCCTGGTCGCGCGCATCCTCGAAGCCGTGGTGGCCGCCGTGCCGGGTACCCCGATCACCCTGAAAATTCGCACCGGCTGGGACAAGGCGCACAAGAACGCGCTGGCTATCCTGCATCTCGCCGAGGAATCCGGCATCCAGGCTCTGGCCATCCACGGCCGCACTCGCGCCTGCGGTTATTCCGGCGAGGCGGAATATGAAACTATCGCCGCGGTAAAAGCCGAGGCGCGCATCCCCATCATCGCCAACGGCGACATCAACACCCCGGAAAAAGCGCAATTCGTGCTGGAAACAACGGGCGCCGACGCCATCATGATTGGCCGCGCCGCTCAGGGCCGCCCCTGGCTGTTCCGCGAGATCGCGCATTTTCTGGCGACCGGGGAGAAGCTGCCGGCGCCCGAGGTAGCGGAGATTCACGACGTACTGCTCACCCATCTCGACGACCTCTACCGGTTTTACGGCGACCTCGGCGGCGTGCGCATGGCGCGCAAGCACATCGCCTGGTACACCCGCGGCCTGGCGGATTCGGCCAGCTTTCGCTTATCGCTGAACCAACTGGAAAACACCGGCGAACAACTCGACGCGGTCAACGATTTCTTCTCGCGCGCGCGCCACCGCGGCAGCCGCCTGGTTTACCAGGAAGCCGCCTGAGAAAGCCATGGAACAACACATCGACGAAAGCGAACTGGCAGCCTGCGTGCGCCGTGTTCTGATCGAGTATTTCAAGGATCTCGACGGCGAAGCGCCAGCCGGCATCTACGATATGGTGGTGAACTGCGTGGAACGCCCGGTGCTCGACCTGGTGCTCTACCACGCCGACGGCAACCAAAGCCGCGCCGCCGAATGGCTGGGTATCAACCGCAATACGCTGCGCAAGAAGATGCAACAGCATGGAATCAAATGATTTTGTAGCGCCGGCATCCTTGCCGGCTGTTTTCAATGCCGGCAGGAATGCCGACGCTGCGGTGGTAAACATGATCAAACGCGCCCTTCTCTCCGTCTCCGACAAAACCGGCCTCATCGACTTCGCCCACGCACTTTCCGCCGCCGGCGTGGAACTCCTTTCCACCGGCGGCACCGCCCGCGCCATCCGCGACGCCGGCCTGCCGGTGATCGACGTCGCCGACTACACCGGCTTCCCGGAAATGCTCGATGGCCGGGTCAAAACTTTGCATCCCAAGGTGCACGCCGGCATCCTGGCGCGGCGTGATCTGCCCGCGCATGTAGCCACCATGAGCGAGCACGACCTGCCCTATATCGACCTGGTCTGCGTCAACCTCTACCCGTTCGTACAAACCATCTCGAAACCGCACACCCTGGACGACGCCATCGAGAACATCGACATCGGTGGCCCGGCCATGGTGCGTTCCGCTGCCAAGAACTATCAGCACGTCGCCATCGTCACCGACCCCGCCGATTACCCAGCCCTGGTCGAGGAGATGAAGGCCAGTGACGGGACGCTCTCCGACACCACCCGTTTCAACCTGGCGAAAAAGGCCTTCACCCATACCGCCCAGTACGACGGCCACATCAGCAATTACCTGGCCTCGTTGAATGCTGAAGGTGGCAAGGACCCGTTCGGCGAGAAACTGACCCTGCAATTCAGCCGCACGCAGACTTGCCGCTATGGCGAGAACCCGCACCAGAGCGGCGCCTTCTATGTCGAAGCCAACGCCCCAGTCGGCAGCATTGCCCGTAGCCGCCAGATTCAGGGCAAAGAACTGTCTTACAACAACATCGCCGACACCGACGCGGCGCTGGAATGCGTGAAGCTGTTCGACGCCGCCCCCGCCTGCGTCATCGTCAAGCACGCCAACCCCTGCGGCGTGGCCTACGGCGCCAACCTGCTGGACGCCTACAACCGCGCCTACCAGACCGACCCGGAATCCGCCTTCGGCGGCATCATTGCCTTTAACGGCCGCCTCGACGGCGAGACGGCAAGGGCCATCGTCGAGCGCCAGTTCGTCGAAGTCATCATCGCCCCCGAGGTCAGCCCGGAAGCCTCCGAAGCGGTCGCCGCGAAGAAAAATGTGCGCCTGCTGGAATGTGGAGTCTGGACTGGAAGCGTGGCTCAGATGGACATGAAGCGGGTGGCCGGCGGTCTCCTGGTGCAGGACGCGGACATCCTGCTGCATGGCGAACTGAAGGTCGTGACCCAACGCGCGCCCACAGCCAAGGAAATGGAAGACCTGCTGTTCGCCTGGCGGGTGGCCAAGTTCGTCAAATCCAACGCCATCGTCTATGCGAAAGACCGCATGACCGTGGGTGTGGGCGCCGGCCAGATGAGCCGGGTCAACTCCGCCCGCATCGCCGCGATAAAGGCTGAACAAGCCGGCCTGGCGGTGCCTGGCTCGGTGATGGCCTCCGATGCCTTCTTTCCGTTTCGCGACGGTCTCGACAACGCCGCCGCCGCCGGCATCACGGCGGTGATCCAGCCGGGCGGCTCGATGCGCGACGCGGAAGTCATCGCGGCGGCCGACGAGCACGGTATCGCCATGGTGTTCACCGGCGTGCGGCATTTCCGACACTGAGCAGGCATTGATATGAAACTCCTCGTCATCGGCTCCGGCGGGCGCGAACACGCGCTGGCCTGGCGCTTGAAACAGTCTCCCCGCGTGCAGAAAGTCTTTGTCGCCCCCGGCAACGGCGGCACGGCACGCGAGGAAGGGTTGGAGAACGTGGCCATCTCGGCCATTCCCGATCTACTCGCCTTCGCGCGGTCGGAAAACATCCAGCTCACCGTGGTCGGCCCGGAAGCGCCGCTGGCCGCCGGCCTGGTCGATGCCTTCCGCAACGCCGGGCTGAAGGTGTTCGGCCCGGCGCGGGCTGCCGCGCAACTGGAAAGCTCCAAGGATTTCGCCAAGCAGTTTATGGCGCGCCACAAAATTCCCACCGCCGCCTTCGCTACCTTCAGCGAAGCTGCCGCCGCCCATGCCTATCTCGATGCCCAAGGCGCACCCATCGTGATCAAGGCCGATGGACTGGCCGCTGGCAAGGGAGTGGTGGTCGCGGCCACACTGGATGAAGCCCACGCCGCGGTCGATGCCATGCTGGCCGCGGGTGGTAAACCCGGAAACATGGGCAAAGCGGGACAGCGCGTGGTGATCGAGGAGTGCCTGTCCGGCGAGGAAGCCAGCTTCATCGTCATGGTGGACGGCGAAAATGTACTGCCACTGGCCACCAGCCAGGACCACAAGCGCCTGCTGGATGGCGATCAGGGCCCCAATACCGGCGGCATGGGCGCTTATTCGCCAGCCCCGGTAGTCACACCGGAAATCCACGCTCGCGCCATGCGTGAGGTAATTCGCCCCGTGGTCGCCGGCATGAAGGCGGAAGGCACCCCCTATACCGGCTTCCTCTATGCCGGCCTGATGATTGACCCTCAGGGGCGGATCAAAGTGCTGGAATTCAATTGCCGCATGGGTGACCCGGAAACCCAGCCGATCATGATGCGCTTGAAAAGTGACCTCTATGCGCTGCTGGAAGCGGCGGTGGATGGCAAGCTGGATCAGGTGGAAGTGGAGTGGGATCGGCGCTATGCCCTGGGCGTGGTGCTCGCCGCCGCCGGGTATCCGGATGCACCGAGAAAGGGCGATGCCATTACCGGCCTGGACGCGGCCGGCGAGGACTTCCACATTTTTCACGCCGGCACCGCCCTAGCCGGCGATCAGGTGGTCACCACGGGGGGACGAGTTGTGTGCGTCACCGCGCTGGGTGACATGGTCAAGGTCGCGCAAGCGCGCGCTTATGAGATCGCGGAAGGCGTCGAATTCACCGGTCGCCAGATGCGTCGGGACATCGGCTGGCGCGCCATCGCGCGCAAGAAAAAATAAAAAACGATTCCATAGGGTACGCACGACGCACCGTACGGTGTATCTCGGCTCCTTAACCAGAGGTCTTGGGGAGAACCAGCGCGCGGCCACGCAGTGGCGGCGTCGCCGCACCGGGCCAGAGACGAGCCGCCGCTGTCAACCAATCCCTCGGCTGGCTGACAAACCCGATCTCGGGCAATCCAAGAAAGCGCCCTGCAAGGCGCAAGGCCGGCACCGGGTCGGCGTCATTTAGTGGGGCTGCCCGAGTCTGCTTACCGAGCTTGCGGCCCCGCGCATCCAGAACCACGGGCACATGCTTATATCGGGGTGTGGGATAGCCCAACACCTGTTGCAGCGCGATCTGGCGCGGCGTCGAGGTCAGCAGATCGGCGCCGCGTACCACATGGGTAATCCCCTGCTCGGCATCGTCGACGACGACCGCGATTTGATAGGTGAATACGCCGTCGGCTCGTTTCAGCACGAAGTCGCCACACTCCCGCATGACATTGCAGGCCACCTGGCCGAACAAGGCATCGTCAAACCTCACCCGCTGTTCGGGCAGAAGGAAACGCAGGGCACCCGCGGCATCGGCATCCTTACCCCGACAAGTTCCGGGGTAGACCGGACCGTCCACACCGGGCGCTGACAGGTCGGCCATGCGCTTGCGGCTACAGGTACAGGCATAGATCCTGCCGGCGTCGATCAAGCGCGCCAAGGCGTCCTGATAGGCCTCGCTACGCCGGCTCTGATACAGCACGCAGCCATCCCACTCGAAACCATGCGCGGCCAGAACACGCAAGATGCTGGCGGCGGCTCCGGCTACCACACGCGGTGGATCGACATCCTCGATCCGCAGCAACCATTCCCCACCGCGTGAGCGTGCCTCCAGATAACTCGCCAGCGCGGCCACCAGTGAGCCGAAATGCAAAGGGCCGGATGGCGTGGGGGCAAAGCGGCCGCGGTACAAAAGAGCACTCCTGTTCTTTGTGGAAGCGGGCATTCAGATGGAGATAAGTACATCCCCAGGTTGACGCGGGAAAATGCCGGCAATTATAGTGCGGGCATGCAGGCCGAACTGGATGCCCTCGAAAGCAAACTCGCGCAGATTCTCGAACGCTATCAAGGCACGCGTGAGGAGAACCTTCGGCTGCGGCAACAACTGGTCGCCATGGAAAATACCAACAAACAGCTATCCGAGCGACTGAGTGAAGCTCGCGCCCGCATGGAATCGTTGCTCAATAAAATCCCGGATTAAAATGGCCGCCCAAACCAACGTGAGCCTCGACGTCGCCATCATGGGACGGGAATTTCGGGTCGCCTGCCCCGAAGAAGAACGGGAAAGCCTGCTCCAGGCGGTGACCTACCTCGACCGCAAGATGCGCGAGATTCGTGACCATGGCAAAGTGATCGGCCTGGAACGCATCGCGATCATGGCCGCGCTCAACATCACCCACGACTACTTGGCGGCGAGGCCAGTCGACCCGGATGAACCTATACGCCGCGAACAGATCGGGCGCATGTCCAGCCTGCTTGATCAGGCCCTCGCCCAGCAAAATAATTTATTTTGACAGGGGCCGGTTGCAGCGGCCCACCCATCAATCTCCCTGCTGCGTTCGCGAAGGTTGCGAATTCTTTGAACCGATAAGCGTAAGCGACGGTTGCGGCGATCAAGTCTGCTGTTGTGCGCATGGCCAAACCAAGTGCCTGAAGCAGATGCGTTGCGGCCACTCTTGGACCCTGGGTTCAGGAAAGCAACCTGGACGGCGCAAGCGGGGAGACCCTCATTTCGAACATGGCGAACACCCCTGATCAACTGAATAAGGCGGCCCTGCGGCGGCAACTTCGCACACTGCGCAAGGCGATCGGCCTCACTCAGCGACATGCGGCCAGCAAGACCGTGGTTGGGCTCGCGTTACGTCATCACCTGTTGGCGCGAGGCCGCCGCATCGGCATCTACATGCCCGCAAAAAGTGAGCTCGATGTGCTGCCATTGCTTAACCGGGCACTGGCCATGCGGGCGCGCTGTTTCCTTCCTATCGTGCCCCGGCAGGGGTGCAAACGCATGTGGTTCTCGCAAATGGGTGAGCGCCCCGCCTGGGTAGCCAATCGCTATGGGATTCCTGAATACCGGCACCCACTAGCAAAACGAGTACGAGTACAAAACCTGGATTTGCTATTTATGCCGTTGCTGGGCTTTGACGCGCGCGGCTTTCGCCTGGGTATGGGCGGGGGTTACTATGATGCCAGCCTGGCCTACCTGAAACGCTTTCACCGCTGGCGGCGGCCGTGGGTAGTCGGTGTGGCATTCTCACTGCAAGAAGTCGAACAGGTTCCGAGCGATCCCTGGGACATTCCGCTGGATGCGGTCCTTACCGAACAGGGGTACCGCATGTTCCACGCAGGGCGGAGTTGATACCGTTCTGGAGTCAGTAGCAGTACGGGTTGCTGTTTGCCAGCCAGGGATTGGTACCGGCTTCCTGGTAAGGAATCTGCAACCAACCTTCCTGGGTGGCGAACCCCTGGTTAACCGAAATATTCTGCCCGGCCTGGGTAACGTTGTTCGTTTTCGCTGTGGGCACGGCATCGCTCCTAAGCGCATCCGCGTAGGTCGCCCAGCGCAGAAAGACTTCGGGGTCGACCAATTCCGCCCAGTTACGCACTGGAGGCCGGGTCCACCAACCGATTCAACCTAGATTCCTCAGTTGAACGCGCCCGAGTGTGCGGTTTCCGAGTCATCTGGCAAGGCGCGACGACGCAGCGGGCCGAGGCCCGCAAGGAGGAGCAACGCAGCTAGATGGCTCGAAAACCGTGCAATCGGGCGCGTAGCGGCGTCACCCAAATGGTGAGCGCAACCGGAGGCGATAACGTCAGCATCCATGCGGCCTCACAAGGGCTGGGGAGCGGTCAACTGAGGAATCTAGTGTAGTGTCTCATAAATGACTATACATATTTGCGACCCTGCCTATACTCGAAGCAGAGCCTGTTTCGAGGAGGGAGCCATGGCGAGGGGGCGGATTATGCTGGAGCTGGAAGAGACAC
>Ga0100379_10002750_pt1 | contig 16474 bp, 12 predicted proteins | sample CryGeymeta201503_FD_80418 | JGI IMG/M metagenome (GOLD analysis project Ga0100379, IMG submission 80418) | Groundwater microbial communities from Crystal Geyser aquifers in Utah, USA - Crystal Geyser metaG 2015-03 | ecosystem: Environmental > Aquatic > Deep subsurface > Groundwater | place...
CAGCACAGTGCATGTCGGCGAGACACCGACCTGCTTGCTGAATTTCTATTTGTCTGGCTGTCTGATAGTCTTTTATCTGGTAGTCTTTAGTCTTGCAATCTTTTTTTGTCTACAATTTATAGTAGCTTTCAAATTATATTAGCCAAGCAATAGGGGCCTGTTCATGGCGTCTTTAGCAGCTAATTCTTAGTTTTGAATACGATGAAAATCAGAATTTTCACCCTTATAATAATTGCCTCACTATCCTGCGCACCACGCCTGTTTTCGCAAAATAGAGCACCTTCCTTGTATTTAAATTACCAAGACAAAGGACAAGGAGACATCATCATAAATACCTTGAGAATACAAGATCCATCGCCCTTGTATACCTACTATTGTGGTCTATTATGGAATGGCGGTCAAGATGCAGGAGGCTATTGTGGAATGCAAGAGCACCCCAGTGGAAGGAACTTTATTTATTCGCTTTGGGACCCAATTAGTTCAAACGAAGCCATCACGGCTGAATATGTTCATCCGGCCACTCAAATAGCCAACTTCGGTGGTGAAGGCACTGGGCTGAGGTCACTAAATTTCGGAATTTCTTGGGAAACCAATCAATGGTACTCTCTTGTTTCGCGTGCTTGGAGTGTGGATACTGCTTCTACCTTATTCGCTTATTGGGTATACGATCAACATAAGAGTACTTGGCATCATGTGGTCACCATGAACTACCCAGTTCCCAATTTAAAATTCAATACCAAAACAAGCTCTTTTATTGAAGATTGGCTTGGAAACGGCCCGCAAGCCAGAACGGTACATCACAAAAATGGGTGGAAAAGGAAAACACTCGACAGCAGCTGGATTGCTTTTGATAAGACTTATTTTGACCGAGTATACCCTGATGCTGGAACGGTCAATTATATAGAGAACTATGACGGCGGGGTAATTAATGATAGCTATTATTTTATGACAAGTGGTGGAACTACCACGCCAATAAGTAATGAGGATGATGTAATGCTTTACCTGACAAATAATGCTTCTAGTCCGGGATTTGAAACAGGCAAATCAGCAAATCTCCTGTTAGGCGTGGATAAGGATAGCTTATTTATTAGTTGGGATATTATCGAATCTAAAGCGCCACAGTTTTCCTATCATATCCGGGTTTATGATACAAGCACGCTTACGGGAACTCCGCTAATTTCAATCGACTCCATCAAGCCGCACCTTAGAAATGACACAGTCGACATTCGTGCTTTACCGGATAACAAGGAATACTTTGTTGAATTTTACATCGTCGATATTTTTGATGGACGCTCTGAAAAGCAAGTAAAAAGCTTTGTGAAAGGAAAAAATTTGAGTACACCCAGCTTAAGTGAAAGGTTCGTTTTTTCAGTCTATCCCAACCCCTTGGCAAACGAGATTAATATTGACTTAAAACAGCAGGAGGAAGAAGTGGTAGTTCAGCTTTTTAGTATGGATGGGAAACCGATTTTTCAAAAGGTTTACCAAGATACAAATGCTATCAAGCTGGCTCTTAATCTTGCAAAAGGGGTGTATTTTATAAAAGTAAAAACCCATTCAAAGCATCAAACATTCAGAATTGTAAAAAACTAATTTGAGCGAGTGCTGAAGTTGATTTATACTACTTTGGCCACGCTTTAAAACGGAGTGAGGCTTGCGGCGTACAGGTCAGGGACCGGACTTCTTAATCTCGATAACTCCCAATCTCTTACCTGATGACCCAGCTGGAAGATGAAGCATCCAGCCATGGTATTTTAATTTCATAACGCTTCTTGTTTTTGTCTGGCGGTCTGGTAGTCTTGCTGTCTGGTAGTCTCGTAACCTCGTTAGCACAGTGCATGTCGGCGAGATACCGACCTGCTTGATGAATTTCTATTTGTCTGGCTGTCTGATTGTCTCGAAACCTCGCAATCTCTCAACCTCGAAACCTCTCAACCTCGTAGCACAGTGCCTGTCGGCGAGACACCGACCTGCTTGATGAACTGCTATTTGTCTGGCTGTCTGATTGTCTTTTATCTGGAAGTCTTCTCCCTATCCCTCGGCTCCGCTAGCGCTTCACTCGGGATGACGGGGTGGGTATTTTCGAAAACGCTAATGGGTAATTTCGCTGGAAGATGAAGCATCCAGCCATGGTATTTTAATTTCATAACGCTTCTTGTTTTGTCTGGCGGTCTGGTTGTCTTGCTGTCTGGTAGTCTCGTAACCTCGTAGTTTCGAATCCTCTATTTGCCTTTTCCCTCGGCTACGTGTGGCGTTTGTGCTAAATGAACAATTCGTCTACTTCTCTAAGCCTTCGCTAATCGCTACGGCTTACGCAGTCGGGATGACGGGGTGGGTATTCTCGCAATCTCTAAATCTCGATAACTCGCAACCTCTCACCCTCTTATCTCTCTCATCTAAAAGTCTTCTTTCTTTTTGCTAATTATATTAGTTTTCTAATTATATTAGCAGAAGCAAAAGAGAAGAAAATGTCCCACTATTTAGCACAGAATATCAAGTATTTACGAAAAGAGAAAGGCTTCACTCAAGAGGGCTTGGCGGGGAAACTAGGCATTAACCGCGCTGCTTTAGGGTCGTATGAAGAAGGAAGAGCTGAACCCAAGTTAGCTGTTTTGCAGATGATGGCCCAGTATTTTTCCTGCAGTCTGGATGATTTGCTTTACCAAGATTTTGCGCAAGGAAAGGAAAGAGTTGTATCCGATAAAAAGGGGCAAAAGCTCCGTGTACTTTCTGTAGCGGTAGATAAGGAAGATAAAGAACGTATTGTGGTGGTTCCGGTAAAAGCGGCTGCGGGGTATTTGGATGGGTTTAGTGATGTGGACTATATCGAGAGTCTGCCTTCCTTTAGTTTGCCTTTGCAGGAATTAGGGCGCGAACGTTCGTACCGCTTGTTTCAAATTAAGGGCGATAGCATGAATCCGATTCCTTCGGGTTCTTATATCATTTCGGAGTATATCCAAGACTGGACGCAGATCAAAGACGACCATTGTTATATCCTCATCACCCAAGATGAGGGCATTGTTTATAAGCGCGTGCTTAATAGGCTGAGTGACGAGGAATTAATTCTCAAATCAGATAATCCTGAATACAAGCCCTATTCCATTGGTTCAGAAATGATTGCCGAGGTATGGAAGGCCATTGGCTATATCAGTCTGCAGCTCCCCGAAACAGGAGGAGATCCTTTATCGGCGAATCAAATTATGAGTGCGCTGATTCGGCTGGAGAAAGACGTGAAGGAAGTGAAGGAGACCTTACGACATTGACCGAATTGCGAATTGTGATTTATGAATTAGAGACGATGACTGAATTTATGATTTGCGATTTGTGATTTATGAATTGGAGACTCCCGATGGCTATCGGGATAGAGAGAAGAAAATGAGATGTATGATATTTAGATGTAAGATGGTGAGATATGAGACAAGCTCCAGAGCCCATAAAAATGACAATTCAAAACTTATTATAAATCACAATTCACAATTCATAAATCATAAATAAAAGGGGGTGAGTAGATCAATCATGCATATGGACCTGGACACTTTTTTCGTGTCGGTAGAGCGCTTAATGGACAGTCGCTTAGAGGGAAAACCTATACTCTTAGGTGGCGTGAGCGATCGGGGGGTGGTGGCTTCTTGTAGTTATGAGGCGCGGACCTTTGGGGTGCATTCAGGCATGAGTATGAAGATGGCCAGACAGCTTTGTCCGGAAGGGATTGTGATTCGCGGGAACTCGAGCAATTACATGAAGTATTCGGATATGGTGACTGAAATCATAAAGGATACCTTCCCTTTGTATGAAAAGAGTTCGATTGATGAGTTTTATATCGACCTGAGTGGTATGGACCGCTTTTTTGGCTGTTTGAAGATGGCTTCAGAGAGTAGAAAACGCATTATTAGAGAAACAGGATTGCCCATTTCCTTTGGCTTGTCGGAGAATAAGACCGTATCGAAAGTGGCAACAGGAGAAGCTAAGCCAAATAATCAGATTAAGGTGGATTGGGGACTTGAAAAAGCATTCTTGGCGCCTTTATCCATCAAAAAAATACCCATGGTGGGCGACAAAACCTACCAGCTCCTGCGTAACTTGGGAGTGAAGAAAATCCGTACCCTGCAACAGATGCCGCCAGAAATGCTCGAAAAAGTGTTGGGAAAAAATGGACTCGCCATCTGGAAAAAAGCCAATGGTATCGATAATACGCAGGTGATTCCTTTTCATGAACGGAAGTCGATTTCTACCGAGCGCACCTTTGATAAAGATACGATAGACGTAGAAAAGCTCAAAGGCATCTTGGTGGCCATGACCGAAAACCTGGCCTTTCAACTCCGTAGAGGTAACCGGGTATCGGCCTGTGTGACCATTAAACTCCGCTATTCTGACTTCAATACCTATACGCTGCAAGCCCAGCTTCCTTATACCTCAGCCGATCATATTCTGATTCCTAAGGTGATGGAACTCTTTCAACGTATTTATAACCGCCGCTTATTGGTGCGCCTGATTGGTGTACGCTTTAGCAACCTAGTAAGCGGCTCATACCAAATGAACCTCTTTGAGGACAGCGAAGAGCTGATCAATCTCTACCAGGCCATGGATAAAATCCGCGACCGCTTTGGGGATCGATCGGTTATGCGCGCTTCAGGAGTGGAAGCACGAAGCATCGGAAGAAGTAACCCCTTTAATGGAGATGCGCCGATACTACTTGCGAATAGAAGACAATGACACCATTTGTGATTTGCGATTTATGATTTGTGAATTGGAGACGATGACTGGATTTATGAATTATGAATTGGAGACTCCCGATAGCTATCGGGATAGACGATGAGATGGTTAGACAGAAGATTATGAGATCCGCCTCCGCTGCTTGCTACGGCGGACAGGCAGTAAGACATTTAGATGTGAGGTAAGTGACGTAAGACGGATAAACATGAAGTTAAAACCACATCAAATCATAAATTATAATTCATCAATAGTAAATGATTAACGTTCACAGCACATATAGCCTAAAGTATGGAATGGTCAAGCCCGACGAAGTGTTGCGCTTGCTCAAGGAGCTGGGCTATGAGGCTGGGGCATTGACCGATATTAATAATACCTCTGCCTGCTTGGATTTTTTGCGTTTGGCGCCTAAACATGGGATCCATCCTGCTGTGGGGATTGATTTTAGGAATAGCGCTACACCTTGTTTTGTGGGACTAGCCTTGAATAATGAAGGATATAAAAACTTGAACGATTATTTGTCCTTTCACTTGCATCAATCCTTGCCCATTCCGAGGAAAGCGGTGCCAATGCCACATACCATTTTTATCTATCCCTTTAAGCTATTTACTGAGCTAGAGGAACTTGAAGAGAATGAGTATATTGGATTGCATATCAGTGACTTAAATAGGCTCCGTTTTTCGCCTTGGCTGAAGCGGAAGCATAAGCTGGTTATACTTCATAGTATGAGTTTTCGGCATAGAAGGGATTTTAATGCACACCGTTTGTTGCGGGCAATTGATAAGAATACGCTATTGAGTATGCTTCCCAAATCAGAGGAAGGCAAGGAGGAAGACGTTTTCATGAAGAAGGAAACACTGTATGCCTATTTCCAGGAGTTTCCAGAGATTATTCAAAATACCGAATCCATTCTTGAACGTTGTGCCTTGAACTTTGGCTTTGGCGAAGAGCAGGTTAATCAGAATCAACAATCCTATACCGGTTCTGTAGCAGAAGACCGTGAAATGGTGCGCAGGCTTTGTAGAGAAGGGCTTTCCTACAGGTACCCCAATCCAGATGAACGCATCCATACCCGAATACAAAAGGAGCTGGAGATTATTGAGCAGAAAGGCTTTTTGTCTTATTTCCTGATCAATTGGGATATTGTTTCATACGCCCGCAGCAAAGGCTATTTCTATGTAGGGCGTGGGAGCGGAGCAAATAGCATCATTGCCTATATCCTGCGCATTACGGATGTAGACCCCATTGAGCTCGACTTGTATTTCGAGCGCTTTATAAACCTCTATCGGCAGAATCCGCCCGACTTCGACGTAGATTTTTCTTGGACCGATCGCGAAGATATGACCCGCTATATTTTCAATCGATTTCCGAATGTTTCGCTTTTGGGGGTCTATAATACCTTTCAATACCGTGCTGTTATTCGGGAATTGGGGAAAGTCTTTGGTTTGCCCAAGTACGAAATTGATGAATTATCGCGGGGTAGAAAGGTGGAGAATAAGCGTCCGGATCAAATGACTACCCTGGTATTGAAGTATGGAAGTTGGATTCAGAATATGCCCAATAATTTAAGTATCCACTCGAGTGGAATTCTGATTAGCGAGAAACCTATCCATCATTATTGTGCAACTTTTCTCCCTCCAAAAGGCTACCCAACTACGCAGTTTGATATGGTGGTAGCCGAAGATGCTGGCTTGTATAAATTTGATATTTTGAGTCAGCGCGGACTAGGAAAAATCAAGGATACGGTAGAGATTGTTCACCGAAATCACCCCGACCATGAGCGTATTGATATACATGATATTCAGCGTTTTAAAAGCGACGAACGGGTAAAAGAATTACTCAGAGATGGAAAGGCGATGGGCTGCTTTTATGTGGAGTCTCCCGCCATGCGAATGTTGCTCAAAAAACTCAAAGTAGACGACTATTTAGGACTTGTTGCGGCCAGTTCCATCATTCGTCCGGGAGTAAGCAAATCGGGGATGATGAAGGAGTATATCCTGCGTCACCGTTATCCAGAAAAGCGAAAAAATGCCCATCCCGTAATGTTGGATATTATGCCGGAAACCTATGGAGTGATGGTGTATCAGGAGGATGTAATCAAGGTAGCGCATTATTTTGCTGGTTTAACTTTAGCGGAGGCCGATGTACTCCGAAGAGGAATGAGCGGAAAGTACCGTTCGCGGGAAGAGTTTCAGAAAGTAGAGGAGAAGTTCTTTTCAAATTGCAGTGAGAAGGGTTATTCAGAAGTCATGGCGCAGGAGATATGGCGGCAGATAGAAAGTTTTGCAGGATACGCCTTTGCAAAAGGACATTCCGCCTCCTATGCGGTTGAAAGCTACCAAAGCCTCTTCCTCAAGGCGCATTACCCGCTGGAGTATATGGTTGGGGTGATTAATAATTTTGGTGGCTTCTATAATACAGAGATGTATGTACACGAAGCTAGGATGGATGGAGCTATTATTCATGGGCCATGTATCAATACGTCGGACTACCCAACAGGTATTTACGGAAAGGAAATTTACCTCGGATTTATGCACCTCAGCGGACTAGAAACCGATGCCGCAATGCGAATTTTAGAAGACCGCGATACGAATGGGGTATTTGATAGTCTTGATGATTTCTTGGACCGCCTACCAGATATAGGTTTAGAGCAATTGAGCATTCTCATTCGAATCGATGCTTTTCGCTTTACCGGCTTATCGAAACGAGCTTTACTCTGGCATGCCCACCTGAAAGCAGATAGAGCGAGACCAGTACCCGGAACGGCTTCACTCTTTCGTGTGCCGCATAAACAGTTTCAATTGCCCGCATTGTTAAGCGATGCCTTTGAAGACGCTTTCGATCAGATGGAATTGCTTGGTTTTCCACTCTGTTCTCCTTTCAATTTGTTAGATGGAGAAATGGACAATGAGCTATTAGCAAAGAATTTAGAAGCGTTTAATACGAAACAAATCACGATTTATGGCTACCTGGTCACCGTAAAAGATACAGCCACTAGCAAAGGGGAGCGAATGAGCTTTGGCACCTTCGTCGATAGGCAGGGTTATTTCTTTGATAGTGTCCATTTCCCGGATACTGCCAGGAACCATCCCTTCAGAGGTCGTGGTGTGTATGCTGTTACTGGAAGGGTGGCCGAAGAGTTTGGCTTCTATTCCATTGAAGTTATGGCCTTAAAAAAACTTAATACCATTGAAGACCCGCGCTATAGCGACAAACCTCCCAAATCACCTAAAACCCAAATAGCATGAAAGCAGATACTCGAAATATCCAAAAAGGAAGAGGAGCACAGAAGAATACAGCCAATCCATATTCAAAGCACCAAACTGTTCAAGAACATTGGGAAGGAATTGATGAGACGGAAAATACAGAAGACAAAATTACGAGTGAATACATTGAGGTATTTCCAAAATCCATCTTAAACCGAGTGGAGAGTCCGGATATAGGTCTTTCATGGAGCATGAATCCTTTTCAAGGCTGTGAACATGGTTGCATCTATTGCTATGCAAGGAATACCCATCATTATTGGGGATATAGTGCTGGGACCGACTTCGAACAAAAGGTTATGATTAAAGCAAACGCTCCTGAACTATTGGCCAAAGAACTGTCGCGTGCCAATTGGAAGGTAGAACCGATCATGCTTTCTGGGAATACCGACTGCTATCAACCTGCCGAGCGGAAATTTGGAATCACGAGAAAACTACTTCAGGTGCTTTTAGATTTTCGTCACCCAGTGGGTATCATCACTAAAAATGCACTCATATTAAGAGACCTCGATATTCTCAAAGAACTCAATGCCATGGATTTGGTGCATGTCAACATCAGCTTCACCACCATGGAAGAAGATTTACGTCGCGTTTTGGAACCTCGCACCTCTTCGGTCAATGCTAAACTAAAAACGATTGAGACACTAAGTAAGGCTGGAATTCCGGTTAATGTGATGATGGCCCCAGTTATTCCATCCATCAATAGCCATGAAGTGTTTGAGCTAAGCAAAGCTGTTGCGGATGCCGGTGCTGCAAATATCAATCATTTGGTTGTGCGTTTAAATGGAGCGGTAGGACCCTTATTTGAAGATTGGTTAAAACTCGTATTTCCAGATCGATCGGATAAGGTGATGAATCAGATTAAGGCCATTCATGGAGGACAGGTCAACGACAGCAGGAGCGGAGTGCGCATGAAAGGAGAAGGAGTCTTTGCTCAAAGTATGCAGGATCAGTTTTCCTTGGCCAGAAAGAAATACTTCAAAGGCAAAACCCGTAAGCCTTATAACCTCGAACATTTCGTTCGTAGAGATAAGGAACAGTTGCTCTTATTTTAGTTTATCTAAAGACTTTAAGGTATTGGTGATGCGATTGAGCAATCCTTTGGAAGTATAGGGTGCTTCCTGTTCCAATAAGGCCCGCAATTCATTTCCGAGTTCAGGATATACTTTGACCAAATTATGAAGCACACCAATGGCAAAAGCTCGAATGGCTATGGCTTCTTCTCTGCGGGAGGCCAGTTCGAAACTGAGGTCCCATACTTTGCCGCTTAATTCTTCTGGAATTTTACTGAATTGCAGGAGACGCATGGTATTGCGCTTGGTGGAATCGTTTGCTTCAACCGAAGAACAAGCGTCAATGATTTGCGGAAGAAAGGGTGTTAGTTGATTTGGCGAAAGACTCCCAACTACCCATGCAGAACGCTGCTGTATGCGGTACCGAGCATGGCAGAATAATTCCACCAATTCAATCAAACGTTCAGGGTTCGCTTCAATCTCGTCTTGAATACGAATCATATTTTTCTTGGAGTTTTCACGTAATAGTTCGTCGGCTAGAGGTCCCATTCCTACAAATGTGAATAAAATCAGAATAAAATAACAGCATTAAATACTGCTGAAGCTTGCAGAAAAGCGAGCTTACTCCGTATTATTGTATACGACCTAATCACGAAGCTATGAACGAATGGTGGGAAGCTCTTAGCAGCTTTGAAAAAATACTCTGGGGATTTGCAATTCCTTCTTCCTTGATTTTTGCGCTACAAACCATCATGACCTTTGTAGGGATGGATAGCGATGGAGGAATTGACGCCGATGGGGATGCAGACTTTGCGGATGATTCTGACTCCGAGGATGGTCCGTTTCAGCTGTTTACTTTTCGGAATATGGTGAATTTCTTCTTGGGCTTTTCATGGGCAGGAATATCCCTGAACGACTATATCGAAAATCGTTTTGTATTAGGCCTTGTCGCCTTTATTATCGGTGCTCTTTTGGTTTTTCTGGTCATGATGATTTTTATCCAGATGGGGAAAATGGTCCAGTCAGGCACCATGGATTACCGAAATGCTGTCGGTCATCAATGCGAAGTTTATTTGGGTATCCCTGCGGAGAATTCAGGCCGAGGAAAGGTTCATGTGATGATTCAAGGAGCATTGCGTGAGCTTGATGCCATTACACTTGGAGACACACTCGCTTCAGGATCACAAGCACGCGTGGTAGAAGTACGCAGCGGTCATATTTTAGTTGTAGAAAAAGTTTAACAAGATCAGATAACCTATGAGTCCATTAATTCTTATTGCCGTATTGGTGGTGGTCCTTTTCGTGACCTTCTCCGCCATTCTTTCGCGTTACAAGCGTTGTCCTTCCGACCGAATTTTGGTGGTTTACGGACGAACAGGTAAAAACAAAGCAGGAGGAGATTCTTCTGCTAAATGTATTCATGGAGGGGCGGCTTTTATTTGGCCAGTATTCCAGAGCTATGCCTTCCTAGACCTCCAGCCGATATCTATCGAGGCAAACCTTACCAATGCCCTTTCCAAGCAAAATATCCGTATTGATGTGCCTTGTAGGTTTACAGTGGGAATATCCACTGAGCCAGACATCATGCAAAATGCGGCCGAGCGCTTATTGGGTTTGACTAAAGATCAGATTCAAGAAATTGCCAAAGACATTCTTTTCGGTCAGTTGCGTTTGGTTATTGCTACCATGGATATTGAAGAAATTAACTCCGACAGGGATAAATTCTTGATCAATGTTTCGTCTAATGTGGATTCTGAATTGAGAAAAATCGGATTGAAGCTGATCAACGTGAACGTAACAGATTTACGGGATGAATCAGGGTATATTGAAGCTTTAGGAAAAGAAGCGGCGGCAAAAGCCATTAATGAGGCCAAGAAAACGGTCGCTGAGCAAGAGCGTTATGGAGAGATTGGTAAAGCCGAAGCCGATAGAGACAAAGACATTCGAATTGCCGAGACACATAGAGACCGTGATACCATGATTGCTAATGCAAACAAGGAGAAGGAAATTCTTATTGCCGGAGCCGAAAGAGACGAGAATATTGGTAAGGCCGATGCCGCGAGAGACACAAGGGTACGGGTGGCTGAAGCAAATGCGGTGGCCGTTGAAGGAGAGAATAAGGCGAAAATATCGATAGCCTCAACAGATGCCGAAAGACGAGAGCGTGAAGCAGAAGCCTTACGCCGAGCTATTGCAGCAGAAAAAGTGCAGCAAGCCAAAGCCTTAGAAGAAGCCTATTCTGCAGAACGCACAGCTGAAGATGCCCGTGCCAATAGAGAGAAAGCAACCCAGCACGCAAATATTATCGTTCCGGCTGAGATAGATAAGCAGAAACAAATTATTGATGCAGAGGCGATTGCCGAGAGAACAAGACGGCTTGCACAAGGGGAGGCAGATGCCACCTTCGCCCGAATGGATGCCGAAGCACGTGGTATTTTTGAAATCTTAACCAAACAGGCCGAAGGGTATAACCGCATTGTAAATGCATCGGGTGGAGATCCACAACAAGCCATTATGTTCTTAATTGCCGACAAATTACCTGAACTGGTTAAAACCCAAGTGGAAGCCATTAAAAACATTAAAATCGATAAGATTACTGTTTGGGACCAAGGGGATAATGCAAATGGACAGACTGGAACTGCTAATTTTATTAGTGGCCTGATGAAGTCGGTACCACCCTTACAAGACTTGTTTAATATGGCTGGGATGGAACTGCCAGAATATTTGAAGGGTAAAGATGTAGAGGGAGCAGCAGAAGAGGTGAAAGGTGAAGCCAAATCTAAAAAGGAAAACAAAGGGCCGAAAGATGCGCCCTCTGAGCCGGAAGCATAGTCTTAGCTAGAAAGTTTATTATTAAGAAGCCACGTCGAAGAGCGTGGCTTCTTTTTTTTGCGGATCATTTATCATATACAGTAGCAGTTGATCCTATTTTTCATATCCACAGCGATACCACTTTGTATGTGAAGAGAGGTCCTTGTTATACGAATGCACGACGGACGTTTTGCTCCTTTGATGGACGTCATAAATCATTACAATCACGGAGTGAAAAAACATGCCAATTTGGACAGGAGACTTCAAAATTTCGTATTCAATGCAACAAGCAATGAGTTTGAAGCGGATGGGCTTCCACGACGATTAAACCTTAGTGAGCAGGACAAAGAAGACTTGATTGCTTTTTTAAATACCCTGACCGACTACCGTATGATTTCGGATACTAAGTATAGCAATCCATTTCAATAAGGATTTAGTCCTAATCTTCTTCTTGCTCTTCGGCAGACAGTCGATTCATGAGGGCGCGTTTGTCTACCGGATACTTTTCAAAGCTTCTTGCAATAGCGTAGCTCACAGCAGATACGAGCATAATGGGTATCATCAAATCATATCCTCCAGTTAATTCGGCGATAAGAAATATTCCAGTGAGTGGCGTATACATGATACCGGAAAGTAGTCCTGACATACCTACAATAACGAAGTTGGTTTCATTCAAATCTGCTATACCGAGCATATTGATTAGACGAGAAAAGAAGAAGCCGATATAAGAGCCAACAAAGAGGGAAGGAGCGAAATTACCTCCGTTTCCGCCACTGGAAATCGTGATAGATGTGGCAACAACCTTAATAAAACCAGTAATGCCGATAAAGAGTAATACGGCCCATGAGTCGTCAATAAATCGAGCGAAAATACTTTCATCAAAAACCTTCTCCGCATCATCATTCATTAAATCCTTGATACTTTCATACCCCTCACCAAATAAAGTGGGGAATAAAAAGATTAGGGCTGCAAGAAATAATCCCCCACGCACAGCCTTCCACCAAGGGTTTTTCATGGTACGATCATTCCATTGTTCAATCTTCCATGCCATGCGGCCATAGTTCACCGACATGATGCCTGTGAGTAAGGAGAAAAGGATATAGAGAGGAACATTATGATAATCAAATACTAGAGCCTCCTTATAGGAAAGGAGAATCTCTTCATTTAGCACAATCATGGATACCAAGGCACCGCTCACTGAGGCAATGATGATGGGAATAAATGCGGAAATCGTTGCTTCTATCATGATGGCTTCTAAAGCAAAGATCACCCCGGCAATAGGCGCATTAAAAACCGCAGCAATACCGGCAGCAGCTCCGCAAGCAAGCATTAATGTACGCTCTTTATGTATGAGACGGTAAACCCTTCCATAGTTTGATCCTATCGCGGCACCCGTAACAACAATTGGCGACTCCAGTCCGGCCGAACCACCAAGTCCTACGGTAATCGAACTGCTAATCAGCTGTGAATACATTTTATGTGGGGAGACCAAGCTGTATTTTTTCTTAATAGCATACAGCACGGAAGCAACCCCTTTGCCGGAATCGCCCTTTAATCCATACTTGACATAAGCTACCGTACAAATTACTCCGACCAATGGACCTAAGAGGTAGGCCATATTTTGCCAGTCGTAGTCGGCGAGTAAAAGAATAAGTTGGCGAACATAATGTACAGCTGTTTTAAGAACTATTGCCGCTAAACCCGCACTCAATCCTACTAAGACAGCAGAAAGGAGGATAAATTGATTGCGAGAGAGCTTTTGCCCAATCCAGACAATCAATCGTTCATAAATTCTCAGAGTAGACCACTGAAGTTTCATAGTTTACGGGTTGCAAAGATGGGGAAACATTATGGTACGATGAAATTTAGCATTGCATTAATTCAAGGTGATGAATAAGGGCTAAAGAGTCACTTTTATTTATTTAGAATCACAGGATAATTGCGCCCTGTATTCTCGTTGGTATTTGTATGATTTTCAATGTTTTAAGAATTTATCGAATACCGAGTTAAATTTATGGTTTTGAAGAAATTATCGTTTTGAAAATTGGACCGAAATCCTATCTTTACCAAGCAATTTTAATTACATGAGTACAAAAGAAACAGGAACGGTTAAGTTCTACAATGAAGCCAAAGGATATGGTTTCATTAAGCATGATGGATCAGAAAATGAAACATTTGTGCACGCAACGGGATTGGTCGACAAGGTTAAGCAGGACGACGCTGTTGAATTTGATTTACAGGAAGGAAAAAAAGGAATGAATGCCGTTAATGTTCGGTTGCTCTAATAAGACTGTTTTTCTGAAACCTTTAAAAGCCGGCAATCGCCGGCTTTTTTAGTATTTAGTTTTCTGTATCGTAATATAGTTTGTAGAACTTTCTTCCATCGGTATCTGTTCCGCGCTCAATGTTTTGGCGGTTTCCATGGATATAAACATGAAAGTTTTTGTCTAGTTTCAAAACACTTTTAAGGACGCCTGAATTCTTCTTTACTGCATGTTCATTGATATCGAAGTCTTCACTGAAACTGAAGCCATTTTCTTCAACATTTTGATCTACATAGCGAGAAAAGGAATCAATTACGCCGGGATCTTGAAATACATGCTGGGCAAATTCTTCATCCTTAAAATGATCCTGACTTTTAAAGTATTCAGCCGAACGGTTCAATAAGGCAATTTGGTCTGCACGAGCAATATCGTATTCTTCACTCAGTTGTTGTGTGATAAAGTCTTTTGTAAGATTTACTGCCTGCTGCGTGAAATGGAAGGAATCCTGACGTGGGTTTAGCCCCAAGAAATCGTCCTTCCAATAAGCCGCATCCGTAGTCTTGCCACTTCGGTCGGCACAGCAGATTTTATACCCTGTTTCTTCCTCTTGATTCAAGATGATACAGGCTTTATCAATTTTATCTAGTCCAATTCCCTCTATGATATTTACATCATATTTAGTTGGGTCTTGGGTAAACTGTAAAAATTCGTCAACATGTTCAATCTTATATACCCCAAGCGCCTCACTATGCCTACCATCGCTGCCGACATGTCCGAAATAGGCAATACATAAATCACCGCCTTTGATGCTTGGATGTTCGGAAACATCATATAATAAACCGGCGATAAACTCGCCGATTTTCATCAAGTTTTCACCTGGGCTATCAAAGATTTCCTTGCTGTATTTATACATCGGGTGGTTATCAAGACCCGCATCATCGGCAAACTGAAAGTATTCCGGTGTTTTAAAAGGATGGAAGAAGAGCTTGATAAGAGCAGCTTGAAGAGCGTCGTTATCCGTTTCAGTAAAGTCGGTTGACAGGCGCACACCTTGGTCTTCAAACTTATTTCCTACTTTATGAACGAGAAGGAAGCGTACGGAGGAATTGGAAAAATCTAACATCGGGTGCAAATTACAGAACAGATTGAAAGGGTTATTCGCGAGTTTTCCCCATTTTGAGTTTAGGGGAGTAGTGTAATATTTCCTTTGAGATGATATACCTGTCCATCCGTTCCTACAGCATCTATCGTATAGATATAGACATCTTCCTGACAAGGCACCCCCTTATACGTGCCATCCCAACCTAAATCAAAGAGGTCGGATTGATAAATTTCCTCACCCCAACGGGTATAAATTCGAATCTGATACTTGAAAATATACATGCCTTTTACATGAAAGGTTTCATTGAGGTTATCACTGTTAGGGGTAAAAGCATTTGCCACAAAAATTCGGCTGCGAACCGGCGCACAAGAAATATTTGAATGACTCCAAACTTGGTCTAAGGCATTATAGTCGCCAGGCTGTGTGAATGCCGTAATGCGGTAGCAATAATCTGGTCGGCCAACATCTTCCGTAATTTCATCTATATAGAAGCTATCTGAGGCCGCAGTTTCAGCCAAAGCAATGATGGAGCCGTCGGGTTCAATTCTTTCTACGAGGTAGTGATGTACGGGTATTTCCCAGCCCACATAAGTCGACCAATTTAATGCCGGACGTTCCATGGTGTCGGTGGTTGTTTTTAATAAAATAGAACGTGATTCAGGGCCAGCCGGACCAATATCACCGCAGCTATCTTTCATGCGAAGTCTAAAGTAATACGATTGATCATCAACCATTAATGACCTTTTTGTATGGGTTCTCGCCGTTTCATCAAGCCAGTCTGTGGCATCATAAAAGACAAAACCATCCTTGCTATATTCTACTTTATACCCCGTAATAGCGAATTTCGAATAAATAGGTTTTTCCCAATCTGCAAGTATATCCTTATCCTCTTCAACGCTGATACGTTTTAGTCTCTGCACGGGCAGTTCTGGTTTGAAAGGAGGGGTAGCTTTTGTCGTATCACTGTAAGAGAACAAATGCTCAGTAGGGGCATGTTCAGCACGAATGCGGTAATTCGGACTATCATAGCAGTTAACGGCTGTATCGCGGAAATGGGTTGAATCAGGAAGTACCCAAGCAATGGAATCGAAAACTCCGATTTTGTTTTCTTTTTGAATCACATAATAGGCAATAGGCCAACCTTCGTAATGGTTCCAATTCAAATCCACTAAGTTGGTATCAGCGCTTGCTTGTACTTCTATGCTTCGATGTACCAAGCTTGATGTAGGGAAGGATAGAAGACCACAAGCATTCTCCGAACGTACCCTAAAATAATAACTCTCGTGCAAGGTATTGAGGGCAGGATGAACG